>Ga0098035_1000479_pt1 | contig 20251 bp, 11 predicted proteins | sample 3_EtaG_FD_75046 | JGI IMG/M metagenome (GOLD analysis project Ga0098035, IMG submission 75046) | Marine viral communities from the Subarctic Pacific Ocean - 3_ETSP_OMZ_AT15126 metaG | ecosystem: Environmental > Aquatic > Marine > Oceanic | place: Pacific Ocean | collected 2015-01-07
GGGGGGGTTGGGGGGAAGGGGCACCCCTCCCCCCATAGGACTGGGACCCCGTTGGCATATAGGCCGGGGCGGGTACACTAGGGCTGTGCCCCAGGCCGCAGTTCATCAGGGTCCTCGTGCCCACATCAAAATCCCTCCTGAGATTATCCGGCTTCTCAAGGATCCGGTTGCCTTTGGCGAGGCCATCGGCTACAAGGGTGACCCCAAGACGGGCCGGAAGCGGTTTGACGTCATGCACCGCGAGATGCTGGCCCACTGCGCCTTCGGGACCCGGAAAGCCATTGCCGAGCCGCGGGGCCACGCCAAGTCCACCTGCATCAGCGTGATCCTTTCTGCCTGGAAGCTGGCCCGTGACCCGGATCGGCGGATCATGAACGCCTCCGCCACGATGGACCTGTCCACCCAGCTCGTTGGCGAGGTACGGGACCGCCTGAACGGGGACCTCGAAATCCGCCCGGGGCTATATGTCCCTGTCCGGACCGTTTTCCCGCACCTCGCCCTCGCCCCTGTAGACCGCCGAGGCAAGGGGCCCACCGAGAAGCTGAACATCCTGGGCCGAACCCCTTATGGCGGCCGGGAGCCGTCCATCTTTGCCTCGGGCGTAGACACCAACAACGCCGGAAAGCACCCCACCGACCTGCATTTCGACGACCTCCAGAACGAAAAGAACTCAAAAACCTGGTCTCAGCGCCAGAAGGTGATCCAGTTCGTCCGCCAAGCGGTCCCGATCGCCCGCTACTTCGACTCGCCCATCTGCGCCGTGATGACCAGCTGGGCCCCGGACGACCTCCTTCAGTGGATGCTCGACCACCCCGCCTGGGACGTGATCCTTCGTGGCGTATATGACGGGGTGAACCCCGAAACCGGCATAGCGGATGGCCAGGGCCCCTGCCCCGAGGGAACGTGGCCCCTCTGCCCGAACTTCATGAACGCCCGAGAGATTGCCGAGGCCCGCGACGAAGTAGGGGAGGTGTTCTTCGCCGCCCAGTACCTCAACAAGCCCATCCCTGCCGAGGACGCCCTCTTTGACAAGGGCATGTTGGACGCTTTCCAAGACCTCGACGAGCTGGCCCCGAAGGGGAGCAAGCTCCAGGTTCCGCCGCCGGGGACCAAATCGGGGGTCCCAGGCCAGATCCTTCTTTGGGACCCGGTTCACCGGCTCGAAGGGCAGGCCACCCAGAAGCGCTCGATGAACGGGCTGCTTCGGGTCTACCCCGTCCCGGCCCGATACCTCGGTATCAACTGGATGGACCCCAACCGGAACGTGTTCTTGGCTACGGGCGCGTGGGAAATCCCTGGGGGCACCGACGATGCGTGCTGCTTCGTAGAATCTTTAGTCCAGCGCGACCCGACCATCCGCTCCATCTGGATCGAGCAGAACGCCGCCCAAGAAACCCTCAAGCCGTGGCTTGAAGAGCGGGGCCGCATCGGCGGGGTTAACATCCGCCTGCAGCGAATTTCGGGCAGCCGGGGCACGGGTCGACTTCAAGGCCTAGTAACCGCCATCCGAAAGGGTTATTTTCGTATACTCCCTGATGCGGAGGGTAAGGACCTGCTCCTTCGCCGTATGTCTGAGTTCCCGTTGTCAGATTCTGACGACGTCCTCAACGCGGCAGCCCTACTCTCTACACATCGTGAGCGCCGGGGAGTTATCCCGGGCCTCAAAATTCCTGACACAACCCCGCTCTCCCAACGACTGTTTCACCAATAAAGTGACCTACCTCTACCTCAAGCCGATGCCCAAGCTAAACACCCTGTCCGAGCAGGTACAGGATGAGCTGAAGTCTCTTGCCACAAAGGCTCAAGTGGTTCTCCGCCGTCGGGTGGAGTCCAACGCCGCCGAGATTTCTCGTCTTTACGAGAATGACCACACAGACCAAGAAGGGTTAATTATTAAACGAATAGAAGAGATGGGGGGTGCCAGTATTGGGGACGCTTATGACCCTGAGTCTGTCCTCTGGCAGGACATGGCCTCGGGCAACACCGGGACCCTCGCCAACCTGTTCATTTCCAGGCTGCTCACAGTAGTTTCTTCTCTCGTTCCGGGGACCCCGACCTTAGAAGTCGTGCCTCGGACCGCTGGTGCTGCTCGGATGGCCGACAACCAGAACACCATCTCCGAGTTCGCCACCGACCATGGGGGGCTCGAAACGGCGATGGCCCGGGCCGCTCTTATCGGAATGCTCCAGCCCTATTTCGGGGTGGTCTTAGAGACCCGGAAGGCTACCCACCCGGTAGACCGGGTACACTTTAAGGCTTTGGAGGCCGACAAGTGTGGCTACGAGCCTTTCCTCAACCGGTTCCAATGGCGGGTTGATATATGTGAATGGGGAGCCCTCCCTCAGGATCTTCAGGAGCGCTTCATGGAAGACCGGGCGGAGCACGAAGAGCCTGCAGCCTGGACTGTTATGGAGCTGATCGAGGTTTACCACCAAGGATTCCGACATGGGCTTGAAGGTCTTAGAGACCAGGACACCAACCTTACCCCTGTCTCATATTGGCTCCACCCAATCGAAGACGCCAAAGCTTACGGGCGGCGGAAGACTCTTTTCTGGGGCACTTACTGTGGTACGCGAGTTCTTCCAGACAACCCGCTCCACATCGACGCCTTTCTTCAGCCTGCTCCGAACGAGGCCTGCGGCCCAGCCGAGGTATCTTCCTGGATCCCTCCCATGCAGCAGATCACTTCTTTGCTGCAGTCCATCCGCCACTTCCACGAAACCCACAACAACATCACCCTCTTTGAGGGCGGGGCCATTCAGCGCGGCCAGATCCAGCAGATCATTGATACCATGGGCGGACGGCGTGTATTTATCGAAGTACAGCCCGATGACTCTACTCGCGGCGTGAACGCAACCATGCGCCCTGTTGAGCTGGACTCAATCCTGAGCGAGATGTTGTCCACCCTCCAGCTGCTCATCCAGCTCTTCGATGACGTTTCAGGGGTTTCCCCCATGGATCGTGGGATGGCTCAGAACCCAGAGAAGAGCGCGACGGAGGCCAGCGCAATTACCCAAAATTCCAGCCGCCGTAACAAGGCTCGCCTAGAGGTAATCTCTAGGGCCTTCGGCCGCCTTGCTCGGGTACATCACCGTTTCCAGCGAGGCATTTACGGCAAAGAGATCGACCTGCCCACAGGTTCCGGGCTGGCTCAGAAGATTGTGGTCCCAGACCCGAACTTTGCCAGCTTTGCTTTCCGTGTGGATCCCGTTGATCTGGAGCACATCTCCCGTCGGGGGCAGATTGAGAGTCACCTCACTTTCATGCGCGAGGCTACACAGACCCTTGCCAACTTTAGAGGTGCTATTCCCCCAGTTGTTCGGGAGCTGCTCCGCCGTGCAGGTCGTGCGTTGGGCTTTGTAGACATCGACATGTACCTACAGCAGCCCTCTACAGACCTCGGGCCTCAGGAACGCCTCATTGATTTCCTCATGCAAGGCGAGCCAGATGCTCCCCTAAATACCTTCCCCACCGATGATTCCGAACTGTTCATGGCCTACTACCAAAACATGCTAGAGGACGAGCATATGGTTAGGAGGATGGATCCAGCCCTTGTGGAGCGCCTTATGGAAGCTGTGGTTTACTACCAGCAGCAGGGGAACCGGGCCCAGGCTGCCCAACTTGCCCGCCAAGCGGATGGCTCCCGACAGGAGCTTGATCTCAGCGCGGTTGCTGGGCCCGCCGCTGGGCCAGCCGTACCTCCAACAATGGGGCCACGTGTAGCATGAGCGATTGTCCACACATCATCTGCGTCAGAAAAGCTGGTGACGAACATTCCCGCTGCAAGAAATGTGGGGAGGTCGTTATCAACCCCCTGGGAAGTGGCTACAAGCCTGAGTACCTCAAAGGGCTGGCAAAGTCCCGGAACCGCTCCAGAGAGCGTAAGTCCTTTGACCATAAGATCACTCACCAGGAGGCCGCCAATCGGCGCGAGCTGGGTGTGGGTGATGGTTCCTGGCTGGAAGGCCGCCTAATCCCCCACCTCCACCCCAAGGATCCTGACCGGGTTGTCACCTCTGAGAAGCAGATGCGGCAGGTGTACGACAAGAATGGGATTGATATGGACACCGCTGAGGTGGTCGATCAGGGCAAGTTCGACAGGCGGCTGAAAGAAATCCGCAGGAAAAACCGTAAACCAGGCTGGAATAAACCTCAGCCTTCCGCTAAAACAGTTAAGTCCAAAGAGTAGGCAGCCCTACCGCCCTGGACCCTAGCGGAGTAGCGCTTCGTGTGGGCAGACCAGTTACGAGGACCTAAAGATGACGGACGAAGGTAATAAAGACACAACACCTGAAGATTCACAGCCCGACCCAGAAACTCGGGACCTACGAGACGAAGTAGGCGGTGGCCCGATTGAGACCCTGAATGATCTTCCAGATCACCTCAGGGAAGAGATCGAGAAAAACCAGCGCCGCGCAGTCACGGAGGCCAAAGAGAAGTGGTCCGCTGACAATTCGCAGGTGGAGAGTCCGGACAACCGGCAAGGTAACAAGTCTCGTAAGCGAGACCTCAACCCTGAAAACACCCCATTAACTCGCGGCGAATTCAAAGCACTTTTGCGGGAAGAGCAAATTTCTCGGGAGCGTGACCAGCGGGCTGAGAAGCTCATGGTCGACACTCTACGGGAGGTTGGCATGGACCTGCATGGTGAAAGGTTCCAGAAGCTGAACGACACCTACTACAAAGGTATCGACGATGGCTTATGGGATAAGTCCGTGTTGGCTACGAAAGCAGGCATCCGCTCTCTGATGATGCACGCTGGAGTTGCCCAACCGGAGGCAGAGAGCAATGCGAGCGTTTCGTACAGTGGTGAGCCCACAGATGGCCTCAACTTAGGTGGCGATAAGTACCTTAAAGAGGAACTCAAAGGGCAATCAGTGCACGACGCGGAAGCCCGGGAGCATGTTACTAACGCGCTCAGGCAGGAAGGGGTTTTCACAGAAAGGTAGAGGCAGATTCGTGTACGGGGGTTGGGGCCTTGTTTCCTAACTCGACCTCAAAAACACTTAAATCACCGGGAGGTGGTTGATCATGGCATCTGCCAGTTACACACGTACACTCGATACCTTAGCGTCAGCGTCCTTGGACTACTACGCGGGTCGTCCTCACGACATCATTCATAAGGCTGGGGAGAAGTTTCTCAAAACCCAGCTAAACATGGGCACTGTAAAAGTGATCCCAGGCACCGAATTCATTTTCACCGACTTCGTTAAAGAGCACGGTGACAAAGATACTGCCTACCACCAGCTTGACAGCCTTGCAGGCACCGCCTTTTTAGGTGATGGTGCGTCTTCATTGTCTGAGACCGCAGCGGATCCCCTCACTCAGGGGCGCTATGAAGTCTTTGCAGGCACGCGAAACATTGTGTATCCACAGGCCATGCCTGTTGGTAATCGCATTAACCAATTCAACCTGCGTACTGCAACCGAATTGCGTAAAATCTTCAACGAAGAAGAGAAACTTTGGTGGCTCGGTCGTGCCGCAGCTGACGGCACCCAAACTGCGCGAAAGGTTGGGGCCGTCAATGGTGACACGGACGCGGTGAATGGTTTACCATTCTCCGTTGAAGGCTACTTCACATCTAACGGGACGACCTTTGCGGGAATGGATCCTGTTACAGCCGGTTTTGGGGATTGGGGACCTGTTCTTAATGAGGACGCCACAGCGTTCCAAGTTTCTTCTCAAGCAGACATGCTGGCCGAACTGCGGACCATTCAGAAGAACATCAACCTCTGCGGCTACTCCGAGGACGAGCACGTGACACACGGCTGGACCACGAAGGACGCCTTTGAGGGCATCATTGATGCGATGGTTTCAAAGGGTGCGCTACCTGATCCGGTTCGTGCGAACTTGGGTAACTCCTGGGATTACCAAATCCCATTCGGGGGTATCAATATCCAGTGGTCGCGCTACTTAGAGGGTGCTGTTGAGTATGACCGTGACGGAGCAGGTGGTGGGGTCGGTGTGACTTTGGTCCACCCGTTCTACGGCCTGAACATGAAGAACATCCATTACAACATCACTACTGAATCTGCAATGATGACTTCAGAAGGGATGCCTGGATGGATTGCTCAAGCCGGTCCTCTAATCCCGATCGTTGGCAAGACTAACCTCTTCAAGCGTATTTGGTTCTCGCGTACTCGCTCCGTTGTGGGCGGCCGCCGTTCCAGCTTCGCCATGTACCGCTGGCTTGCCTAATCAATGAGCGTTAGCCTAAGCGCCCTGGAGACGCGTCTTCAAAATCGCCTCGGCTTTACGAGCCTCTCGACGCTGCAATCCTCGCAGATTCGAGAGGCACTCAACGCTTCCGTAGGTCGGGCACTCACTGATGGGGTGCCCGGTCTCAATAGAACATTTGTCTCATGTACCTTGGGCGAATTCACCGCCGCTGCGGTCACGATGACCTCCGGGAATGACTACCTGGAATCTAACAGCGGGGAAAACTTTGTCGCCGCAGGGGTTCTCCCTGGCGACATCCTCATTCTGGATGGATCCCGCGAGCTGCTGGTCCACCGGATTGAATCCACCGACACGGACCGCATTTATGTGGGCTCTCGGTTGGAACAAACCTACACCAGCGTCTCTTTGACCATCTGGCGCAGGTCCCTTAGCATCCCAACTAGCGGAAAGGTTTTAAGAGTTCGGGACGCAGACACTCGCCGCTCTCTGGTCTACGACCCTGAAGGGATTGAAAAGGTCCCCTTTGCTCGTGGAACAGCACAGGTATACACCCCCACGAACAATGCTGAAGGTTCAGGCGAAAGGCTTATTGCCCTCACCCCCTGCCCCAGCGAAGTGACCGACTTCGTGGTCACCCAGGCTTATGAGATCGACCGCCTAACCTCGGACGGCGACCTGTTCGAGATACCTGAAGGGGTCATTGACGCGGTTCTTACTCGTGCTGTGCGGGCCATTCGGGGCTGGACCTCTAATGACCAGATTGAACAAGTGGTCGCGGAGTCTGAAGTGAAAGACGCTGATGATCAGCTGCTAGACCGGGACGGGGGCCGGGGCTTCTTTGTGAAATGACCCGTCGCCAAATCCCTTTAGAGCAGCTCCCCCTCTCCCGTTCAAAGAAAGGGGAAGGGGTAGTAGACCGCCGTAACTACAACCCGAAGGATATTGCCCTCCAGCTCAAGCACCGCAAAGGCTCGCAAAGGGTTTCTTCGACTGAATGGCCTCGGGAGTCTGGGTTAGGTGGGTGGTCTGAGACAGAGACCGCTTGCCTTTTAGGGTTAGCTGACTACTCCCGTGTGTTTGAGTTCACGGACTCCGCCGGTTCTGTTGATGGCTACACTGTGACGTTTGAATTCCGGCCAGGGTCTTTGACCTATGAAGCTGGCACAGACTCCGAAGTGATCCTATGGCGTTGGGGAGGCAAGAATGCGGAGGCTTACGTGGCGGGGATTTGGGCTATTGAAGCCTCATCAGGGGCTCCGGACATTTTTGTGCGTTTCCGCTTCCAGGATAGCGGAGCCGGGAAGCTGGAGCAAATAGAGTGGAGCCCCGGTATGCCTTCTGCAGATACTGTTTGGTACGTGGCTATGACCCTTGCCAGTGGGCCTTCCGGAGGAATCAGCATTCGTACGGGCGATGGTAGAGGTGGGACTATTTCCCAACAAGACGTCATCACCGACCTGATCTCGGAGTGGAATGCAGACTTCCAAGTCGAGTCCGCGGACAAACATTCTGACCTGACCCTTTTGGGGGGCCGGACCCGGGCTAATGTAGAAGGCGAGGATGGCGCATTCAAGGCCGCCAAAGGCTCGCGGCCCGTGATCTCTAATTTCAAGGTCTACTCTGCTGCTCTTAGCGATTCTGAACTCCGAGGAGTTCTCGGACAAGAGGTTTAACCATGCCATCTCACGACGACTTCACCGCAACAGCACCTAGCGCATTAGACACAATCTTTTACCGGGATGTCTCCGACTCAGGCACCGGTCTCACAGATGGGCTAGACGTGTGCACATTTGCTCAGATCGGAACCGAGTTAAACACACGCTACGGTAGTGTTAGCGTTAAAGACTACGGCGTGATTGGAGATGGGGTAACTGACGATACCGTCAACCTTCAGGCCGCATTGACCGCGGCCAAACGACTCCACATCCCCGAAGGGACCTACAAAATTACAGACGAGCTAACCATCACCAGTTCAGTTGAGGTATTTTGTGACCCTGGTGTGATCATCAATGGCTCGACCATAGCTGCTTCGGCTTCGCTCGGTGAGAAGTACCTTCTCCGTATTTCAGGCTCGCTGGGGTCTACTCTTGATTTAACGGGCGACACGTTAGAAGGTGAGACGACTATTACAGTCAGCGCGGAGGACCGTAACCTCCTGTCTGTTGGCGATTATCTCCTGGTTAACTCTGCCGCGTACTACTCATCAGGAGTTAGTAGCGGGACGAATAAAATGGGGTGGATTACCTCGGTGAAGTCGATAGACGCCGGTCTTGATGAGACTGATTTCTCCACTACGGGATCAGCGTTCGCAGCGCTGCTTACTGCCGATTCCGCGAAAGTTAGAAAGATCCTACCCGTGACCGTGAAGTGGCACGGCGGCTCTTTCCTCGGAGGGGGTACGGACGCTGGACACGGTGGCATCATTTTATCCTATGGTGTCGGCTGTCTAATAGAGGGCGTGACGATTGATGGCTGCGAAAACATTGGGGTGAACTTCACCACATGCTACGGATCTCATGCCAGAGGCGTGACTGTTCGCAACGCTACGTCAACTGCGTCCCTAGGGAATACTGGCTATGGCTTTGCGGCCCTCATTGGGTCGGTGGGCTGCTCCTGCTCCCATTCAACCTTTGAGAGTTGCCGCCATAGCGTAACTGGTGGGGGCGTCCTCCCTACCTGGTTCATCTCTATTCACAACAACCACTCTACAAACTGTGGGCTGGGGACAGAGGATTACGATTGCCATGAGCCCTGTTTCTATTGGTCTTTCGATAGAAACGTCAGCATCGGTGGACAGGGGACAGCGCCAAACTGTAAGGGGGGTTTTGTGATACGGGGTAAGCATATATCCATCACAAATAACGTGGTTCGTAATGCTGCGGGGAAGGGTATTCTCGTCCAGGGGTTCATAACAGATACGAACGGAGTCAACGACTATGTGATCTCTGGCAATACGATTGAATCTGCGGGGAGCTATGGCATTGCACTTGTGACTACGACTGAAGCCATTGTTTCAGAGGCCACTATTACCAACAATACAATTAGAGATACTACGCTGTCGGGTATCTACTCAACTAAATCTAATGATGTAATCATCGAGGGCAATAGGGTCAACGGAGTTAGTGATGCTTCAGATGGTTGTGGTATCCGAGTTTATTCCGATGCCGTAGCCAACTGTAAAAATGTCAACATCCGTGGCAACTACCTTGAAGCCTGTACGGAAGGGGGTATTGAAATTGAGAACTCCCAGCAGGTTACAATTTCCGACAACTGCATTAACACAACTTCAAAACCTATTGTCATAACTACCTCAAACGGAGTCAATATCACAGGCAATGTAGCGCATCAAGTCGATAGCGCGAATTTCATCCTCTGTTCGGGTAACAACATTACCATTGCAAACTGCATGGCTACGATAGCGGCAACTGGAGAGAGCTACGACTTCATTCGCGCAGCAGGATCAACTAACACGCACCTTACGGTTATAGGATGCCAGGGTTTTGGCGCGTACCGCCACGGGGTGCACACAACAAGCTATGACTCCATCATTGTTACAGGTTGTGACGTTGCAGCTGCTGAGAACGCGACTGAGATCAACCTGGACTCAGCATCAACCACCGTCCAGGACCACAATTTAACTTAACTCTAGCACTCAAATAATCATGGCATCATCCTACACTGAAACCCAACTAGGTTCCCAACTTAAAATTGTGGACATCGTATTCCAAAACGGGGAATACTCTGACATCATCCATACTCAGGGGGCCCACTCTGTAATCGCTGTTACAGATCAGTCTAGTGGCAAAATTAAATTCCGGATGCCCTCGTTTGAATCTGGAGCGTGGGTAAGTGCTGGCACGAATTCCTTTCCGTTGGGGTGGGACACCGTGGACGAAGGCGGGGACACGATGCCCTCCTGCCGTATTGTAGATCCTACGCAGACAACGTCCGGGTTCATCCCGTTTGATCATATGCCCCCAAGGCTGATAATTCAGAACAACGGCGGTGGCGCAGATTCGATAGTCAGGCTGTACATAACCTACCTCGACCCTAATGAGGTAGTGATGGGAGAGGGTGCCGCTGTCTCGTAGTGACTGGAATCCATGGCTAGCCTGTTCACTCACGCATACCTTCAGGGGCCGAATGGCGGAACGCTGCACGGCCCCAATGGGGCTGCGTTTGAGGGGCCTAATGCACCTGCGTTAAATGAGCTGTCCACTCCCCTATTAACCGCCGTAGTCGGTAGAGAAGATCCGTACACGGAGGCAGACAAGCTTTTCTGCTCAGAGAATTTAGACAGGGTTAAGTTCAGCCGTACATTCAAGGAACTAGAGAGGGCGGAGTTCTTGGGAGAGGGTGTTTTCGCCCAGCAGTACGTGTGCTTCACCACCATGACGGACTCAGAGTACGATGCGTGGGTAGTAAGCGAGGGGTTGTCTACGGTGCAGGGCTGGCTAATGGACCACCCAGATGGGGACTACTATGAGGGTATTGACACCGGGAGCGAATGGCTTTGTGATTTCACTAATACGGATTGGCTAGATTTTCGGCTGAGTACAATCCCTGGCTGGACTCTTGAGAATAAGCTTGCTGACACTAACTTATCGCTTCTCTTCATTGACCTTGCGCCGCTTTTCCCTGTTGATAACCTGACGCGCACGGGGGAGGACCCGGGCAAGAACCCATTTGGGGATGATGACGCCGATTACGATACTTGGAAAACGGGAATGCTGAACATGCTCAAGTATGTGCGTGATCGGATTGACCTTTCAATCAAGTTGCCTACCAACACGCTTCGCCACTTTGTGGGGGAGACACAGACCATTGGCGACGAGGTATTTACGGATGACCCAGCCGTATTTGAGCCCTATGACGGTACGGCTGCCTACGCTCCAGGAGTGGCCAGCGATATTCTAGGTATAGAAATTGACATTGATTATGAAGAGCCCGAAACTAACAAGCTGATTTACGCAGTGCGGGCGGTTGCTCGGGCCCAAGATGCTGGTATTCGCACTGGGTCGTCATTTAAGTTTGACCACGGGAACTTATCTGATTCCTCAGAGGAGGCCAAGCGCTGGACTAACCTTGCGGTTTATGCCCTGACACATGGGGACCGCACACTTTTTAACGCGGTTCCCAACGAGAGCTTCTCCCCTTACCCGCTTGTTGTACTTCCTGAAAATGTCATTGAATTAGGGACTCCCGACATAGGTATGGGGGTCCCCGACTGGTTCTTGAATTACGACCCCATCGTACCGGGGTTAATAACAAGAACTTTTAGCTCGGGTCGGGTTGCCCTGTTCAATTTCAGCACTGCGGACATCTTAGTCCCTTCCACTTATCTCCAAAACTGGCGTATGGTGGATGCCACATTAGAGACAACCGTTATCTCTGGGGCTACCGACTCGGCATTAACTACGGACCCTAACCTACCGGATTACGTTCCTGCAGGTATGGGGATGATTCTAACTCCGACTGCTGACTACAAGCGGATCCACCTGAAGTTAGACGGGGACCCGGACACGGCTTTTGCGAATCAGGCAGACGGCTACGGTAATGAGCACTTTATCCTAACCCCTGGCCCTCCCCAGATACTCGTAGAGAACGGCGAAAACGCAGTGCTCTTTAATGGCGAGAGTAGCTACGCCCATGTTCCCTACACCCCCTCCTTTGACAAGTTCTTCATGCGGGACTCTGCCCCAGGGCAGACCGCGTGGTCTCAGTATGTCTGGGTGGAAATTGACCGAGAGTCTTTTGTTAACCTAGCGTTTGACGATGCGGGCTTGATGTCCTTTAAGGGGCTATGCGACATCTACTTAAAGCTGGACTCTGCCAAGTGGTACTTTACGGCCCGTATCTTCTCTGGCGTGGGGGACAGCTCGCGCGAAGTGACCAGCCCCGTGAACATTCGGGTAGGTAAGCGCTACCTTGTCGGTATTACTCGGGGCACCGCCTCCCTCACCTTAACGGTGAAGGAAGAGGGGGAAAGCCTAGTCGCTACAAAGCAACTTTATGGAGGCTTCCCCCCAACCTTCGATTACGCCCGTCTCCCAGAGGTGTACGTGGGGTGTGCTTATAACACGGTTACAGACGCCCTAGAACAATTCTTCCCGGGGCGGATTTACGGGTTCGGTATGTTCGACATTGGGGGTCTCGGTGTTGCTGAAATTTCAGGAGACCTTTCTACCGCCCGTAACGAGCCGAGTGTTTTTCTGTTCCTGGCCGAAGATGCTGCAAAAGACCGCATGGTTGATGCAGGCCCTTTCAGCCTGTCCTGCTTCTTTGATTTTTACTCAACGGAGATGGGCCGCCTCTACTACACAAGGGGAACACGGCCATCGGGGAGCTACCTCGCTGCCTTAGAAGGTCTCGCACTTGCTGAGTCAGGTCCTGTTAGCGTGGTCAGAGACGTGCCCGCCCCCTTTGAGACATCCTTGCGCCGAACCTTAGATGCTCAGGTGTCTTCTATAAAGAGGGGCAACAAAGTCTTTGCCGTCAGCAATGAGGCGAGCTATGTATTCGATGACCTAACCCGAAAAGGTAGGCCGATCGGCATCCCAAAGGTTATCGGTAACCCTTCGCTTACGGTCATTTCTGAGGGCGTGTTGAACGATGTACACGCTTATGGTTATCGGTGGGTAACCGCAGACGGAACCAAAGGCCCATTTGCGACACTCGGCGCGATTGATTCGGGCGAGGATGCCAAGGTGGTCATTGGTGAGTCAGGACTTGTTCTGGGCCTGGACTATGTTCTCATGGATTTGGATGTCACAGACCCTGAGACTTCAAAACACATCGGGGCCAAGCTAGAGAATGACTATGCGGGCACTGGCCTTAAAGACAGCGAGACTTTCACGGTTGAAAATTACGTGAGGATCCCCGACGCGGCGAACCTTGTTCGAGAGTCTATTTGGGATGCGGGGATGCGGTTTACTCCAGCCCGTGATGACGATAACCCCTCTTGGGGAGGTGCCACTAATGACTGTGAGCGCTTCGGGCTCGCGCATTACAACAAAATATCTGACACCGAGGTAGAAAGCTTTACCCACATAGTGGCCTTTGAGATTAACTGGAATCCCGAGGATCTTTATGATGCCCATGGGCTTGGGACAGGGTCGGGGGCCCTGGAATTTTGTTGCCTAACTTCCCGAGCGCAGCAACGGTGGGACCCCATGGGTGGGGCTTACGAGTCGCGCATGTTCCCTGACATGATCACCTATAAGTACGATCCGACGAATGACGGCACAGACTCTCGTTTCTGGTTCCGTAAAAACGATAGGGGCCAAAAGATCGAGGGCCCGTGGAATGATGGTACTGACGGTTTTTGTTCATCATCTGCCGTCACAGCATACGAGTTAAACGGCCCACCGGAGCCCCTAGTCGCAGGGGATCGTGTAATAATTGCACACGCTTGGGACGCTACAACAGACACCCATCAAGTCTACATTAAGGTAGCTAATGTAGCCCGGTACCCCGTCTCAAAAGGGGTGTGGTACTCTACTACGATTGCTGAGCGGGATGGTGAAGACTACGTGCCGGGCGGCTATTTCCTTGCAGGCCTAGCTGCTCGTGATGCGGCTATCTGGCGGGAGAGGGGTGCTGGTGCTAATACATACAATAACGGGATCGACGTCACCATAACTGAGATGCTGGCTAGGCTCCCCGGTGTGGATAATGACACGATGCACATGACTTGGTACGCCAACCGGTTGTTCAGCAATAATATGTCAAAGGGAACGGTTGAAGACGTGGCCGAGTTCGCCTTTATACGGGAATCTGATGGGGCCGTACCTAGCCTGGTGATGGATATGTTCTGTCGCCCAGACGATCACTTTAATGATATAGGGTCGAAGCTTTACGATCACGACACGGTCTCCACGGACTTTAACGTCGGGGCACATTCCGTTTTACCCTATGTTGAGACTGGCCCGGAATTCTGGAATGACTATTGTTATTGCCCAGAGTTAGAGTGGAACCCCCATATCACCACTGGCGGTTACTGGAAGTACCAGATTAACCCTTGGCGTGCCTGGATTAACGAGCACTATGTCTGTCCTTTAGTCATCCCTGCCAAGACAGCGTTAACGGCCGCGACGGCGGACCCCGCCCTGGCAATCGCCTATACCCCATTTGGTGACGGCTCTTACCAGGTTTACCTGGACGGGGTATGCGTGTACCGAGAGACCATGAAGCTATTAGAAAGCCCAAAACTGGATCATGGGGCTGTAGTAGAGGGTCTTTCTGTAGGAGCCTACAATTTCCATTGGGTTACTGTCGAGTTCAGCACCGACGCATCCGAGGCGAATACGGTTTTCACGCTGGAGAAGGTTTTTCTAGGCACGAAGCCTGTGATTACCTCCGAACATGTAGGTGATATGGAGGCCAACTATAACCCCACGTTAATGTATGTTGGCGCTACAGAAGTTGAGGACCCTCGACTGCTTGACACTGGGGATGACAACTGGAACTTTGGAACTCAGTTCCCGAACGAAGGGGGCCTATGCTCCATACACCTAGCGGATTTCCGTGCCTGGGCCGGGTCAAAGTATAAAGAGCAGCAGGACTTTAATCTGTCGGAGACCCATGTTCCTTCAGATTTCTATAAGGATATGTGGTGGTACTTTGACGTCCGCCCCGAGAACAAGGTGCAAGATGGGTTAGAATTCTACATCGCAAACTTCGGCACATTCTCTACAAATCACGACGATGATGACCACCTTGTATTTACCGATTCTGTTCACTCGCTTATAGGCGATACTGAGGGGACAACCATTGGGCTTCCCACGGCTCCAGAACCCCACATTACGGGGCTTGAGCTGGCCCGAACCACGATCTTCGGGTTCCAGGAGGATCTCCCTAGTGGCGGAGAAGTGGCCCAAAGGATGGCCGAAGCCCTAAGAGGGCCGTATTACCTGCTCGACTTTATTCCTCGGGGTCAGCGAATCTACATTGACAACGTCCCAGACGTAAATCTGGGCATCCCCATTGACCCCACTTCGGGGGACTACCCCAGGGTCTCTAAGGGTGTCGCACGGTGGGGTGACCACATCGTGCTCTACGGCGACCCGGCAACCCCGGCCACGTTGTATGTCTCTGAGCCAGGGCCTACGGGCTGGGAAAGCTACCCGTATGGTCTGACTTTCGACACCAAGCTAAAAGAGGTGACCGCACTGGTAACCCTTGGCCTAGACGCTGTGGCTTTTGGGGCCTCCTCAGCCATCGCCTTGGGGGGAGACCCCACTAACCCCCAAGAAATTGATCTTGGCGCAGGGGTAGGGGCGCAGAGCCCTCGGGCGGCCGGGGCCTTCGATGGCAGGGTGTACGCCTTCAACGGCCGTCTATGGATGGTTGACCCTGGGGGACAGGTGGCAGACCTGGGCAGGGATATTCAGGACATCCTCCCCACCACAGGCCGTATCCGCTTCTCGGCCATTCACGCCTCCCTCTTCCTCATTGACGAGGATGACGGCCGCGTGATCCGCTTCTACATCCCGACGGGTGAATTTTCAGTAGAGGACCGAAATGCACGTGACTGTTTTGAATCCGGCGGTCAGCTCTACTGGATCTCCCGTTCGGGTCAACTCTCTCTAGACCAAGAGGGGGAGAGTAGCCCGCTCTACGGGGATGACGTCCCCTATGGCCTCAGCTCAACGGCAATAACTGTCTCCGAGGTGGCGGATACCATCCTTACGGTGTCGGAGACCCTCCCTACAAACGTGCCTTCAGCTTACGAATCCAACGTGTACTGGGATCTGAAGGGGGTTCCGGCAGTTGTTTACCCGGCTGCGGGCACTGCCCCCATAGCGGTTACGATTGCGAAGAATACTGCCACTAGACTCGACTTAGAGTCCAATCCCGGGGGAATTACCGACGGCGACACCCTGTGGTTGGGGGCCAATATCTATGGATTAGTCTTAGATACGGGCTGGTTTTTCTCTGGGGAGAGGTTTTCTGTCCTCCGGGGTGTGCTACACTCCATCCAAACGGGGGGGAACTTCCGAATTCAGGGGGCATCTCGGGACTTCTTAGGGAATCCTGTCGAGACCGTTTCCTGGGGCTACGGGGACGGGGCGGCAGTTTCTAGTGACGGGGTGCACGCCTTAGGAACCAGTGGAAACTTTCACAGGGTTCGCATCTCTTCGGCCCCACCCGCTCAGGCAGAGGCTTCTTGGACAGCCTACGAAATCCAATCCTTGAAACAATGACAATCCGCGATCATCTAAACACAATTCGGGACCCTAAGCGGCTCCCCAATCGGCCCTGGACTGGCCGCCCTACACGGGTGAGCAATGCTTACCAGCAGACCGTTGAGGTTCAGGATGCACCGCGTACTTACGAGCTTGTTTCAGCCCGCCCTGGGCGCACCCCCCGCTCTGCAACCCTCGTGTCAGGACCGACTGGTGTGGTCAGTCTTGCGGGTGATCGAGTTTTCTACGCACCACAGGAGAACGGCACGGCTATTCTGGAGGTAATTTACTAATGGGTTTGTTCTCAAGAACGAAGATTAAGCCCCGCTACGACACGGTTCAGCGGGTTCTCACAGACGATCTTCTTGAGTTATTCCGGGGTGTTGTAGATACCCAGGAGAACCGAGAGGTCTACCAAGCAGGCAAGAGCACCTATGACCTTGCCAAACAAGACGTTGCGGATTTCGACCGCGGCGGGGCGTATAGCCAAGCAGTGATTTCTTCCAGTAGGCGCAACCTTATGCGGTCAGGGGCCATGTCGGGTGGCCGACAGCAGACCCGCGGGAGCTTAATGGAGATTGGCGGGGCGATGAATCAGGCCGCGGCCTCGTCCATGATGGCAATGGAGCAGGCCCGTGCGGGGCGGATGCAAACCCTACTCGGGGCTACATCGCAGCTAAACCAATCAGCGCAAGCTCTCAACATCAGCCCCTTTGTAGGGCAGGCAATTCAGGGGGCTTTCGGTCTAGAGCAGTCCCGAATGAGTGCTCAGGCCCAAGCTGATGCGGCTCACAAAGGGATGATGGGCTCAATAATTGGTGGCGCACTAACTGGTGGTGCCACTATGGGTGCTGCTTACATGGAATTCGGCTAGGAGATAACATGGCACAAGACCCTGATAAACAGTACCCTCAAACTAGCCCGTTTCGTGAGCTGCCTAAGAAGCAGCCTAAGAAGCGGTCTAAGAAGCAGCCTAAGAAGCAGCCTAAGAAGCCGCAACAGTACCCTCAAACTAGCCCGTTTCTTGAGCTGCCTAAGAAGCAGCCTAAGAAGCAGCAACAGGCCGACGATGTCCCTAGCTCACAGGCCTATGTTGGCCCGGTGGGCGTCCCTAGCCCACAGGCCTATGTTGGCCCGGTGGGCGTCACTCCGAAGGCCGCCGACGACGACGGTGATGGCTGGGGCAAAGCGTTCCTCGGCGCCCTAGCCCACATTGGTGCTGGGATGGCATACGGTGCGGGGGCGGGCTTGGCTGGGACAGACCCTACTTATCTCGCCAAGCAGGTGCAGGCTCGGAGGGATCAGCAGGAGGCCCGAGATGAGCTCATATCGGTCCAGGATGCCGTCAAAGCAGGTAACCCCGAGGAATACGCGGCCTTTGAAGAGGCTTTAGGGGGGAGGAACTTTACGACCCTAGCGTCGTTCAACGCCGCCTGGAACAGCTATTCAGTAGGTAGGCAGGGGGAGCGTGACGAGTTCGACGCTGGAGAACTTATCCCAACCTATTCGAGCGTGCTTGAGGCGGCCGGACAGGGGCACGTGGTAGAGGGGGTTATGCAGTCGAATGCTTCCAACATTGCTCGGCTCGGTGTAATGCGAGAGCTAGCCAAGCCCTACATAGACAGGGCTGTGGCTTCGGCCGAGAGGATCCAAGCGGCGAGGGACCAGTTTAAGGGCGTCCCCATAGAGGATATTGTTAATACCCTTATTGAGAACGGGTACCGCGGGGAGGAACTTAGCGAGATGTCTGATGACGATATCTATTTGCTTGCCGTAGCGGCTTCTGCAAATGTGACGGCCGTGGATATGGATAGGATTGATCCGAGGGGCCAAGACGGTAGGCCATTACATCTCGACAAGCTGAGCCAGCTAATGCCTGGGCATAGTCAGGAAGAAATTGGGAGGGGTATCCACGACAAAAACATCGCTATACAGGATAAAAGGCTTAACGACGATTTATGGACCGCAAAGCTGGAATACGATAGACAGGAGACTGAGTACAGGACCTGGCGGGACAGGGAGGCGGCCGTGGTGGAGGACATGGGTCGCGCTATGGAGCGGGGGGACTTTCCCCCTAAGGAACTTCTAACCGCGTACACGGAGCGGATGACAGCAGTGGAGGCAGAAATGTGGCCGGAGGGTCGGGGTCGCCCATACCTTTTTGCCGACCCCGCCCCGGGATCCGAGGATCCCAATAACTCGGATATGGGAACGGTCAGAATATCCAGCCTTGCGATGCTTGCAAAAGGGGCGGTGGGGATAAGTGAAGCCCTTCAGAGAGTAGAGAGCCCGGAGCAAGTAACTCCTCGCGCTCTCGCTGCCATGGATGAAAGGAGTTTTACCACGTTTATCAAAGACCTGCCCGTGAAGCAGGCACGCCCGCTTCGGGCAAAGTACGACCTTTATAGGCGAGCAGATGCGGGCAGGTTGGCTATAAACACCGTGATCTCTGAGGTGGGGTCTGATCCCCAAATCGCTGAGCTGTTCGGCTATGGGGATTTTGTAGGGAAGGGCGACTGGGCAGATTTTGCCGGTAAGGGCCTTACTGAGATTTCAGAGACTCCCGACGCTATTAAAGCTTTTGCGGATGTTGGTGACAAACACCTTAACGTAGAGGCCCTAAAGGCTCTAGCCCCGGCCCTCAAGGCCATCCCCGCTCTGGGCCTCACGAATAAAGAGAACCTCATCCTGATTACTGCTTTGAAAGACCATCGGTTAACCACCGATGAGGCCGCCACAAACCTATTAGTGGATAATATAAGTACCAGCTGGGGAGCGCTGCTCAGTGGGGGGTCTCATGCAGCTCAAGGGAAATTCATGAACTTGATAACTGGGCTGACTGCATTTGGTGAACTTGAGGGGGTAGACTTACCTGTTCCCGTAAAGGCCGAGCTGGATAATCTCAAAGTGGTGACCGATCAGATCAAGCCCCACGCGAATATCTTTGCGGCAAAGTCCGTCTATGATTTACTTGCGGAAGCCTCAACCCCTGCACCTGGACGAGAAGCGGATCCTACTGTGCTAGGGGCCCTGCGCTATACGTGGGACAACATATCACGGACAAGCTCTTCCGACACGACATCAGTTATTTCTAGTCTTGGGAGCGATGATATAGGGGATCAGCAGAGGGGCCGCCGTGAGTTAGCCAGCGTAGTGGCAGCCGATGAAGGCCTGCAGGCCACTAGAGGAAATCGGATGGCTTTCGTAGAGGCAGGGGGTATCTATGGGGGGGATTTGAAGTTCGATATGATTTGGCTCCGCCACCGTAAAGACTATAAGTCTGAGTATCCAGATCCAGGGCTGGTGCCTACCCTGATGTGGGGCGAGGTCGACCTCTTCGATAGTGAGAAATTATACGAGAAACTCCAGCACGGGAGCAAAGATATAAAGAGCACCACTGGCGCGGCCTCTATCTGGCAAGAGATCGGGAGGGTGTTCTCTCCACAGGCCGTTGATGACACTTCGGATGGCGGAATGTGGGAAAACGCGATTGCCGCAGCGCTGTCCCCCGGAGGCAGCCATGATCTCAGCCAATTTAAGGAGCGTGCCGTGAAGATCGGCAACCCTGAGCTAAGTTATGATACTTTAGAGAGAGAGAGGGCAGCTCTAGCGCTAGAGGTTGGGGAAACAATAAAACACGCAGTCATGGTAGTCCTTATCAATAGGAATATCGAGGCCGCTAGCTACTGGGGCTATAAGCCTCCACAGACCCCGGGGGGGCCAAGCCCCGCCGACGTTGCTCGGGAAATGGTAGACACCCACCGAGACCAGGCCATGATGATGGCAACGTACCTAAGGAGCTCCTTCGGCGATCACGATCCAAGCACTCCGTGGCAAATCTATGCCACTACGGCAATGGGTCGGGGTGTTAGTAAAACAATGAC
>Ga0098035_1000482_pt1 | contig 20175 bp, 17 predicted proteins | sample 3_EtaG_FD_75046 | JGI IMG/M metagenome (GOLD analysis project Ga0098035, IMG submission 75046) | Marine viral communities from the Subarctic Pacific Ocean - 3_ETSP_OMZ_AT15126 metaG | ecosystem: Environmental > Aquatic > Marine > Oceanic | place: Pacific Ocean | collected 2015-01-07
GACCACAAGATGCCGCACGATGCCCAGGACACCCCAGTCCACATCCTGCTCAACCCTGCGGGCGTGCCGACCCGAATGAACGTCGGTCAGGTCCTCGAGACGGCAGCCTCCAAGATCGCCAAGAAGACAGGCAAGCCCTACATCATCGAGAACTTCACCCCCGGTGTGGACTACTCGGCCAAGGTCAAGATGGATCTGGCCAAGCACGGCCTGTCCGACACGGAAGTGCTCTACGACCCTGAGACCCGGCGTCCCTTGGGGAAGATCCTCACGGGTGACCAGTACATCCTGAAGCTTCACCACACCGTCGACAAGAAGCAGACGGCCCGCTCCTACGGGACCTACACCGGAGCTGGAGACGCGCCCTCTGGGTCAGGCATCCCTGGTGGCGGCCAGAAGATGGACCTGCTGACGACCTACTCGATGCTCTCCCACGGAGCGAAGCACAACCTCCGGGAGGCACAGTCGTTCAAAAGCGATGGAGAACAGGAGCGAGTCTGGGATGCCGTGATGCTGGGGCACCCGCTGCCGGCACCTGAGTCCGCAGCGGGTATGCGGAACTTCATGGCGTACCTCCGAGTCCTCGGAGTGAACGCGGAGAAGAAGGGGGACCAGTACGTCCTCATGCCGCTCACGGACAAGCAGACCAAGAAGGTCTCCAACGGGCTCATCGAGAATCCGGAGAAGGCCCTCTACGCCAAGGGTGCCCTGACTATCGACGAGGCCAAGGGACTCTTCGAGCCGCGCATCACCGGTGGCCGGGACGGCCCCTACTGGTCCCACATCGATCTCGCAGAAAGGATGCCGGGCCCCCTCTACGAAAAGGCCATCCAGTCCGTCCTCAACATCAAGAAGTCGGAGTATGCGGAGCTCACCAGCGACAAGCTCGTAGACGGGAAGTCCGGGTTCAAGACCATCGTCGAGAGGCTGGAAGCCATCGATGTCGACAAGGACCTCGCCAAAGCCAAGGCCTCCCTCTCATCGCTCCGTGGCAGTCCTCTCAACAAGGCCTACCGCCGGGTGCGCTACCTCGAGGCCCTCAAGAAGAACGGGATCTCCCCGGTGGACGCGTACACCAACAAGACCTTGCCCGTCATTCCTCCCAAGATGCGAAAGGTCTCCATCGGGCTGGACGGGAAGCAGATCCTGGACGACATGAATGGTCTCTACCTCCAGGTCGGCTACGCGAATGGGGCCTTGGCCAGGTCACACGCATCGAATCCTGAAGACGAAAAGCAGAAGGAGCGAGCTCACCTCTACACCGCCATCAAGGCGCTGCGCATCACGGGGATGAGCATCGGCAAGGGCAAGGCAGCCCGGCACCACGCGGGAATGATGGAGCGCCTCACTGGCAAGATCCAGGGTGAAGGAGCTCCGAAGCACTCGTTCCCGCAGAAGGGGGTGCTTGGTCGCCGACAGGACCTGTCTGGGCGGTCGACCATCGTCCCCGAGCCGGACATGGGCCTGGACGAGGTGGGCATCCCCATCCCCATCGCCCTCGAGATGTACAAGCCCTTCGTGGTTCGGGAGCTCCGCCGACAGGGAGTGACCCCCGCACGTGGCCTGAAGATGGTCATGGAGAAGGACGAGAAGGCCCTGCGTGCACTGGAGGAGGTGGTCAAGGATCATCCCGTCCTCCTCAAGCGTGACCCGGCCCTCCACAAGTTCTCCGCCATGGCGTTCCGCCCTCGGCTCATTCATGGGAAGGCCATTGCTATCCACCCTCTGGCCTGCGGCGGCTTCAACGCGGACTTCGACGGGGATGCCATGGCACTCTTTGTCCCGGTCGGCGATGAGGCCATCGACGAGGCCAGAGGAATGGTCCCGTCCAAGAACCTTTTCTCACCCACTCACTTCGGACTGATGTCCACCCCTGGCCAGGGTTCGCTGCTCGGGCTGTACCAGGCCTCGAAGTGGGGGGCGGCGGCGGCAGTCCCCAACAAGGTGACCCGGAAGCAGGTCATCAAGCTGATGGAGGATGGGAAGCTCAAGCCGGACAACGTCGTTGCCGTCGACGGGAAGCTCACGACTCCTGGTCGGCTGGCCTTGGCAGAGACACTTCCCCCGGAGCTCAGGAACCACGAGAAGCTGCTGTACGACAAGCAGTTCCGCCTGGACAAGGGGGGCATGAAAGAGGTCATGGCCGAGGCAGCTCGGAAAGATGAGAAGCACTTCCCCAAGACGGTCAACGACTGGAAGGACGTCGGGAACCGGCTGGCGTACCTGAGCGGTAGCTCCATCAGCATCAACGACTTCCACGACGGACACAAGTTCCGCGACCACATCCTCGCCCCCTACAAGCGGGAAGAGGCCGCCGTCCTGCGCTCGAAGGCCTCCAAGAAGGTGAAGGACAAGAAGGTCATCGAGATCTACGGCCGCGCGCAGGAGGAGCTCGAGACCGTCGGGAAGAAGCGCTACGCCGCCATCGGCGAGAACAAGATGTTCGAGTGGACGAGCTCGGGAGCTCGAGGCAACTGGGGGCAGTTCTCCCAGCTGGTCTTCGGCCCTATGCTGGTCCTGGATGCCGAGAAGAAGACGGTCGCTGTCCCGCTCACCAAGTCCTACGGTGAGGGCCTTTCCCTCTCGGAGTACTGGGCCTCGATGCACGGAGCTCGCAAGGGCATCCTCGACCGCGTCGCCGGTACTCAGGAGCCCGGTGCCCTGACGAAGGACATCATCAACACCGTCATCGACTACAAGATCTCCAACAAGGATTGCGGAGACACCTCAGGGACTCAGATGAGCCCTCGAGACCTTGATGTCGTCGGTCGGTTCCTCGCAGGACAAGTCACCCTGAAGGCAGGTGCGACCTTCAAGGCAGGAACTGCTCTGGACACCCGCATCCTGACCCGCATCCGCAACGCGGGGATCATGCAGATCCCCGTCCGCTCCCCTCTGCACTGCAAGATGCAAACTGGCATCTGCGCGATGTGCTACGGCCAGAACCAGAACGGGAAGCTTCACCGTGCGGGTGTCAACATCGGCACCATCGCCGGCCAGTCTCTCGGCGAGCCAGTCACTCAGCTCACCATGAAAACATTCCACAGTGGAGGAGTCGCCGGCGGCAAGAAGGACGTTGTCGGAGCCTTCGACCGAGTGAAGCAGCTCTTCTTCGTGCCAGACAAGCTCACCAACGCTGCCACTCTGGCCACTGTCGGGGGGCGCATTGAGAGTGCCAGCAAGGACGCGCGAGGCGGGCACTCTGTCTTCATCAAGGGGAAGGAGCACCGGGTCATCACTGGTGACCTGCTCCCGAGCATCCGGGTCGGAGCAATGGTGTCGAAGGGAGATGCTCTCTCTACGGGGCCGATCAACCCCCACCATCTCCTGCAGCAGACGAACAGCATGCCGCAGGTCCGGAACTACCTCACCGGGGAGCTCGACCTGGCGTACAACGGGGACAAGCCTTCAGGTTCGGTCCGTCGCCGGAACATCGAGACGGTCGTCCGGGCGATGACCAACAGGACCATGATCACCGATGCTCCCCCGGAGTCCGGCTTCCTGCGAGGGCAGCGGGCGTACCTTTCCAGGGTCGAGGGCTATAATGCCCAGGCACTCACTGAGGGCCGTCAGGGGATCAAGCACGCACCCCAGCTGAAGTCCATGACTCAGATCCCGGTTACCGGGACTGAAGACTGGATGGGCCGATTGAACTACCGTGGGCTCAAGAACACCTTTGAAGAGGGGGCCGCCCAGGGCTGGGCCTCCGACATCCACGGGGACCATCCCATTCCTGGTCTGATGCACGGCGCAGAGTTTGGCATCCGCCCTTACAAACCCAAGAAGTCTTACAGTAGGAAGAAGAAATGAACGTCGACGAAACGATGGCCCTCTACGAAGAGGCCCTCTACAAGGAGGCCGCCCCGCTCATCGGGGCGGGTGTGGGCGCGGCTACCGCGGACCCGAAGTCGCGCGGGCGTGGGGCCATGTACGGTGCGGGCCTTGGACTGCTGGCTGGAGGGACGTTGGCTGTTGGCGGAGCCTTGGTTGGTGGCGGAGCCTCCGCCTTCAAGAATCGTGGAGCCCTCCAGAGTGCTGGAAGAGCTGCAGAGCATGCTGCTCACGGGATGGATGCGGCGGCTCACGCTGCTCACGCTGCGGGTCCTGAGGTTCACAAGGCCTACGAGCTCCTGCACCAACACCGTGGGGACGTGCACTGGGCCAAGAGGGTCGGCGCTTGGTCGCCGGGGCACAAGATCAAGAGCCACCACTGGGAGCAAGCAGGCAAGCATTTCGCAGACCACGCACACCACCATGGCGCGCATCAGCAGGCTGTGGAAGCTGCTGGACATGCAGGTGCTCGTGTCTCGGCGGGCAGCACCACAGGTGCTGGGCTGGGTTGGGTTGGCGGTGGAGTCGCCGGCGGTGCCACCGGCGGGCACCTGGCCAAGAAGGACCAGGCCAAGAACGAGAAGAAGGCCAGTGCTGCGGCCATCAAGGTGGCCAGCATCTACGGCCGGGCGTGGGAGCTCAACGAGATCGACAAGGTCGCTGACAGCTACGACGTCGAGCACCTGCCCGAGCACTACAAGGAGGCCCTCTACAAGGAGGCCATCCTGTCGCAGATTGGCGGCATGATGGCCAAGGGGGTCACGCGAGCAGCACAAGCCATCGCTCCCAAGGCAGCCAGGGGCGTGGAGCAAGGGGCAGTGTCAGGTGCCATCCGTGGCGGGGCAGCACGCGCAGCGAATCTCATGCGCAAGAACAGGGCGATGACCGGAGCTGTCGGACTGGGCACCGCTGGCACGCTCGCAGGCGGGTCAGGCTTCGCGGCCGGTCGCTTGAGCAAGAAGTCTGCTCCTCGTCTTCAGGTGCGAGTGCGGCGGTAGGCCATGAAGGGGTCCATACCGGGCGCAGCGCGTCGTGCTCAGCGCAGTATGGCGCGCAGCGGCATTGACCCTGCTCACATCCTCGCGGGCAGAATCGTAGATGTAGACCCTGTGCAGTGGACCTGCCTGGTCAGGACGGAGCTGTACGCCAAAGTCTTTCGCGACGTGTCCATCGGCTCTCTCTACGTCCATCCCATGGATGGAGAGGGCGTTCACGTCATGCCGGAAGTGGGTGCCCCTGTCTGGGTGGGGATCTCTTCCGAGGGAGATCTTCGTCCCTTCATTGTGGGCTACCGTCCCTACTTCCAGAGGGACTCCACCTCTACGACCTACCCCAACAAGATCGGTGCCCGCTCCAACCGTCCCACAATGACTCCGGGGGATATCTTCCTCCAGACCCGGGACCGGAACGGCCTTCGCCTCCGTCGTGGCGGCGTCACGGAGATCTTTGCCTCACCACTGGCACGCACCGTCTACCAGGCGCGCGAGGGAACGATCTACTCCCTCTGCAAGAACCACAAGTTGGATGTGGTTTCAGGAGCCACCAGGTGGCTGACCGCCCCAGCAGAGCAGGACGATGAGGGGAAGCAGGCGACCACCTTCATGGGCCGCGTGAAGGAGTTCTCCAGCCACAAGGGCCACGTTGTCCAGCTGGACGCAGGTGGTGCTCTCGAGATTCCTGCTGAGGGTGCCACCGATGGAGAGAGCGGAGTCTATGGAGCTGCTCCTCAGTCCGCCGAGCTCGTCAGTGCCCCTGTCCTTCGGCTTCGGGTCTTCCAGGATGGAGATCAGTGGGAGGATGACCTTCAGGAAGCTGTTTCACTGGCTATGGACAAAGAGGGACAGGTGGAGCTGGCGCAGAAGGGGGCCCTCCACGTCGAGATCCGCGGCAGCAGCAACGTCACGCTGAAGCTTTCGCCGGATGGCAAGGTGTCCCTCGAAGCGGACAGTGATGTAGATGTCGTGACGAGCGGCAACTACACCCAGAAAGCCGGGACTGCTGCGCTGCAGATGAAGAACGACGGCAGCACCGTGGCGGTAGGGGTCCCTCTCGCCAAGGTCCTGTTCGACCTTCAGTTCAGCCCGATGCTTGCAGCGTCACTACTGGAACTCTCCATGGGCCTCAAGGCTCTCGGCATGCCCACAACTGCGACAGACGCGATGTTCAGTGCCCTTCAGACGCAGACCTTCACAGCCTCGAAGCTGGAGACGCAGTAATGGCCCTCGACCAGACCGTCATGAGGGATGATCTCGTCACGAAGATGGAGGAGAACATCGAGGGCTTCGATGACCTCGCCCCCTCCCTCAAAGAGACCCTTCGAGAAGGACTCGCCACAGCACTGTCCAAGTGGTTGTACGAGCAGCTCACGGAGAACGCGAGCGCCTCCTTCGCAGCGGGTACCATCGTCGGTACCGACACCAGTGGGGATACCCACTCAGCCCTCACTGCTTCAGCGGGAACCATCTCCTGAAGCTGTTATTCTCACGTATCCACAGGATTACTCATGCTTCCCAGCGCAACCCACGAGCCGCTCTTCCGAAAGCTCCTGACGGTCGACGACCTCTTCACGAAGACGGCAGCGATGGTCTTGGCGAAGATGCCGGACGACGAGAAGAAGTGGCCTGCTCAGATCCATTCTGAGCTGCTGCGGGCTCTGCCCTACATCGCCCAGTACGACCCTGAGATCGTCCTGGATCGCGTGGAGCCGGAAGCCGGAGCTGCCTTGGGCTATGCCCAGATCCGCAACCGCACGATGTCCCGTCCCCAGGACGACGCCAGCAAGGTCGGCAATGTCATCCGCATCCCGATCATTGTCCAGGACCGCCGACTCCAGCCCTTCCTGGTCTTCGAGGCCGGTGGTGGCACCTTCCCGCTGACAGAGGACCGCGTCGAGCAGGCCATGCTCAACCCCGGCCTCTTCGACACCGACGCTCGCAAGGTCCCGTCGACTCCGTCCCTGGTCGATGCGATGTACCCGCCCTACCAGCAGCGTCAGGGCTTCGGTCGCGTGGTCGAGCCCGGTGCTGCTGGCCTCTCCAAGCTCTCGAGTGCCCCCAAGTCCAAGGACTGCCCTCTCAGCGCGTACGAGCGCATGTCCCCCATGCAGGTGCAGGGTGCTCTCCGCTTCATGAAGGAGCACGGCGGCCAGTACAAGGGGAGGGCTGCCCGTGGCGGCATGGGCGTGAAGCACGTCTGGTGGTCCGACAAGTGGACCCCGTTCGCGGAGAACGGCTTTGGCGACTACTTGGTCGTCGACAGTGACCCCGGACCCGGAGGGGTGAAGGGACAGGTCGTGGAGTTCATCCACGATTCTCCGCAGAGGAAGGTTCGAGCCCGCACGAAGGCGCAGGTCATGGGCCAGCTGGGGTCTCCTGGTGCCAAGATCTCCAGCATTCCCAATGCCAGTCCCGACAAACTCTCTTTGTGGCAGCGTGCAACCGCAACGCCAATCCGCAAGGCTGACCCAGACACCATGGCGCGGGCTGCCAGGGCCAAGAAGGTCTTCCCGGGTCGGCTCAAGTACTCGAGGAGCCAGGATACGGGCAAGGTCTACAAGATCGCCGGCCACGTCAACCCTGAGCTCCAGAAGGCCGCTATGGTCGCCCTCAACTTCCAGCGGGGGATGGGGCTCGCAGGTCCGCAGGTCTTCGAGAAGATGACCAACAAGCCCAAGTTCAAGATGGGCACGATCCCTCAGAACTACTGGTTCTACCCCTTGCAAGGAACCCCGTTCCTCATGGGCATCCCGCGCAAGCTCCAGAAGCCGCTCGAGGAGGCCAAGGACCAGCAGACGAAGCAGAAGATGCTCCGTGCTCTGGCTCAGAAGGAGATCCGGGCTGGAATCCAGGGGCTCCCCGCACCCGGCTTCCTCATCCTCGTCACGAAGGAGAAGCAGGGCTACAAGTACCAGCCGCCCATGATGCACGCTGGCGGCCGTCCGCTTCAGGCCACCATCGAGAAGGGCATGCGGAAGAAGGCCCTTTGGGGCGATGACCTCAATGAGGACGACTGGCACTTCGCCATGGATTTCTCTGGAGGATCCCAGAGGGAGATCGAGGAAGAGATCAAGCACATGAAGCGGCCCGTGCTCGACAGTCTCGGCAGCCGTGCCCTTGGTCAGGCCGCGATTGGGGCCGGGCTTGGAGGGCTTGCCGGCGGACTGGCCGGCAAGCTGGTTGGCGGCAGGGCTGGTCGGCCAGCGGCGGCCGGGGCTCTTGGCTTGGGCGCACTTGGCGGCATCGAGGCCTACACCGACAAGGGACAGGCTCGTCACAAGGACTACCATCGAAGTGCAGTTGCCTTCTGGGAGCGCACTCGGAACCCCGCATACCGGAAGCGCCTTGCCCAGCAGCTGAGTGGGCGATGGCCGCCCCCGAAGGGCGGCCACGGTAAGGAAGCACGCGTCTTCGGGGCGGACCGCCCTGATGTCCACCTCCTTGCCGGGAATGTCCCGCACAAGCTCAAGCACGAAGAGTACGGCCGGTACGCGAAGCGCAAGTCCAAGGAGAAGCCCACAGGGACAGGCAAGTCTACGGCTGTCGGCGCTGGGGTTGGCGCACTGGCAGGTGGGCTCCTGGGGCTCGCTGCTCGTCGTCCCGGTGTTGGAGCCCTGATCGGTGGTGGTGTGGGCGGCCTGTCAGGCTTCGTTGCAGGTGAGAAGGACAAGGCCAAGATTCAGCAGGCCAAGCAGCTCGCCAAGAGCCCGAAGGCCATGAAGTCCTACGCCGACCGCCAGATCGCCAAGGCCCCCCGACGCGTCAATGACAACCGGGAGCGGGCTGCGGACAGGCGGCACACAGAGCTGATGCTGTCCCTCCACGACCGTCGTCGCTACTGAGGCTCGTCTTCTCCGAAGAGGGGCGATACCCTACATGACCAGAAAGAGGTCTACTGTGAGCAACATGAGCACTTCCCAGCCCGGACTTCAGCCAGACGAGAAGGTGCTGGCGCACCAGAAGCGGATGAAGTCCGACCCGGAGTACGCTGCTCAGCGGCGGTCGAAGAACCAGCTTGCCGCAGGACGCCTGCGGGAACGGCTTGGCGGCAAGCAGGCATCTCTCTGCCTGGAGATCGCAGGGACCATCAACCCCTCGGACTTCGCCCGCTTCGAGGAGCTCTACAAGGAGGCTGCGGTCGCCGAGCTCCTTCCCCGTACCGAGTGCGTTCGGGAGAGCCTTGGCGACCTGCTGTCGCAGCCGCTGTCCTCGAGCGCGGAGATGCTGCAGAAGGCAGCCTCCCTCCAGACGGAGCCGACGACCGTCATCCAGCTTCGCCCTCACGGCTACGGCTACATGCTGAAGTGGGCCGCGGCTCCTGAGGGCACCCAGCCCAAGGAGCAGCCGATCTCCAAGGACCAGGCTCAGCAGGCTCTTCCTCAGCAGATGCTCGACACCGCCGACCAGCAGGGTGTCGCTACGACGACCGATGTCCAGGCTGAGCCTGACCCCCTCGTGGAGACCCCGCAGCCCATCACTGGCTTCGGCATGTACAAGGTCTTCGAGGCTGGAACAGGCAAGCAGCTCGTGGGCTACTGCATCCCCGGTCTCTTCGACCCGATGCAGGGCACCAACACTCCGACGCAGCTCTGGTTCAACGGCGGGCAGTTCGCTCTGCAACCCGAGATCAACGGCGTGATGGTGGCCCTGAGCTACAACCTGCCCGAGTCGCAGGAAGCCCGAGGAATGGGGGTCTTCTACAAGACCGACGGCAAGGGCATCATCGCTACCGTCCCCTACAACGTGCTGACCAAGGTCACCGTCGAAGGACGGGAGTACTACTCGGCCACCACCCAGGAAGGGGCCGAGGTCCAGCTCGTCATGAGCGAAGGACTCCAGAAGCCTGTGGCGACATCGCCGCAGGAGATCGCCATCCCGATGGACTTCTCCTTCCTCGCCTTGGATGGCCAGGTGCAGCTGGACGGAGCGCAGGAGCAGCCCGTCGGAGTCCCCGGAGATCCGACCGGGGGAGTGGAGCAAGCAGCTCCGGCCGACCCGATGCAGCCCGCCCCGGGCGGCAAGAAGCCGGTCAAGCTCAACGGCGGAGCCAGTGATGTCTCCGGACAGGCTGCTCAGGACCCGATGGCCCAGGCCAAGAAGGCGTCCATGCCGACCATGTGCGAGATCCGCGCGTGGCGGAATGACCGAGGGCCTGGCGGCGGAATGCGTCTCTCTGGTCCGGTCTTCGAGAAGAACGGCTCCGGCACCTACGACTGGGTCGACGGCATCTTCTGGCTCGCTGCTGCTGGCATGCCCCAGAACCTCTCGCTGGCCTGTATCGAGAAGGCAGCCAGCTCGGGCGAGGTCATTCAGATGTACGGTCTGCGGCAGCTCACGCCGCATGCCCCGGGTCTCCTGAAGGACGCGACAGCCGAGGCAGTGGCGGATCTAGTTGGAACGCACATCCCCGAGCGTCCCTGTCTGCTGAAGGAAGCAATCGCCCTCGGCCACAGCAAGGAGGCCAGGACCCTCGTGGGCACCGATGCCATCGACAACCTGCTGGCCCTGAACTTCGTGAACACGGAGAATGTGCAGACCTTCGTCGAGCACATTCCGCACCTCGAGGAGACGGCCTCCAAGCTGGCCGGTCTGGTCTTCGCGACGCAGCTGGGATTGCAGAGTGTCCCCAAGCAGGCGGCCATTCGAGCGATGGAGTGCCTCGAGGGTGTCATCACCGGTCTGAAGGCGCTCCAAGACTATAAGCTGTAGGGTGGTGGCATGGCACATCCTGCCGCCTTCTATGCGCGCTACCTCCTGACCGTCTCGGAGGACCCTACAAGAAAAGGGGTCAACGCGGAGCTGAAGAAGCTGGGACTCGTCCCTCTCAAGGAGGGCGAGTACGCCGAGATTCGACAGGGACTCCCAAGGGAGCCGGACGACTTCCGTCCCTGGGATAAAGCCCACCGTCCATCAGTCAGGTGGCTGAGGACTGCCAAGATCTACAGCCTTCTTCACAGGGACGGACCAGTCCAGGAGGTCTTCACAGGCATCCTGCGGGACCGGCGGCTCCGAGAAGATGTGGAGAGGATGCTGATTGGAGGAGTGCTCCCCCTCGAGGTCTCCTACCGACTCCAGCAGGTGGGGAAGAAGGCGTCTCCCACGGCCATCGCCGAGTTCCGCCACTACTTCTGGAACGTCGACGGCATGGGCGTCGCGGACTGGGTCCTGTACTTCGCTTCTGCCCCTGCCAGCTCCCGGACTGGCCATTTGGAGAGGGACTACTCCGCAGCCCTTCTTGGGGGGCCGGAACTGGCTCTCTACCGGACTGGGATCGAGTCGGAGCTCAGCACCAAGGACATGATGGAGGGTCTGATGCGAGAGCTGTGGTTCACCTTCAAGGAAGTGAAGACGCTCCCACTCTCAGCTAAGAAAGTCGAGATGCTGTCCAACCTTACGCGTGGAATGACCCGGGTCGATGAACGACTCCAGGCCAGTGACACCGCGCTCCAGGATGTCCTCAAGCAGTTCGAGAAGTTCAAGGTCCAGCATGATACGAGTACTCTCCCTGGCTTGCACGACCTGGCACCTGCCGGTACCGTGAGCAGCAAGACCAGGGGAGAAATCCTCCTTTCCCGCGAGAACTGAGCAAATGCGCCCCACTCCTTCTGACATGGTCCGTACGCAGGCAGGAAGCCTCGCCCCTCGCCCCGAGTGGGCAGACAGCCTCAGCAAGAACATGAAGCGCGGCTACGTCGACTTCCAGAAGGTGGAGTTCGTCCCGCCGCCCCCGCGAGAGGAGATCGACACAGATTTCCTGCGTGTGGAGGTCGTCTTCCGGGAGAACGACGACGTCATCTTCCAGCTCTTCCCGAAGACCAAGGCCTTCCCGAAGGACTCGAGGCTCGCTCGCACCTTCTTGGCCGAGGCCCTCGAGGCGCACTTCGGAGACACTACCGACTTCGAGGGCGGGTACACCCCCGAGCTCGAGAGCTGGGCTATCAAGGCCAAGGGCCTGCAGCAGCATGTGTCCTACGCCCCCGAGCATCACATTCACGGCTTCGTGCAGCTCCTGGCAGCAGCGCTCGCCGAGCTGGAGTAGAAGATGGCCATCCGCGTTCGTACCTTCCGAGACACCGGCGAGCTCAAGGACTTCCTGGAAGACAACGAGCTGGGCCAGGAGGACTTCAAGTACCTCGGCCAGAACAGCTCGGGTCACCTCGAGATCCTGTTCGACGATGCCGAGGAGATCTTCTCCCAGGCAGCGGGCGCTGCGGGGACCGTGACGCTCGCCGATGGTGAGCGGTTGCACACCGTCTGGTGCGTCGGTGCGACCAGTGCCACCGTCGAGATCTTCGGTGGCACTGCCATCCCAGTGCCGGCTGGTTCGTGGTTCTCCCACAACTTCAAGGGCAAGCTGAAGGGCAACGCGACGAAGACGATCGTCTTCACCGACACCACCAGCTACTTCGTCACGAGCATCGACCGCAGCTGACGCTTCCGGTTGCGCCACCTGGGGCGACCGAAGGCAGGCACTTTCCTCCCCGCAGCAGCCCTCTTCTTGAGGACCGTGTTGCAGGGCTGGATTCTATGCGCCGGAGAGAGGCCGTACTTCTCCAGTGCGTCGATGTGCTGGGCGGTGCCATAGCCCTTGTGCTTCTCGAACCCGTAGACCGGGTGGTGTTTCGCGAGTTCGATCATCAGGTCGTCCCGCAAGATCTTGGCAAGGATGCTGGCGGCTGCCACGATGAAGAAGCGGTCGTCTGCCTTGTGCTCGAGCCGCTGGTCCCACAGGCAATCGTTCAGCTCCACGTCTCCGTCAACGATGAGCTGTAGAGGAGACACCCCGTCCTCCGTGGTGGCTCCGTGTACTGCATCCTCCCAGGACTTCTGACGTGCCTTGGCGTACCCGTACTGGTTGATGAAGTCGACATCGGCATGTCCGATACCGACCGATGCCCCGCAGTCCACGAGGAAGCCAGTGAGCTCAGTCCTCAGTCTCTCCCTCTGGGGTCCAGTTGTCTTCTTCGAGTCCTTGACCGAGGACATCGGCCAGTGAGCGATCAGCCTGTGGGGCGGAAGGTCGACTGATAGGCTGCAAGCCACGGCCGTAATGGGGCCCGCAAGGGCCCCGTATCCAACCTCATCTACTCCGCAGTAGATCATGAGCTTCCACAGTCGCAGTGCATGGCGTACTCCTTAGTCGTCGTCGCAGAAGTCATCTGCTGTGTGTAGAGGGGGGAAGTCAGGCTCGTGCTTGAACTCCAGAGGGGGTGGCTTCAGCTTGCGGCGAGCGCGCCGTAGCCGACCTCGTCCACGCCTGAGTAGAGTGGCAAGATCCATCTCCTCCCCTTCATAGGGGTTTGTGTTCTGAAGGGGCCCCAGCCCTCGGATGAGGATGAGGGCTTTGATCTCGTAGCCTTTGCGCCAGCTTCTCTGGTACTTGGCGTCGTTTACCTCGGCCCAGAAGCGGAGCTGCTCCCTAAGAAGAGAGGCCTCTTCCTTGAGGACCTTCTTCAGGAAGACGATGTGGAGTACCCACGAGAGAGGATCGGCCTGCGGCTTCAGCTCCCATCCGTAGATGTCTCCACCGAGTGCCCTGTTCATGGAAGCCATGAACAGGGCAACCCAGCGGAGAGAAGCGAGCTCCGTGCTCAAGCAGTGGCCTCGGCCATGCCCGCTACCGCCAGTGCCGTCGACAGTGCCGTCGACTCTGGGGCTGCGGGCTCCTCCGTGACTTCCTCCACGAAGAAGTGGTCCCAGAGGTAGACGCCCCGCTCAGCGTGGATGGCGCACTCACCGAGGAGGTGGGTGTCCTTCCACCGGGAGTGGAGGGTGCTGAAGTACTCCGGGAGCTCCCCCGGACCCCCATCCTTCCGGAAGATGTGGGCCAGGTTGGCGATGAGGTTCGCCTTGTGGAACGGCGGGAAGAGCCGAGCGTGCACGTTCCGGGGGCCGCGGTCCGTATCTACCCGCACGGTGAGGTACGGGAGGAGGAACCAACCACGACGGCCGTACTCGATCGTGCAGCCATAGCCGACCGCGTATCCCTCCAGCTTCGTCGCCTTCATGCTCTCGTCCCGGGTCGGCGTCCAGAGGTGGGCCGGACGGAGCCGATGCCCCCGAGCCCCGAGTTCGGGGTCTGCGCCCCGAGGGTAGACGAGGCCATCGACCACCGGAAGGTCTCCGCCATCGATCGGGAAGTCCTCGAGGGCATCCTCGAGGGCGGGGAGCAGGTTCTCGTCGGTCGAGAACCTTCGACCAATGTGGGCCGAGAACAGTTCGGACTTGCCGCTGAGGAAGTGCATGAGGATAACTTCTCCCTCCTCCTGGACGTAGGGGCCGTACCGCCCGACGCCTTCACGCCGGGCTTGGAATCGAACCTCTGAACCGACTGCTGCAATATACTTCATGGGAGCCTCCGAGCTTCCTCTGGGTGAACTTGAGCATGGCCATGTCTGACCACTCCCTTATGCAGGTACTTGCGTGACCTTTGCTGAAGACCAGAACGTCTATACCGAGCGTCTCGGAGACTGGAAGACGCTCGATTACTTCGAAGACTGGGACTACGAGGAGCCTGCTCCAGACGTTCCCGACTGGGAACACTCCCAGTTCATGCAGGAGAGGCAAGCCCAGCTCCACATGACCTGCTCGCAGTTCGTCGAGAACTCCGTGGTGATGCCGGACCCGCGCACACGGAAGCTCGAGCCCTTCTCCTTTGACGAGCGGAGGTACCTGCGGAGGATCTACGACACCAACCACCGTCGTGTCCTCATCATGGCGGGACGACAGGTGGAGAAGAGCTCCACCCTGAGCTTCCGCACCCTGGGAATGAGCTGCCTCATTCCCCACTTCAAGACCCTGTACGTCTCGCCCTCAGCGATGCAGACGAAGCAGTTCTCGAAGGACAGGCTGAAGGAGACACTCGAGACCTGCCCAGTCGTGCGGACCTGGTTCCCGCCCCACATGACGGACAACGTCTTCGAGAAGAAGGCCATCAACCGGAGCAACATCCTGCTCCGCTACGCCTTTCTCAACGCTGACCGTTGCCGGGGTATCTCGGCCGACATGATCCTCCTGGACGAGATCCAGGACTTCCTCCTGGACAACATTCCGGTCATCGAGGAAGCAGCCTCTCACTCCCCCTACCGGTACTTCGTCTACTCAGGCACGCCGAAGTCGCTCGACAACCCCATCGAACACCTGTGGTCCAACTCCAGTACCCAGAACGAGTGGGCGGTCCCCTGTAGGCGGCACGGCACTCCCAAGGTCTCCAGCACCTGGCACTGGAACATCCTCGGAGAGAACAGCATCGGGAGGAAGGGAATCATCTGCGACAAGTGCGGTGGACCCATCCACCCGAACGACCCAGATGCCCAGTGGGTGCGGACAGGCTCCCCGGACCCGGACCTCAGTGTCTTCGAGGGCTACCGCATTCCGCAGCTGATGGTGCCCTGGATCTACGGGGACCCGGAGAAGTGGAAGGACTTCCTCTCCAAGTACAACGACTACCCCCGTCCCCGCTTCTTCAACGAGTGTCTGGGTCAGTCCTTCGACAGTGGGCAGCGTCCCCTGTCTCGTAAGGACATCCAGGACAACTGCGACCCAGAGATGTTGCTGGACCCGGAAGGGGTAAAACTTTGGCGTTCCAAGCTGTCAGGAGTCCCGCTTTACGGAGGGATCGACTGGGGGCAAGATTCCTCGAGCTCGTACACCGTCTTCTTTGTGGGCGGGTACATGCAGGGAATCTTCCGGTGGTTCTTCTGTCACCGCTTTGCAGGAGCGGAGTCGGAGCCCAAGGCACAGATGGCCAAGATCTGCCGCATCATCGACACCTTCAGCATCCAGCGCGTCGGGGTCGACCATGGTGGTGGCTACTGGCCCAACGATGAGCTCATGCGGAAGTACGGCTCGCAGCGCATCGTGCGCTTCCAGTACTCCCAGCCCAACGTCTTCATGCGGTGGGACGACAACCTTGGTCGGTACTTGGTTCACCGCTCCGAGGTGATGAGCGCCATCTTCAACGCCATCAAGCGGCGGACGGTGATGAGGTTCCCTGCCTGGAAGCACTTTGCCCAGCCCTACGCCGGCGACATGCTCTCCATCTTCTCGGAGTACAACGAGCGGATGCACATGACGCAGTACAAGAAGTCGCCCAACAACACCGACGACTCTTTCCACTCCATGCTGCTGGGCTTCCTGGTGTCGATGATCGACCAGCCCCGACCAGACATCTTCGTTCCCAGTGCCCGGATCGACCAGCAGCTGAGTAACGCCTAAGAGAACAGCCCACCTTGTAGGGTGGACTGTCTCTCGGCCGAAGCCACCAGCGTCAGCTGGCGGCCGCATCGGCCGCGGCCTCCTTGACGGCCCTGGCCGCCGCCGCCTTGACGGCCGCGGCCTCCTTGACGGCCTTGGCCGCCTTGATGGCCCTGGCCTCCGCCGCCTCCTCCTTCTCGTCCTTCGATCGGACCGCCGCGGCCCGATCGGCCCAGCGACTCTGGGCCGCGTCCGCGCGGGCGTCCAGGACCTCGGCGTCCTGGGTGAGCCAGAAGACGCCCTCCACAGCACAGGCGACGCCGACGGCCACTCCGGCCTTGACCGGGACCGACGCGACAATGGGATTGCCGCGGACGGCCATCCCCAAGACCGGCAGGCCCTGGTCGAGGGCTGTGAAGGTGATGACGCCAACGGCGACGGGGCGACCGAGGTCGCCGAGGCCCCGGTGGGTGATGGCGTCGGCACGGGACATGAAGTTGTTGAGACCCATGAGGTTCTCCATTGTTGTTGTTGTTGGGTGCTTCGGTTTCCCTGGGCACTACTCTTATGGCGGTAGTGCCTCCGCTTTTTGCAGCTTTTGGGCCCCTTGGGGCCCCTTCTGAGGCTACACAGCCCCGTAGAGCACTGCCCCGACGGTGAAAGCAGCCGTCAGGCCCCTTCCACTGATCTCCAGGGCCTTTCCCGTGAGGGCGTTGGTCCCGTGCACGGCTCCGGCGTAGGCCAGCATCGTCCCCGCTCCGCAGAGGAGGGTGCCCACCTGCAGCCCCTTCTCTTCGCTGACATCCATGAAGCTGCTCCGACGACCGCGCAGGTGTGCAGCGTCCAGCTGGGCACGGAGGTCCTCCATCCCCGCGTTGAGGGTGTCGATCTTCTCCTCCAACTCCTGGAGGTACTCGATGACCTGCGCCGCCTCTTCGCTCTCCGTCCTGGCGGCCTTCATCGTTCCCTTGAGTCCTGCGATCTGCCGCTTCTGGTGAGCCAGCAGGTCGGAGAGGGCAGCGAGCTCCTTGGGGTCAACTTGCTGCGAGCGCAGCACCTTCAGCTCCTCGGCGAAGCCCGCGAAGTTGTCCTTCATGTTCTGCTCGAGGGCCGCCAGCTTGTCTGCAGGTGCCTTCCGCTTCGGAGCCTTCCGCTTCGATGCGGCCTTGATCTTGGCAGCATTCTCGGCGAGCTCTTCAGCCACGTTGGTCGAGGGCATGGAATCTCCTGGTTGTTGGTTCCAGAAGACTTATGCCGGAACTACCTGCCTTTCCGCAGGACCTGTTTCAGGACATCCACAGCAGAAGAATCCAAGGCCCCAAGGCGTACCAGGGACGCGTCCATGTCCAAGCTGTAGAGGTCGGAGTAGCAGACAGCCGAGACACGGAGTCGTCGTCGTCCCTCCGCAAGTTCTCGATGAAGGTCCTGCATCTCCAGGCTTGTGGAGTAACGGTCGTTGCCTACAAGGCTGGCAGTCATCGCCATGCAGAGGCGCAGATAGGGCACCCAGGGCTTCGGATCTTCAGTCGCCTCTCGGAGTGTCTTGAAGTCTTCTTCGGAGATGCGAAGGAAGACCTGTACCCAGTTCTGGATCTCTGCCGGGTCCCAGGAGGCAAGCTGCAGCTGCCCAAGACAGGCCCTGTGCAGGTCCTTGGCGTAGGACAGCCCCATCCCCAGGGGGTCGGACTTCGCATCCAGCATCCGCAGGACCACCTGCATCTGCCCTTCTAGCTTCGTGATGCGCGCACGAGCACGCATGAACTCCTTCCGGGTGAGGCGGGAGCCCTCCCGGAAGTCGATGCGGTCCTTGCGCAGCTCCTCCACTTCCATAGGAACCAGCCACTTCCTGCGGCTTCCTGTGACCTTCCTGGTGGATAGGAAACCGTCGGCGATGAACTTCCGGACAGTCCTGTCGCTCACTCCGAGGTGCTTCGCGGCCCCTTCGATTGCCATCAACTCGACTGACATGGACGGGTACCTCCGTGCAGAACCCTAATAAAGGGTATATTCCTGCTGGACTACTTCTGAGGAGAAGATGGCTACCCTTCACCAAGTGACCGAAGGAGCACTCCGTCAAATGGCGCGAGAGGCTTCCTCGATGCACATGGACCAGGGCATGGAGCTTACCAGTGCCGTGGTCAAGGTGGCTTCTTCCTTCGAGAGCCCCCTCACGTCAGAGCATGTCCGTCGCGTCTGCGAGATGACCTACCACGACGTCTTCGAGCGCTCCTTCCGCGATTCTCAAGGCGCGAATCGCGTTGTGTCTTTCGATCCACCCGAGGCAGACAAGGTGGCGGTGGCGGTCCGGGCGGAGCAAGTCCGCTCTTTCCAGGACAAGGTTGCAGCCGCCTCCAGTCCGTCCGAGGAGACTGAGAAGATGGCCTCTACAGCTACCTGGCGTCCCGAGCCTCCTCCCAACGCCTTCTCCGCTTCGGTGGGCCAGTACGAGCGTCACCCGGAGGTCGGGCTCCTGGAGGGCAGGTCCCTGCTCGCCAAGACTGCCGAGGCCGTCAAGGAGGCGGAGAAGCAGCTGCGGCTGGAGATCGGCACCATCAAGAGTGCCAGCCTGGCCGCCTACCAGGAGCTGGGTCGTCAGGTTCGCTTCGAGGTCATCAATAACAACGTCTCTCCTGAGCAGGTCCTCACTGCTTGCGCCTCCTTCATGAAGGAAGCTGGGGCACCCGACCAGATCTGCGAAGGAGTCATCGTCGACTTGGCCGCAGATATGCTGCGAGCGGGGCTGGACCTGCACGAGAAGCGCGCGTCTCTCTACGACGTGGCCCCCAACCGCGCCCACCCTCTCTGCCAGAAGGCCTCGAAGGTGGCGGGGCTCAGGACACAGCGGGTCCACCGGGAGTACGCTCTCGAAGACATCCTGACCGGGCGACAGCGCGTGGATCGGGAACTCCAAAGCTCCCTCTTCTCGTCGTAGATCCTGCTCGGCTTCTCTGAGAAGATTAGGTGCCCCAGCAAGGAAGGAATCTCGATGATTAGTCCTGATGCTTACCAGAAGTTCGGAGAAGGACAGATCTCCGAAGAGGAGCTCCGTCAGCTCGAGACTCTGGACCTGATGCTGAAGTCTGCCAGTGCCGCCAGCAGTGCCGCCAGCAGTGCTTGGCACAGCGGTCTTGGCAAGACACTCACACAGGGTCTTGCCATGGGCGCAGCCGGAGGAATAGGAGCTGCTCTCGGTGCTGGCGCTGCCATGGGCGGCAAGAAGCTCTGGGACAAGGCCACCTACAACCGGGACATGAAGAAGATCCTGGATGTGTACCCACAGCTCAAGGACTACTACCCCGAGAAGGACCTGATCCTCGCCTACTCCTCGCTCCGGCACATGAACCCGCACTTCTCCAAGGATCCTCTGGTCGGCGGAACGATGCTGACTCAGATCCTGAAGCAGCGGGATCCGACTAACCCAGAGAGCATCCGCTTCGACGGCGCTCTGGCAGCCGACCTGGTCAAGGCACGTCCCCACAGCGACGACCCCATGACCAGAGCGCTTGCGGACTCCTTCGCCCGCGGAATGAGTGGGGCGATCGAAGAGCGTGGCCGTCAGCGGGCGGCCAAGGATGATCGCGCCTGGCGGGCGGACCAGTCCAAGCTCGATCGGGAGCACAGGACAAAGCAGTCCCGGATCGACCGCATGTCTCGCAAGCGTGAGGGAGCCCGGGGCGCGGTCTACGCCCGGAACCTTGAGAGGGACAAGCACGACAATGCCCTCGTCCGTGAGGCTCTGAAGAAGGAGCTCGAGTGGTACGGGCCGGTCCGAGAGGACACTCTGGGCGACCGCTTTCGACGGCGGCGGACCCAGACCGAGATGGACGCGCACCTCCGGAGCCGCTGGGGCATCGAACCCCGCTGATGGAGAAGCGCCTCGAACTGCACGGGAAGACCGCTGAAGGTCGGCCCCTGATTCACCTCGTCGAGCCCGGGTCACACCATGGCCTGGCTGATACGGGTGGGCTCAGCAAGACAGCCTCCAGGGAGCATCTCCCGGAGGTACTCGAGTTGGTCGAGGCGATCCAGCCTCGACCTGATCGCCTCTACCTGGTGAACTCCGCCCTGGGGGCTGGTGAGTTCGTCGGCTTCAATCTTCGCGGTGACTGGTTCAGCGAGAAGGGACTGACTCACGTTCCTCCGGGCTGGAACA
>Ga0098035_1000483_pt1 | contig 20174 bp, 31 predicted proteins | sample 3_EtaG_FD_75046 | JGI IMG/M metagenome (GOLD analysis project Ga0098035, IMG submission 75046) | Marine viral communities from the Subarctic Pacific Ocean - 3_ETSP_OMZ_AT15126 metaG | ecosystem: Environmental > Aquatic > Marine > Oceanic | place: Pacific Ocean | collected 2015-01-07
GACTTTCGTGAGAACTATTTGAAAAGCATAACCAAAGAGAAGTTTGAGAATCTAAATAAACAGGAGGAAAAAGAAAATGATAATTAAAGGTGATTGTATAGAAGAATTAAAGAAACTTCCAGAAAATTCTGTTGATGCGATTGTAACTGACCCTCCTTATGGTTTAGAGTTTATGGGTAAGAATTGGGATTATGGAGTTCCAGGAAAGAAATTCTTTATTGAAATGATTAGAGTTCTAAAACCAGGAGGTTTTCTCTTAGCATTTGGAGGAACACGAACTTATCATAGATTAGCCTGTGGAATTGAAGATGCAGGTTTTGAAATAAGAGATTGTATTCAATGGCTTTATGGTTCAGGATTCCCAAAGAGTTTGAATATTGGAAAACAGATTGATAAGATTGAAGGTAATGAGAGGGAGGTTGTTGGAACTAAAAGATGTGGAATTGCTGAAAGTCCATTTGGAAGTTGTGCTGAAGAATTGAAACATATTCCTGAAACAAAAGGAAACTCAGATTGGGAAGGTTGGGGAACAGCACTTAAACCAGCAAACGAACCTATAGTTGTTGCACGAAAACCATTAAGTGAAAAGAATGTTGCTTTGAATGTTTTGAAGTGGGGAACAGCAGGGATTAATATTGATGAGTGTAGAATAAATTATCAATCTGAAAAAGATATGGAAGGAGCAATATGGGGTAGTCATGGAACTTCAAATGCCGAACATAATTGGGGAATGAAAGATAAGGGAAAAAATCATTTAAGTTCTACAACTGGAAGATTCCCAGCAAACATAATCCTTGATGAAGAAGCAGGAAAGATGTTGGATGAGCAGACAGGAAGTTTAGGAAATAGTTTTAGACCAAATAATATTGGAAAAGATTACAAAAGTGATGGAATGTTTGGTGGTGGAAAATATAATCAAATTAGTTCTCATAATGATAAAGGAGGAGCATCTCGGTTCTTCTATTGTGCAAAGGCAAGTAAGAGTGAAAGGAATGAAGGGTTAGAAGATTTTGAGGAGAAAGAAGCAACTCAAAGAATGAATGCAAGTGAATTTAGATACGAAGAAGGGAGAGAGCCAACACCAAGAGCAAAACAATCTGTAAACAAAAACAACCACCCAACAGTTAAACCAATCAAGTTAATGGAATACTTAATTAAATTAGTTTCAAAAGAAGGTGCAACAGTTCTTGACCCATTTTTAGGTTCAGGCACAACTGCGATTGCTTGTTTAAAACAAAACAGAAAATACATAGGAATAGAAAAAGAAAAAGAATATATTAAGATAGCAGAGGCAAGATTAAAACCATTTATTGAACAAAGGAAATTATCCTTTGATAATCTAAATAAACAGGAGGAAAAAGAAAATGAATGAAAATACTGAACTTGACTCATGGACTTCCTTTACTGGAAGTTTTTTGAAGGCCGAAGATGTTGAATCAGAAAACGATGCTTATATCCCAATTTCAATTTCATCCGTTGAACAAGACGGAAAGAAGAAATTGAGACTGCATCTTGAAAGAAACGAGATGAAAAAAGACTTTGATTTGAATGTCACGAACTTAAAGAAAGTTATTGACTTAGGTTTTAACTCGCCAAAAAGTTTAATCGGTTCAAAAGTATATTTTAAGATTGTCCAGGCAAGAGACCCAAATAAGAATATTGAAGTCCCTGCATTGAGAATCTATAAAATTGAAAAGATTGAATAAATATAAAAACAACTATTACTTTATTTTTTTATTATACTCCTTCAAACGAGGGGAGCAGAGGAAGGAGAAGGTCTGCACACCAAATATGTTTTGCCTTCATAACTCTCCCCCTCACTTATAATCAAAATGAAAACACAATCAAAAAAATCAGAAATACTTGAAGAACTTGAAAGAAACTATAAAGACATTAAAATATTAATAGGACAACAAATGTTCAAGGTTGTTGATGCTGAATATTATCTTGAAAGATATTACAATGTGATAAGGCATTGTGAATCTCTTGTAAAGTCCAGAGATAATTGGAGAATGAAATATGAAATGTTGCTTGAGAAGAAAATTCGTCCAATTAAAAAGGGGAGGAGTAGAGTATCTTAGTTGGACGAAGTCCAGGTTTTATCACCTCTTCCTGGACATCCTCTCTTTCAAATCTCCTCCCCTTAGTATCTTAAATGAAAAATGAAAAAAGAAAAGAAATTAAATACTTCTCAATGTTCTCAGGGGTCGGAGGATTTGAACTCGGACTCAGAACCGAAGATAATAAATTCATTTGTGTCGGACTTTCAGAAATTGACAAATTCTCATCAGAACTCCTCTCCAAAAAGTTTCCGTCAGTTAAAAATTGGGGAGACTGCACAAAAATCAATCCAAGTGAACTACCAGACTTTGATTTGTTGTGTGGAGGATTTCCTTGTCAAGCATTCTCAATTGCTGGAAAAAGGGAAGGTTTCAATGATACCAGAGGGACATTGTTTTTTGAGATTGCAAGAATACTTGAAGTTAAAAGACCTAAAATTATACTCCTTGAAAACGTCAAAGGGTTACTCAATCACAACAAAGGGGAAACTTTTAGAAAAATCATTCAAACGCTTTCAGAATTGGGGTATGATGTTCAATGGATGGTTCTTAACAGCAAGTTTTTTGGAGTTCCCCAGAACAGAGAGAGGGTATTCATTATTGGAAGTATTAGAGGACAACCCAAACCAGAAATATTACCTTTCAAAGAAAAGTGTCAAGACAATAATGAAAAGGGTGGAGGACAAATATCATCCACCCTCACTTCTACATATTGTAAGGGGTGGGGTGGAGGGAGAACAGCAATAATGAGGGGAAGACCAAAGATGCCTTATGAACAAGGGAAAAGAGAATTAAAATATACTATTTACCACAATACTTGTCCAACACTTTCACAAAATTGTGCAAGTGGAGACCAGAAGAATATAGTAATGCCTATGATAAGAAGATTAACTCCCTTAGAATGTGAACGACTTCAAGGATTTCCTGATGGTTGGACAGAAGGATTCTCAGACACCCAAAGATACAAGATGATGGGGAATGCAGTAACCGTCAATGTAATTAAATCAATTGTTGAAAGATTAAATAATTCACAAAATAGACACTTTGTGAAAGATTTATAAAGTGTTATGTGTAATAAATAATAGATTAATTTCATAAAAGATGGTAAAAATAGAAAAAAATCAATATAACCTTGTATTTTTAATTGTTTTATTCATTTCAATGTCTGTCTCAATCATTTCTCAAACTCTTGGGAAGTGGGCTTTGTTGTCTTATGTCTTAATAATGTATTTCGGAAGTTGGTGGTTAATTGACAAAGAAATATTTGAGAAATTATTTAAGGAATTAGATGGCTAAAAAATTAATAAAATTTATTTCACTTGAAGAATTTAAAAAAGTTCTGAAGGCAGAGAAAGACAATAAGTATAAACTTGCTTATGTTCTTGCGTTTGGTTCAGGTTTAAGGATTAGTGAAATCGTTGGACCTTCAGGAAATTCCAATCAGGAAATTAAACCAATTACAAGAGAACAAATCAACTTGGAAACAAAACAAATAAAAGTCTTTGGAAAAGGTGCAAAAGAAAGAATCACAGTCATCAATCCTTATTTCCCTTTAAAAGAAAATATGCTTAAACTTCTCCCTTTGAAGATTGAACGGAGAACATTACAATATCATTTTTCAAAACTAACTGAAAAGGTTTTAAAGAAAAGGATGAGTTTTCATACATTAAGACATGGCTTTGCAAATCACATGGCTAATGACAGAAAAATCTCCCTTCCAATGTTGCAGGGTTTTGGTGGGTGGAGCAGACTTGACACAGTGGGGCTTTATACCCACGCCAATCCAAAACAGGCCATCTCAGAGGTTTGGGAGGGTTTTGAGTGATGGAATTTCAAACAATGATGATTGGGGTTGGAATTATATTTATTGTCTTATTGGGTGCAATCGGAGGTTTTATGATATATTACAATAAAATGTATAAATATCGGATAAGATTATTTTATCAGTTGAGTGGTGAAGAACAATATCACGAAGGCAAAACATACAAGGCAAGAAAAGTCTTTTTATCAAAAGGAGGAGTTCAAAGATTATGGGTCCCAAAGTTAAAAGAGTATGTTTCTTATTTTGGGAAGAAGATGGGAGAAAATAAATATTATTATGCTGAAGGTCCTGATGGTTATTTATATAATATAGTTCTTGGAGACTTGGACACTGCACGAGGTGTCCTGGACATTGAACCCATTGACAGAGACTTGAGGGATTTTTATATAACTAATCAAAGAAACATAAATGAACGCTATCAAAAACCAAAGAACTGGCCGATGATTCTTCAAAGTGTGACAATTGTTTTTATAGTGATTTTAATGTTTGCAGGAGGTTATGTAATATTTGACCAGATGAAAGTTGCAGGTGAACAAGTAAGCAAAAACCTTGAATCAACAATCGCAGTCACAGAACTACAAAAAGAATTAATCTCAAAAATATATAAGTTGGTTGGGGAAGTAGATGGAGGAGGCCCAGGCATTATTGCCGTTCCATAAAAATGAATCCCTGGATTTTATTGGGTGTTGCTTGGTTGGGAAGTTGGATATTCATAGCAATACTTTTTTTTATATGGGTTAAGTTAAGCACAAGATTATTGAAAGGGAGGTATAAAGAAGAAAATGACCGAGGAAGACCAATTAAAGACCTTATTAAATCAAGGGGAATTAACAAGGGAGGAATACGAGGCAAAGGTTTTGGAGTTGAGGAGAACACAACAACAACCAGTTCAATCCCCACCAGTTCAATCCCAACCAGTTCAATCCCCTCCAGTTCAACCAGTTCAGTCCCCAACAGTGAGCAGGGAGCAAGAGGAGATTCAGAGACTGAATCAACAAATTTATTTAATGGACAAGGCATATATAAACCAACAAACTCTTTTATTCCAACAAGAGATGCTGAAGGTTTTAAAAGAGATTTCCACGAACCTACTCCCTCCAGGAAATTAAGTTTTTCTGAAAGGAGATGGAAAAAAGATTAATTGAAAATATTATTTTTATTAGTTTAGTTTTAATTTTAGTTTTAGCAGTAGCATTTTTTATATTTTATTTTAAAAATCAAGAGGACATTTGTCAAGTGAACCCTTTGGTTTATGGTGCAAAACAATACACCAAAATGGACCATATATCAACTGCACAGGGTAGGGTAATTCTGGGGACATTCCCCCCTTCAGAAATATGGTTTAATGAAAACAATATGACTTTTTTAAGTCAGAAATATAAAACAGGGTCAGGAGATAATCTCCTAACCCCAAAAACAAATTTTAGTTTTTTGGTTGTAGATGGTTAATTAAAACCCACCTCCTTGACCGAACATCCCCATTTTTCTTGCTTGGAAGATTAATAATGCTAATGCTCCGAAAAGAAGAACAACTGCCGAGATAAGCAATATGGTTGGGATTTTATTCCCTACATTTGCGATACCTGATGTCAGATTTGTAGCCAAATTATTTGCAGAATTGTCATAAGTTCCACCAGAAGTCAATAAATTTGCTCCTAAAATAGTGTCAATTAAAACATAACCAATCACTACTGTGAAAATTAAACCAATCATACCAACAACAAGACCAGAGACAACTTGTCCCTTTTTATTAGTTCCTAATTTTCTTAATTTCATAATTAAAATAAACCCCCTTTCATAACTTTCTTATTGAATAGCATTAAAAATTATATACTAATTACTATTTAAATGTTTATTAATCGTGTTACAAGGTTACAAGATGTTCATTTTTCATTCCTCCCTCTATCAAGGAAAAGCCATAAAGCCGAGAACATTGTAAAGGCGATTGTGATTCCAAGAACAACTGGGTCAATTATTCCAGTCCCTAAAGAGAATATTAAATTTAAGAACGATGCAGAAATAAATCCAAGAGTTGACCAAAGTGGTGCATCTGCTAAACCTGTCCTTTTTGTTTGTAATCCCATCCCCACAATAAAAACAAACATATAAATGAACAATGTTGTCATAACCATAAACGAGGGGATTTCAGTGACTACTTGAACGAGTATATCATCCAGTCCTCCAGTGGCGTTTGGTAAATTATACAAACTCATTTTAATCAGGGTTCCTCCCAACCCAAGACTTGTAAACATACCTTATCAATACAAAAGATAAGAACGCAAATAAAGTATTTAAGAATATTGCGAAGTTGTTATTTGTTCCAAATAATTTCCTATAACCCTCTTTTAATATATTCTTTGTTGAGGCAATTGCAGAGACTCCACCTTTCTTAAATACCCCTCCAGTTTTAAACGCATCAATTAAACCAAGTTCTGAAGTCGCAAAGGCATCCGAAGATGCTGAAATATTTCCATGATACACTGTAAGACTCCCCTTTGAGTTTTGCAGTGTAGAATTAAAGTCATCATCTAAACTATAACTCACATTATTTTCTCCTGCAAAGTTAATCGCAAAGGTCATTATTGCAATTCCAAATAAAGCCGTCATCAATAAAGAACCTATAAATTTAATTTCTCCCATTATGCTCGTTTACTCCCTTTAATTATAATTAATATAACTGCAATTATAAACCATAAGATTGTTGCTCCACCACCAATCCACCCAGTTGAATAAATCACATTCATAAATACCAGAACGATTGAAGAAATTATTAAAAATAATCCTGTCACAATTGGATTCCCACTCATCCCAATCCCTAAGAAACTAATAAATATAACCATCCCTACCCAAACAAGATTGCTCCCATAAATATCCGATGGGTCTCTGGCCAAGTTCAAAACTGCCTCTGCTGTTTTAACTCCATCGGCATATAATGTTGCAATGACTGTTGTGTTTCCAAACGACACAGGGACGACGCAAGAAATAGTTCCTGCCGATGCTGTGTCACTTGTTGAACAAACTTCCGTTGTTCCAAGTGCATCAAATAAAGTCACATTTAAGGAGATTGTTTTTGTAGTTCCATCCCTCACATTGTAAGAAGTTGAGACTGTTCTCGTGTTTTTATCATAGGAAGGTCCTGTGAAAATTAACTCTCCCACAGTTGAGAAGTCAAACACATCCACAAAACTGTCCACTGCAAGAAGTTCAATCTCACAATCTTCAAAGGTTGGGTTTTGACAAATTGCAACTACATTATTAAACACTGCGTCCACCGAGTTGTCCACTAAAATTGTAAAGGTATAAATTACATCGTTGACCTCTAAATGTGCGAGTGTCTCCCCAGATGAATCAGTCAAAGGTTGTTCAACTGTCCTACTGATTCCCTCACCCACATAAAGTCTTTGAACTTGAACAACTGCGTTTGGGACTGGAGTGAAACTTGAATCTAAATATTTAATTGTAAATATCTGACTGGAAGTATTAATTAAACTATACAATGGGATTGTGGTGTTCATATCTGTGTCCGTTAAAATATCCCCTCTAATATGATAAAATTCTTCGGCATAACCAGTCGCTTTATATTGAACTTGAACATTGACCTTATTATCAGAACTTGAAGTCAAAGGGTTTTCCATACAAATTTTAAAGGGATTTGTAGTTGTGTAAATCTTTGAAAAGTTCGCAATTTCTTCTCCTGTGGATACTGAATACATTTGAAGATTAAGTGAGGCATTTGTTGAATCTCCTGAACTGTTTAATATTGACAAGTCATGCTCATCATACATTGTAAAATTATATAAAACATTTGTATAGGATGAACAATCATCAAAGGCAAGAGAACTCACAGTCACAGTGTTTGAGGTTGTATTTATTGAGTCGCCTGTTGAAAGTGAAAGATTAAAATAATACAGAATTGTTCCAGCAGGTTCAGGAATATTTAATGTCCTTGAAAGATTATATTGATTACTTCCAAGAGAATCAATTGAGACAGAATAAGCAGTTGAATTATATATTAAATTTGCAGAATTTATTGTTGTTCCACTTGACAAAGTAAAAAGGATTGAAAAGTCTCCTGGGTCTCCAACTAATATTGTTGAGGGTGCTGTGGTTGATTCCTCAAAAGCAGTATAACTCCAATTTATAAATTGAGAGTTATTATTTCCAACGGTGTCATTTGTATAAATTGTCATGTTATAAACCCCACTCTGAAGAACAAAATTAGTTGAGTTCTTAACTCCTGAAAGGCATCCGTCAATAGTTGTATTTGTCCCATTGTAATCATACCAACAAGAATCAAGATTTGTGTCTGTGAATGTTATATTTAAAGTTTCATTTCCTCCTGCCTTATTATAAACTATTGTTCCATCTGGACTTTCAACACTTATTGTTGGGGAAGATTGGTCAATTGTCAGGGTTCTGTTTGATGGTGCAAAAATGCAGGTTCCATCGTTCTCACACATTTCAACATTCCATAAAGTTGTATCTGTTAGTGTTCTCGTCCATGTTTGTGGTGATTGGAGTGACGAACTTGGTCTTTGTGCATTTCCAGAATTATATAATGATAGAATTTCCTCATTTGATAAGACCTTATCAAAAGATGTAAATTCATCAATAGTCCCCCCATAATATAGTCCCCCACTACTTGTCCCAATATATAAATTAGTTGAAGAAGTGCTTATTGTTCCTGAAGAAAAATTTGCAATAGATACACCATCCAGATAAAGTTTGTCTCCTCCCCCATGGGTTGCTGTCAACATATGGAAGTTTCCATCATCTAATGAAGGGATTGTGATTCCTCCGTGAAGTGGAGAACCTCCTCCAGCACAATTTGAAGTCCCACATCCAAAAACAAAACTTAAACTTGTTGCACTCTCAACCTCTAAATGAACATTTCCCCAACTTCCACTTTCTGGAAATCTATAAATCATTCCTGCACTCGTATATTTAACCCAAACATTAAAAGATAGACTTCCATAACTATTTGGATTAAAACTTGTTCCTGAAATCCAATCATTCGGAATGAAAGTATATGCATAATCTATTGCACCAGGTTGTTGTCTCAAAGGGTCTCCATTTATAGAAGTTAAATTATAATTCCCTACACTATCCAACAAATTCCCTGCAGATTCTTCAAACCTATATTCCGAGAGTAAATTCCCAGATAAATTATTTATAAAAGTAGTGTTCCTTATTCCCCAAGTTCCCGTTTCATTTGTGTATAAACTCATGTTTGCAATTGTATTTCCACTTGATGCTGTTCCAGTCGCATTAAAAAGGACATTAAATGTTGGAGAAATATAATTGTCTGTCGGAGAATTTAAGACAACCTTTGCAAAAGGATAAGATTCCCCAGTTCCTGAATTGTATAAATCTGAAATTTCTGCTTGGGTTAATATTTTAGACCACATCCCCATTTCGTCAAAAGATGCGACCATCCCTGCACCCCCCACACCTGCCCTGTCTCCAATTCTTGCGTCCCCTTCACTATCAGAATCTGCATTTCCTGTAAATGCGTTGGTGTCCTTTAATATTCCGTTTCTATATATTTTCATCCCCCCACTTGAAACATCTCTCGTCACAACATAATACTCCCAAGAACCTGTTGAAATTTCGGAAATTGATTGGTGTGGAGTTCCATCATCTATTTGAAAAGCCACATGAGTTGAATTATAATAATGAATCCCAACCTGACTATTACCTGCATAAAAGATATAATCATCACTTAACCAAGTAGACGCATTAATCCAGAACCCTATGGAAAAATTGCTATTGTAAAATGATTCACTTAAAGCAAAACTTACTTTATTATTATTAAAGGCAAATGAATTGTTAATCTTCCCAGTTACTCCACGAGTTGCACCGTCATTAGTCCCATTATTTGTCCCCAACTCATCAACAACCACCCCCGTTGTCCCATCTAATTTATAATAAGAAACTATTCCATCAGTCAAAGAACCACTACTTAACGGAATTAAAACCATCAAGAACATCATTGCAAAGATTAATTTCTTCATACTCCACCCCCTACTTCTTCATATCCTGTAAACATAATCATCGCCCCAGCCATTGCAATGACTGTCATAATTGCAGGACTATATAATATAAGGAAACTCATCAAACTTTGTTCTTTTAATTTGTCTCCAAATTCTCCATCATCATCATAAAAGTCCTCATAAACCATTGAAATTCCTATTGATGCAATTACTAATAACAAACTTAATCCAAAGAATAAGAATAAAAGCCATCTCTCTCCCCCTGCTCTAAACATATACGCCATGCCTAAACTCGCCATCAACATCATGACATACATTACTCCAACAATTCCCGGCATCGCCTGAACTAAAGTGTTTAATGGTGTTATTGTTAAGTCTGAAATCTCTGTCAAATTGACATCTCCTGCCTGTCCCAAGTTCTGAAGTTCAGGAAGTGTTTGGTCTGCAGTCCAATCTATAAAGGCAACCCCCACCGACATCATGAACCCAACAAATAAGGCAATAAATAAAGCACCTATAAAATAAAGCATTCCAGTCATCTGTCCTCGTTTATTCATCGTTTCCTCCGTGTTGGTTTTATTGAAATTTCAGTTAAGCCCATATTTATTCCGTTTGTTTTCATTAATAATTCTGTTGCCTCTCTCATATTAACATCCTTGAACTTGCAGAGTTTGTTTTTATATCTTAATTCCATTGCCTTCATTAAATTCCTTTGCAGTTCTTTGTCTATCCTGCACAGTTTAGTTTTCTTTTCTTGTTTACTCATATTGCACCGTGCCCTCCATAATCTGCTCCCCTCTCCATGAATCTTATAATTTCCTTGTCAGTGACTGCCTCGTGAAACATCCACAAGAACCACACAACAATTAAAGGCAAGGACATCCACCCCATAATCTGAAACATCTTGAATAGGAAAGCCCCAAACATTTGTCCAGGAAGGTAAGCCAACGCAATATTGGACGATAAGAACAAAATTGAGACACTTAGTCCCCAAAGAAAGCCCCACAGAGCGTCTCTAAGATACTTTAACTTACTTATCTGTATTAAACCACCCTCATCTCTGATGTTTTTTGAGGGTAATTTAGTTATATAAAAGAGAACCAAGAACCAAAAACCAACTAAAACAAATAATAAAATGCTGAAAAGTGTGGCCTTTCCTTCTGTCAAATCATCTCCGTTGTAAGTTATTTTAAAATCATTGACATAAACATTGCCTGAATCATCAAAATAATCATAAACATAAGTCCCAAGTGGAGTTGTTTCGCAAAAAGTATAATTAAAAGTTTGTCCGTTCTTTGTCATTGCCTCGTTCAAATAAGTAATTGTATTATTTGGGAGACCTATTGAAGAAATATTGACAGAAGATTGATTTAATATTGTTCTAATTTCTACACAAGTGTCTTGTTGGAATGTTCCAAGACCTGCACTCGCAAAACTAATTAATAAAATTGCAGTGAATAAATATAATAAGTTCTTATTCATTTTTATATTCCTCCCATTACTTTGAAAGCAAAGAAAATCCCTGAACCAAAGATTGAACCAAAGATGATTGCCCACCACATTAATTTAAATATCATGCAAAGCACCTTGAGTCATTTATGACTCTGACTTCTGAACCGTCATTTTTATAATAGATTCCTATGTGTCCGTTATGTTGTGGAGGTGCAGATTCATCCCAAGTTGGATGACAACTCGGAAGGGGATAATTTTCAATAACTTCAAGGTTTTCTCTGTTCCGTTCATAAGTGTTATAAATTGCTGTCAAATAATCTTTCCCATTAAAATAATCATTCTCATCCCATATCACTTGAGTGCTATTATCCGAAGTCATTAAAATAATGTCCAGGATAAAACTTTCCTGAATTAATGAGTCTGTTAATAATTGGGGAAGTAATAAAGGAAATACAACAAAAGGGTGTTCATCCCATCCAAATCTTTCCCTCACATCTGCATGGGAAAATGGAATTGTAATTAATAAAATCCCTATTAATAACAAAATTTTATTGTTAGCAATCATCATAATCCACCTGATAACTCATTTTTATTTTACTTAATACTGCTGAACCACTGACTAATTCTGTGTAGGTTGATAAAATATCACCTTTTTCAAAGGTTAAAGTTCCTGGCTCAAAGTTTTCATAATAATAAAATGGGGATGTAAAATTAACAAATCCTATGTCATAGATTTCCACTCCACTTTTTCGGATGCTAAAATTCCATTGATACTCCGAAAAAGGTATTAAAACCAAAGAGGTAATGCTCACACCAGTGATGCTCCCATCATGAAGAGCAATCTCTCCCAAGTCGCTTGACATTGTCACAGCAGAACTTAAATAACCAGTTATACTTTGCCGATTTTTAGAACTCCATCTCCACTCTCTTCCACCACAACCCCATTTTGAATTGCCTGTTGAATTAAAAACTGCATTGTCAAAAGTTATATTAGTTATTTGATGACCTTCTCCTGAAAACTCATTCGCAGAAACTAATCCCACCGAATTAATATCATTCCCCCCCATGTTTAAATCACCTGACATTGTGCATCCTGTAAGTTTACAATATACCCCATCCCAAAACGAAACAATTAAACTTAATATTCCTCCATTGTTTTCCATCTGCGTTGTGTTAAATGAATTTAATCCGTCCCAATAATCTGAAGAATTAACTGCAAGGTTTTCTCCTGCATAAGTGTCATTGAAATAAATGGTTGTTGAGTCATTATAAAGATAAACTCCTGATGCCTCAAGTCCTCCACCTGCACCACCACAACTCCCAAACTCAAGACCTGACTCTCCTGAATCTACTTTCACACATTGTCCTCCTGCTCCTGTGTAAGTTGAGGGTGTGTCTTTTAATTGTGTGAAATAGTCTTTTATATTTGCGACTGGTTCACAAGTTCCATAAATAGAACAGTCCTCATAAATTGCAGAAGTCATTGGAATAAAGAACATCATTAAAAGAAGAATTATCTTGAAAGCAATTTTCTTATTCCTCCTGTTTCCTTATCAGGAGGTGGTTGTGAGAAACTCCCTTTTGTTTCTGTGATTTGCATGTGTTGTCTTAAACTTCTTCTCTCTTGTCCGTTCCATGCACGATTATAAGTTGAGTGGATTGTGTCTTGAACAACCCTTAAAATAAAACTGAACCTTTTCATTTTATAGTTCATCAATTCCTTTTTTATCTTTGCAAGTTCAACCTCAATGTTGTCCTCAACAGTCATCAATAATTCTTTTGTTAAGTCCTCAAGGTTTGCAGGTTGTCCAATCATTTCCTTCACGAACTTCTTGACCTCTGCTTTTTTGTTTAATCGTTTCATCAATTCTTCTCTGCAATCTTCAAAGGTTGGTTCAAGGAATATTTTCTCATAGTTCCGAAAGATTAACTCGTTCAATGTATGCGAGGCATCTCTCATCTTGTCAAGAATCATCTCCTCCTCATAGTTACTTAATAAAGTGTTTTTGTTGACATACCAGGAAAGAAACTCTCGTATAATTTGAACCCCATAGCTTGAAAGGATCACCAAATTTTTATCAGCAGGTTGTCTCCATTGACCATCAACCAACTCATAACTTCTTAATAAATAATCAATTCTTTTTAATTCAGGACCCAAGTCAAGTTGTTCACGAATTAAATTTGTGTCAGGTTCAGGCATTTGCATTTGGGATTGTGCATTTGACAAATTGGAAACATTTGTTTGTGCCTCTGCCTCTTGCAGTTTTGAATTATAGAAGTTCATTAATTCTTCTTCCCTTGATTCTTTCATCTTTTCTTTTTCCTCTTGGTTGTTTTAATTCTTTTTGCTCGTTGAATTTCTCCAATCTCTCCTGCCTTGCTTAATCTGAACTTGCTTTTTTCAATGAATGTCAATGGTCCTGCAATCTTTGAACTTGCCTTTGGTAATCTAAACCCTGCAGGTATACCAACCGAACCTTTTTTTGCTCCCTTGATTCTAAATGTTGCACCAAGAGTTGATGCAGTGATTCCTTTTCCGATTGAGACTGCTTTTGAAATGTCTCCAGTTATTCCAACGGTTTTAAATTCTCCTTTTCTTCTGACTTCAACTGTAAACAATCCCCCTTTCTTTTTCTTTTTCTTTCTCTTGCCTAATTTAAAACCAAATCCTGCAGAAATTGGTGTTCTTGGTTTTTTTGGACTAACTCCAATAAAGATTGAAGGTTGAGGTTTTTGAATTTGGATTGTTTTTAATTGTAATTTCAACGCCTGTGCAGATTTTTGTGCAGTCTTTAAAGATGGAGTTTGTTTTGTAATTTGTAAAGGTTTTTGTTTTTGTTTTTGTTTTGTTTTTGTTTGGAATCTCTGCCCAGTCTTTACTTTAATTAAACTCTTTTGTTGTGTTCTTGTCATCTCCAGGGTTGTAGGTGTAGTTAATCTTTTTTTTGTTACAGAAAGTTTTTGAGATGTTTGAGTAACAATTTGAAGGGGTTGAGTAACAATTTGAATGGAAGGTGTAGAAATTACTTGAGAAGGGGTTTGAATCATTAAAGGTTTTGGGGTTTTTATTATAGTTGTTGTTGGTTTTAATTGTTCTATTGAACCACTTATCAAATCAGATGTTTTTGTAATTGTTTTTTGAGATTTTTGTTTTAAATTTATCTTTTTAGTCAATCCTTTTTGAGTAAACGCATCCAAATCTATCTCAACCCCTTTAATATTAAACCTTTCAACTTTAATATTCCTTTTAATTCCCGAACTATCTACTTTTATTTGGGTTCTTCCCCTCCCTGAACCAAAACCTGTAAACCCTGGTTTGATTTGTCTTGAAACTCCTCCCACAATAGATTTTTCAAGATTTAAACCACCAAAAAATTCTGCATCCAGTCCCTTAGGGGATATTTCAATTACTGATTTTGTCCTTGAGATTATATCTCCTTTTGTTCCTCCTGTTTTGCTTAAAACTTCCGATAATTTTAACGAATCAAAACCTTTGGTCCTTGTTACTTTTCCAGGTTGACCTTTTATTATAGACTCCACCCTGACAGTTTCAAGGGTTTCTGTAAATTTTCCTGCCCTATAAGTTGTTTTTGGTGCAGTGATGTCTGTGATTGCCCCTCCAAATACATCATCCCCTGAACCTTTTAAAATTTGTTTAGAGGATATAAAAACATCATCAAAAACTTTTTCTTTCCCTGCTATTGTTTTAAATGTAGTCCCTCCTTTTTGCGTCTTTAAAGATAAAACTTCAAATTGAAGGTCTTGAATATTTCTTTGAGATTGTAATGCTCCGAAAGTTCCTGACCTCACTTTCAAGGGAGTAAATGCAGACGCACTTTCAACGAAGGCAGTTTTAACCCCTACATTAGAGGCAGATGAAAAAAACCCCACTGTTCCCCCTGCAAGAAGTGGAGCAAAAACCATGGATTGTCCAAGAATTGAGCCAGTAGTTGAGGGTAAATCTCTTATTTCCCCCAATTTCCCTCCAAACTCAAATGTCTTTCTATCTTTCAGTGTTCCATCCTCTTTAATTTCTAATTTTTGAGTTCCAAGTTGGGATGCGAGATTAATTGCCCCCTCTACTGTTGAAATTCCTGTCTTTGCAATTCCTTCCCCTACCTCTTTAAACCTTCCTTTAATGACTTCCTTTTTTGACATCTCTTTTTCCTTATCAGATAAACCTATTCTAAATCTTTCAGAAAAAGATGAGTCTCTTTCCTCAATTAAATTTCTTGTTGTCGTGCTTGGGGAAATTGTGACAATTTTTTGTTCAGGAATTGACATCTGCAATCGTTCCTCTTGTGCAGTTGGTTTTTTCCTAAATCTGACAGTAGTCTCAAATTGTTTCTGTTCAGTGATTGCTTTTTGCCGTCTCTGTTCTTCTGCTCTTGCCTGTTCTTCTGCTTGAAGTCTCGCTTGTTCTTCTGCTCTTCGTTGTGCCTCTGCTTGTGCTTGTGCCTGTGCAATTGAAGTCCCTGAACCTCCACCCCCTCGCCTTATAAATCTTGTCCGTCCAGGGTCTGAAGGTTGGTCTGGTCTGCTTTGAAAAACTTCGGTAGTTCCACCCTGTCCATCAGAAATAAGAACTCCACCTCTTGCACCAGTTCCAACTGCTTGGCCTTGATTAGAATGAGACATTTTTTAAAATAGCAAGAAAATATAAGTGAGGGTTTAATATTTCTTCAAGTTTAATTTCTACTTCCATATTATTTTTTCCTCCTTTTCACCATTAACCTTGCCCTTTTTTTATAAAGACCTATTAATTTCCTTTCTGCAACATTTGAACTAAGTTTTTTATTATTTGCAACAGAAGTTATTTTCTTTTGTAAACTTGTTAAAGTAATTTTTCTTACCATTTTATTTTTTCCTCCTTTTCATTTCGTTTAAAATATTTCTCCCCCAATAATATCCTGTTCCCTTTTTCATTCTTGATATTTTTTTTGTCCTCGTATTTTTTATAGTAATATTTGTATTTGCATTTCCCACAGGATTTCTCTTAATATAAGCCCTCACTCTTTCTTTATTGGGTAATGGAATTGATTGCGTCCTTGTAAAATTCCCATAAGGATTTCTTTTTGTAGGTTTTTTTGAACCTGTTTGAATATTAACAATATATGCCATCTTATTTTTTCCTCCTCTTCTTCAATCTCCTCATTCGTTCAGCAATAGTTAATTCCTTATCTCCATATTCATCACGAATAAATTTACTGGCTCTTTTCTTTTTTACATTAATTATTCTTATGTGTGCTTTCACAGGGGCATGAGTTCTATCAAAATGTTTGGTTGGTCTTGCCCTTCTAATATGTGCTTTTACTTTTATTATTTTTTTTACCATTTTATTTTTTCCTCCTTTTAATGAAATCTTCATATTGTTTTCTTGTTAATCTTAACTTTTTTCTTCTCAAAACTCTTTTTAATGTTCCACTTGAATAATCCTCTATTCCAACTAATCCCTTTTTATCCCATATTTCTACAATTCCACCAGGTCTATTTGATGCCCTTCTTGTTTTACTTCTTATAATTGGTTTTACCATTTTATTTTTTCCTCCTTAATATTTTTTATAGAAACCTGATTTTTTTAAGTTCCTTAAACTTGCTTGTGCTTTTGCCTTAGTTCCAAATACTAAACTATCTAATTTCTTTCCAGATTTGGAATAAACAACAGCATAATAGCCCTTTAACCCTTGATATTTTTTAATAACATATTTTGCCATCTTATTTTTTCCTCCTTTTAGATTTAATATTTTTTGTTTTCCATCTATAAAAATAATCTTTTATAATCTCCTTGTTAAGAATCATATTATTTTTTACTTTTTCCATGTTACAATGTAACAAAATAAGGTTTTTGAAGTTTATATAATTAACCTTTTTTTATTATTAAAACTATTTTCACAATAAAAGCAAAAAGAAACATATATAATGCTTGATTTATTATTATTATTATGTCAACCTGGAATAATGCAAACACTGGGAGAGTAAGTGAATGGAATGAGGGAGTTTTTAAGTCAATAAGATTGCATGAAGTTCAGGAGGCCATTAATCTTTTGAGAATGAATCCGTTGGGGACTACGGACGGAAAATTTAATTATTCTTTAATGTTTTTGAACATAACAAATTTATATTTGGAAGGTTATTCTAAATTTTCCCCATCAGAAAGAAAAGAGGTTGATTCTTATAAGGCAGTTATTCAGGAGATTATAAATGACAACCCACCGACGACAAAAGTTCTTAAAGAAGAAATTGGAGGGACTTCTTCAACTCTTTTGGTTGACCATCATAAAATGAAATTACTTTTGCACCTGCTTGAAGAGTATGAAAGGAAAATTAAGGACTTAAATGATAAACATGGTTTAACGACGACAAATAAACAATCAGGAGGTTTATTTTAATGACAGATGTGTTCTTAAACTTGGTTGATGGTGATTGGGTTGAGACTACAAAGGAAAATTCCTATAAAGACTCCGATGAAAACCCCTTTTCATTAAACGAATTGTTAAGACAACGACTTGACAGGGTTTCCAACCTTGTGAAAGACAAATGGGATGCGATGTTCATAATTGATGGACGAGAACGGAGTGGAAAGTCAAGTCTTGCCTGTGCTTGTGCTTGGTATTTAACCAAAGGCAAGATGACTGTGGATAATTTCGCCAGTGGACTGCAAGACTGTGCAAAAAAGATTGCAAAGATACCTCCAGGTTCTGTTTTGATACTTGACGAGGGTTCAACCATGTTTGGAAGTAAGGACAGCACCTCAAAGGCACAAAAACAACTCGTGAAGATTCTTGATGTTGTTGGACAGAAGAATTTGATATTTATTGTATGTTTGCCTTGCTTTTTTGATTTAAATAAGACGATTGCTATACGACGAAGTCTTTTTTTGATACATATTGCTCCTAAAGTGCTTAAAGACCGATGGAAACGAGAACCCTTTTATTATTTTGATGAAAAGGGCAAGTCAATATTATATAGGGAGGGTAAGAAACACAATGACTCTTATAAGTTTCCATACCCTTCTTTTGATGGGAAATACTATGTTTTTAAGCCACCCTTCTGGGATGAGTATGAAAGGACTGTGAAAAGGGTCTCACTTCAGCAGGTGCTTGATGACGCGACTGCAAATAAGGGAAAGGACGGAGAAAGTAAGCGAATCACTAAATATAAGCATGAAAACGCAGAAATGATGATAAAAATGAAGGAAATGCTTGATTATACTAACAGAGACATCGCAAGACTACTTAAAACCAATGAAACCACCGTCGGAAGAACGATTTTGGACTATAAAGAATATATAAAGTCCCCTGAAGTTATTGCTTAGAGTGGTCCTGCAGTTAAATACAGATTTAAATTAACCCATCTTAAAATTTCAAATGTTGTTCATCTCCAGTAAACACTAACTATTTTTTTTTATTTTTTTTTATTTTCAGGGAGAGATATTATATATTGTTAATTGTAATACTTATATATATATATTGTTGTAAATACAAAATACAATATAATTTTAAAACTAAAGTGAATAAAAAAAAATAAAAAAAAATAGAAACATTTAAATACTATAATAATATAAATATGTTATGTATAAATCAAACAGACAAAAACTACTTGATGAACTCGGGCCTTATATGGTATCCATTCAACAAGGTCATGAACTATCTTTTAAAAGATTGATTGCAGAATTAGAACTAAAAGGATTCAAGAAAGAATTAATTAAGTCAATGATTATTAACCACGAGATTCTTGGGAATATAATTATTGAGAACGGAAACATAAAAGGAAACTTAATTAAAGAAAAAGAAATTAAAGAGGATGAGGCAGACAAATTTTTCAGTTCTATAAACGACCATGAGTGAAGAACAACAAACAAAAAAGAGGGCAGGAGAAACTGAAATAAAATCTGTTTCTGTTTCAAAACATTTTAATAAATTAATAGACCAATATAACATAAGCCCCACAGATGCTTTTAGGAAAGGGATTGCAGTGACTTTATTTGACTTGGGAATTATAGAATATCAAAGTGATAAAAATAAAGACAGATTTAATTTTGTAAATAAATACATGAATTATTTAGACTCACAACAAAAAGAAAAAGAACTATTTGAAAAGATAGACGATTTTAATTTAATTAAAAAAAGCATTCCTTTAATGGCCGAAATTGTAAAACTATTTAATTCCCCAACTATTGTGAAAAAAGAAGATGAAAAACTACACACAGAACAAGCCCAACCTTTCACAAAGTAAGTCTTTTGTGAAACCTCCACGACTTAAAAAATATACTTTTAAGAGACTCTGCAAAATTTGTGGGGATCTCTTTAGTCCTCCAGGAAAGTTCCATCGTTATTGTCCTGAATGTTTATATGAGAATAGAAGGAATCGTTGGAAAAATAGAAAGGGAAAGGTTTAAATAGTAATTAATATAATAATATATATGGAAACACAAAACAAAACAATGAATGAGATAGAACGAGGAACAGAACTTAATTGTTTAAGGTGCGAAAACATTTGGTTCTCAAGGGATGCAAGACTTCCAAAAGCGTGTCCTAATTGTAAGAGTTATTTATGGGATACAAAAAGAATAAATAAAGAGGTAAAAAAAGATGATGAAAGAAACAGGGTTCGGCGTGAAGATAGAAGTGATTAAATGTCCTGAAGGGACTGCATTAGTAATCAGAAACGATTTGGCTGAACTTGAAAGGATTGAACATGGACATTAGAGTGTTTACTGATGAGGACTTTCGTGAGAACTATTTGAAAAGCATAACCAAAGAGAAGTTTGAGAATCTAAATAAACAGGAGGAAAAAGAAAATGATAATTAAAGGTGATTGTATAGAAGAATTAAAGAAACTTCCAGA
>Ga0098035_1000486_pt1 | contig 20062 bp, 29 predicted proteins | sample 3_EtaG_FD_75046 | JGI IMG/M metagenome (GOLD analysis project Ga0098035, IMG submission 75046) | Marine viral communities from the Subarctic Pacific Ocean - 3_ETSP_OMZ_AT15126 metaG | ecosystem: Environmental > Aquatic > Marine > Oceanic | place: Pacific Ocean | collected 2015-01-07
ACTCTCTTTGGTATCAACAAGTTACTAATAGAGCCGAACGCTTGATGGTTAAATTAGAAAACGTATAAGGAGAGAGACCATTGCAACGGCCCGACGAAAGAATAGTAAAGTATGAAGACGAGTCTTACAGACAGAAACGGTATACATTCCGTAATGGTTATGGTGCCAGTGTAGTTACGGATGGTGGTAAGAGAGACTTATGGGAACTAGCAGTATTAAAAGACGGTGGACTATGTTATGATACTGACATTACTAATGATGTAATAGGACGTCTTAATGATCCTGAAGTAGATCAACTTTTAGAAAGAATAGCAAATTTAGAAGAAACGACAGTATAAAACCTAGGAGGGTCTCTCAATGAAAGTATTTTTAGTTGCCTGTACTAAACCATCAGCTATTACGGGCTGCAACGGGGTCGAAGAATTCATAGCATACTGTGCTAGAGTAAGCAACCCTGAAAATCAAAATAATAAAAGTAGCACTGAAAAATTGCTTAAGTATTTAATTAAGCATAAACATTGGAGTCCTTTTGAAATGGCCTCTCTCACCATAGGAATCCAAACTACTAGGGACATTTCTCGCCAAATATTACGCCACCGTAGTTTTTCTTTTCAAGAATTTAGTCAACGCTATGCTGAAACTTTAAATTTTGAAATACGGGAACCCCGGTTTCAGGATGAAAAGAATAGACAAAATAGTATTAAACTAAACAAAAACGACCCAAAAGCTGTTGAAAAGGCAGAAACCTTTCAATTAGCTCAGGTTAAGGTGCTAAATGAAGCAAGAAATGCATATTTAGAAGCTTTAGGAAAAGGAATTGCAAAAGAACAAGCTAGAGCCCTTCTACCAGAGGGGTTAACAGGCACAACTTTGTATATGTCTGGAACTTTAAGGAGTTGGATTCATTTCTGTCAGCTCCGTATGGCACATGGAACACAAAAAGAGCACCAGGATATTGCAAAAAAGTGTTGGGAAATAATTGAAACACATTTTCCAACCGTTGTAAAGGCTTGTGATGCGTAAATAATTTTTCTTAAAGCAAGTAATGAAGGAGTAGATTACTTGATGAAAAAATTGCGAATCCCATTTAAAGGTGAAGACGAGTTTAATTGTTTTTCTACGAAAGCAAGAAGGATGTTTTGTTATCTCTCAAAGCCGGGAGTAGCTAAAAAAATTAAACGTCAATACAATAAAAGATTCAGAAAAAGAGGAAAAGAATTAATTGCTCAAGGTAAAGAAGAAGAAACATGAGAAACTGACACAGGAAAACATTAAGCATGTAATCAGTCTTTTAGAACAAGAAAAGCCTATTACAAAGAAAGAAGCCTGTGAGATACTTAATATCTCTTATAATACTGTTCGGCTTAATAAAATAGTTGAAGAGTTTAAAGAGCATGAAAAGTACAAAATAGAAAGAAAAGCTAAGAATAAAGGCAAGAAGGCCCAGCCTTATGAAATACAATCTGCAATTACAGAATATTTACAAGGAGAAACCATTGCTGAAATTGCAAAAGGATTGTATAGGTCTTCTGGCTTTATAAAAGCCATTTTAGAAAGAATAGGAGTACCACAACGACCTGCTAGGTTAGAAGAACGGGCCGGGCCTTATATGATTCCTGAGAATTGTGTGGCAGAGAGTTTCAATTCGGGAGAGAAGGTATGGTCTGCAGGATATCACGCACCTGCAATAGTTGAGACAGAAATAGAAGTTAAAGAACAGTACGAAAGCAAAGGTTACCGAGTATACATCCTAGAAAAAACAGAAAATGATACAGTCGGTGGCTTTTATGCTTTTGTACTAGCCTGTGAGCTAGGGAAACTAACTCACTTAGAAGAATACGGAGTTAATTTAAATAAGATATAAAATGGTAGATCAAGTATTAGCAGATGAATTTGCTGAAAAATTAGGTTTCTCTCAATATGCCGCTGTTAGTCCTGATGGTATCGCCATGACTTGCGACGGGGTAGGAACTAAGTTATTAGTAGCAGAACATTTTAATAAGTTCGATACAGTAGGAATAGACTTAGTTGCAATGTCTGCAAATGATTTACTTTGTACTGGATCTAACCCCTTATATTTCATGGACTACTATGCTACAGGAGAGCTAGTCATTGATAAGAGTCTAGAAATAATTTCAGGTATTAGAGAAGGTTGTAAATTAGCGGGAGCAACACTAGTAGGTGGAGAGACAGCACAGCTTAAGCCCATGTTTAAAAAAGACGAATGGTTTGATTTAGCGGGGTTTATGGTGGGTAAGCAATTAAAAGAGTTTGATTTAGATAGTATTAAATCAGGTGATTTTCTTGTGGGACTACCAAGCAGCGGTGTTCATAGTAATGGTTTTACTACATTAAGAGCAAACACAACTGAATGGGATTTTGAATGGCTAACCCCTACTAGAATCTATAGTGAGGAGATACTTTCTAATATAGATTCTATAAAAGCATGTGCAAATATAACAGGTGGTGGAATCTATGGAAATCTACCGCGTATTTTAGGAGACAAGTCGTATCATATAGATTTAACCCTTAATGATTGGTGGAATTCTCTTTATAAAACTTTAAAAATATCAATGGCGGAGTTTGTCAGTATATTCAATTGTGGTTGGGGAATGGTATTAGTAACCGAGAACCCCGACACATTAAATATTGAAGATGCAGTAGTTATTGGAAAAGTTTCAGACTAAAAGTAAAGGTTTACACCTTTAAAGAAGTAAGAGGGGTTTAATCTAAAACGGACATGACAGTAGCATATGAGTGGGGAAGTGTAGACACTTTGATAAAGGCTTTAGAGCTAGGAGATGTAGAAATCTTATATTCTAGTATGACTTCTAACAAGATACATAAAGATATATATACTTTGAGAAATTCCTTTGGTTTTTCTCAAAATTTAAAAAGTAATAAACTAATTGTACTTCATACAAAAACTGGTATGTATGAAGATATTGAAAAAAATACTATAATTGCTTGGAATAAAAAATGAAATTAAACGTTTTTCCTGGTACACAACTATCTCGAATAGAGTGTGATTGGTGTTCCGGTAAAGTACTTACTTTAAAAGATGCTGTTTTAGATTATATAGAAGATGGAAGGGTGCATCTTATTTTTTGGTGTAGAAAATGTGATACTGGATATCTAAAAGACTATGAACATAAAGTAACAGCACCACGAAGAGGTCTTATTTATTTTTTAGGGGATGTAAATGATACTAGTTAAAGGAGCCTATGGAAGAAAATATGATAATAAAGAAAACGCTAGAAAGGATTGGGATGAAGGTAAAGACTTTTTTATGGTCGAAGAACAGTGTTATTGCTCAGTACGAGACTTTACTAATAAGTTTGACTATATTACTATTTATCTTGTTGCAGATCCCTTTCCTATAGTCTTACAACGAGGAGTTTTTTAATGTTTAGCATATCCCTAGATTTAACTGATGCAATGAAAGAAGCAAACGAAGCAAAAAAACAAAGCTTTATACAGTCCTGTGTAAAAAACAGGATAAAAATATTAGAAGCGAATAAGAAAGCCAACAAATATGATTTAGAAGAATTAAAATTGCTAAAAGAGGTAATACAGGACTTTGAAAATGAAATGTAAACACTGTAGTAAAGAAACTTCTCAAGATATTTGGGAAGTTTTATATAAAACGGATAGGAGTGAGGGTACGATATGCCCTAAATGTGGGGCAACCCACTATAAACAAAGAATTATAAAAAGAATCTATGACAGCCCTTATAGGACTAAAATAGAAAGAACAAATAACTTTAGACATATCTGGACATATAAAGGACATTTAATTTCATAGATACGCAAAAAAATTTCTTGACAGTTATGTTAATTTGAATTATAATATTAACAAATAATAAATCCATCAACCAAAAAAGAGGAAACGCAAAATGGCGTGGGATGACGATAAAAAGGCGCAAGCCGTCGAAATGTATGAAGAGCAACAACCAACTCCTGAAACTTCAATGGAGATTGTAAAAGAGATTGCTGAACAGTTAGAAGAAAGCCCTAACGGGGTTCGCATGATCTTAACAAAACAAGGAGTGTATATAAAGAAAGCTCCTGTTACTAGAGGAGGTAACGGTAGTTCCTCTCCTAGAGTATCAAAACAAGCAGCCCAAGACACTTTAACAGCAGCTATTATTGATAAAGGTTTTGATGTTGATGTTGATATTATATCTAAATTAACAGGTAAGGCAGCTCAGTATTTTGCAGGACTACTAACCGACTAAAACTTTTTTAGGCTTCGCAGTAAGTATAGGACAGTAAAGGATTTTACCTACCTAACTTAAGGGAGCCTTGTGAGAAAGGACGAATTAGCCGCGCTTGTAGACGAGTATGGTGATGCAATTATCACCTTTCGTAGTGAAAATTCAAAAAAGCTGAAGTATAATGTTTGTACTATAGATTTCAGTACTGCGTATATTCAAGGCAAAAAGAATAGAGCGAAAGAATCCGATGAAACCCTACTACTTTTTTGTTGGGACACGGATTCTTATCGCTTATTAAAACCTAAGAATGTTACCAGTGTAGTACCGTTATCTTCAATACTACGAAATAACATATGATTCATATACAAGAACCAGCAGTATATGAACATGTAATTCATTATGATGAAGAGAAACTGTTACAGGTACGTATCAGTATAAGCACATTTAAAAACATTGAATATTTACACATTAGACGCTACTACATGGACTTCGAAGAAGAATGGAGACCTTCTTTAGAAGGAATATCAATGCCTTTAGACTTTAATAATTCCAGAGAGTTATTCAGGGCTTTGACCGAAATAATTTCCTTAGCAGAATCAAAAGAAATTATTAAAGAAAACTTTGAAGACTTATTAAAAGATATTTATAATGAGGAACAGACCAAATAGTTCTTGACATTTTAAGTTATTTTAAGTATAATATGTCTTATGGATGAAAAAACGAAAGCAAAAATCGCAACACAATACTATGAGAAAGGCACCAGTCCTTTAACTGATTCTGAATGGGACAAGTTATACGAAGACAATGAAACTGTAGGCTATACGTCTAAAGGTTCTGTCACCCATACCTACCCCCTACTATCTCTACAAAAAACTTTTAGCAGAGAAGAGCTGTATACTTGGCGTAGCCAGTTTACAGGTCAGAAATGTATTGCTACCCCTAAATTGGATGGCAGTGCTGTATCTTTACAGTACTGGGGCGGTGAATTAATAAAAGCCGCAACCAGAGGAGACGGAAAAGTAGGTGTTGATATCACTGAAAAAATGCGTTTCTTGGTGCCAAAAGACATTAAAGATACTTCAGATGTTATTCAAATAGACGGGGAAGTAGTAGTACCTAAAGATGTTCCAAACGCTCGCAACTATGTAGCGGGGTCGCTGAACCTTAAAGATATTGAAGAGTTTAAAAAGAGAGCAACAAACTTATGTTTTGTAGCTTATGACCTTCGTGGTCATCCAGGGTGGTGGGCCAAGTGGACACAGCTTTTAACATTACTTTCTAAAGTAGGTTTTCATACTGTTTTAGATGAAAACCTCGATTCAATTTACCCTACAGACGGCGAAGTCCATAGAGTAGATGACCTTGGAGAGTGGTATAAGCAAGGACAGACGGCCCACCACCCCAAAGGCTCCATAGCCTTTAAAGTACAAAAACAAGGAGAGGAAACCACTTTAGTAGATGTTATATGGCAAGTAGGAAAATCAGGCGTAGTTAGTCCTGTAGCTATACTTGACCCAGTAATGATTGAAGGAGCAAACGTTTCAAGAGCCACACTACACAATATTCAATATATTCGAGACCTAGGATTAGAAATAGGGTGTAGAGTTGAGGTTATAAGGAGCGGGGAAATTATTCCTCGCATTGTTCGACGAGTTACTGAAAAATAATTCTTGACATTAAACTCAAATTTTAATATAATATACATTCAATTTCAGAGAAATCCCTATGCAAGCAATACACGCTCCTGAACTTTGCCCCTCATGTGGTTCAGTTTTGGAATGGAGATCCGATTTACTTTATTGCAATGAACCTATGTGTGCAGCGCAAACATTAAAAAGGCTTCAACATTGGGGTAAGACTTTAAAGATTAAAGGACTTGGCCCGCGTACCCTAGAAAAGTTAGGGGTTGAAAGGTATCAAGATTTATATGAGTTAACTCTTGAAGATATTCAAGAAAAACTCTCCTCTGAAAAACTGGGTGAGAAGCTCTTTATAGAACTTCAAAACTCAACAACTGCATCAATGAATGCAGTATTACCAGCATTTAGTATTCCTTTGATCGGAAAGACTGCTACTGAGAAACTATCAAATTATATTACTAATATATTTGAACTTAGCTTTGATAGTTGTAAAGAGGCAGGTCTTGGGCCGAAGGCAACTGAAAATTTAATGAACTGGTATAATGTAGACTTTTTAAGTTTACAAGATTTACCTTTGAGTTGGACGTTTGAAAAGCCTATTACTTATAGCAGTAGTAAAGGTTCCGTATGTATTAGTGGTAAACTGAAAAGTTTTAAAACTAAAGCAGAGGCTACTAAAGCTCTGGAAAGTGCGGGCTTTACAGTAAAGAACAGCTTAACAAAAGACGTATCTATTCTCATTAATGAATCAGGTATTGAGTCTGCCAAAACAAAACAAGCCCAAGATAAGGGCATAAAAGTAGTAACACAAATATATAAATTAATAGGAGAAATTAATGACACTGCCTAAATGGACAGAAGAGCGAACCGACACGCTTACTAACTTTGTTGGTGATGAGACACCCGTATCTCAAACAACTGTAGCAGATGCTGCGGAACATTTGAGCACTACAACTCGGTCAGTTTCTAGTAAACTGCGTAAGATGGGATTTGACGTTGAACTTGCCTCTGCACAGAGCACTTCAAAGTTTACAGAATCCCAGGAAGCCACCCTTTCAGCTTTTGTTCAAGACAACAGCGGGGAATATACTTATGCTGAGATTGCTTCTCACTTTGAAGATGGCGCATTTAATGCTAAATCTATACAAGGTAAGATACTTTCTATGGAACTTACTGGCCACGTTAAACCAGCCCCTAAGGTTGAAACTGTTAGAACTTATACCCCAGAAGAAGAAGATGTTTTCATCTCTATGGTAAAAGAAGGTGCATTTGTTGAAGCGATTGCTGAAGCTCTTGACAAGAAAATAAATAGCGTTCGTGGTAAAGCTATGAGTCTTTTGCGTTCCGGAGAAATCGATGCTATTCCTCGACAAGAGTTTACTAAGAGTTCTACTAAAGAAGATCCTTTGGCCGACCTGGGAGACGTTTCGGATATGACAGTTGAAGCGATTGCTGAGCAAATCGATAAAACTGCTCGTGGCGTGAAAACTATGTTGACTCGTCGCGGTTTAACTGCATCAAATTATGATGGAGCTGCAAAGAAAGAAAAAGCCGCTGCTTCCTAAGTAGTAGTTTTTCAATACAGCCGTGGTGAGGGGTCACTGCGGCTGTACTTTTATCGGGGGGTTCGTTGAACTTAGTAAGTGCTTTTTTAAAGCAAGTATTGGAGTTACAAGATTCTGAGTCTTGGGTTTCTGTACGAAAAAATTATTTACCTTCGGAATATCATAGATTATTCACAGAGATAGATAAACACCTTGAAAAGTTTCATCGACTCCCCACTTTTGAAGACCTTAAATACGAGCTAAGGGACGGCGCAACAAAAGACCTGTTGTTCGCAATAGAGTCTGTTGAAGTAGATGCTGACGCATATATGTTGCTTCAGTATTTAAAAAATGAGGCCACTCAAAAAGAAATTCTCTATCAATTAGAGGATTATGTAGATAATTCTATGTCCTTTGAGGATGCAGAAGAATCTGTAGCTCATCTACATCAAATAGTTCTTAATGTCGAAGACAAAATAGAACTTCAAAAACCTCAAGAGAGTATGCAACGTATTCCCTTGTTTGATTCAGATGAGGAAATTGGAAAGTACCTGCCTCTCGGCTTAAATACAGACCACGATCTTGAAATCACATTCTCCCCCCGAGATTTGATTTTAGTTGGTGGCCGCCGAGGGGCAGGGAAATCTATCACCTGTGCTAATATAGCTAACACTGTGTACAACTCTGGTAAGTCAGCTATTTATTTCACTATTGAAATGGATAGTCGTCAAATACTGCAACGATGTTGTGCAATAGCTACTGGTATCTCTATTAATAAAATAAAGAATAAAAAACTCAGTATATCTGAATGGGAGAGAGTAGCAACCTGGTGGGCTGGTAGATATCGAAACAGTCAAGAAGACCTTGAGGAGTACCGAAATCATCGAGATTTTGATAAACTTCATAATAGACTAAAAACAACTTGTGAGCTTCTCCCAACCCAACAGTTGGATGTAGTTTATGACCCTTCTTTGACTATTTCTAAGATACGAGCCGAACTTGATAAAAAAGTCAAGGGCAAAATGGATGTAGGAGTCGTTATCGTTGACTACATTAACCAGGTAAAACGTTCTGTGATGCCCTCTAGAGGCGGACAGTATGATTGGACAGAGCAGATAGAGGTTAGTAAGGCACTAAAAAGTATGGCACAAGAATATGAAACCCCTATATTTTCACCATACCAAACTGACGCTAGCGGCGAGGCTAGATTTGCTAAGGGAATATTGGATGCGGCCGATGCTGCTTATAGTATGGAACCTTGGGCACAAGAAGATAGTTGTATTACTTTTAATTGTGTAAAAATGAGGTCTGCCGCTATGCGTTCTTTTACTTCTACAATGGATTGGGATACTTTGAAAATAGGGCCCGATACTGCTCTTAATCCAAAAGAAGCAGGGGAAAACGATTTAAAAACTGGAGAAGAAATAGACGATATTTAAAAATATATCTTGACATTTATAGCTTATTCAAGTATAATATAGGTGTATAAAGAAATATATATGTGGAAAAACCAATGGATGTAAAAATAATGATGAATGAACAAGAGGTCAACTTTTTGACCAAAATGGAAGAGCTAGCCACTGCTTTTAAAACATTAACTGGCAGTAGTGACATGGTAAATTACGGAAGATTAACAGAAGTCAAAACTTCTATTCTTCTAGGACTAGACTGGAATTCAGGCTTTAAGTCTAAGGATGCTACAGATAAAAATGGAGCTCCGGTAGAACTTAAAAGCACAACCCAATCCCGCTTAAACGGAACCTATAATGGTCTTTCTGTTTTTGAAAACAGAGATGACTTCGTAGAAGAGCTCCACAACAAATTTCCGGACAATACAAGACATATCTTTACTAGATATGAAGGGAGCGAGTTGATAGAAGCTTATGAGATGGAAAATTCTGATGTATTGGATATACTTATCAGTAAAACAGCTAAAGATTGGATAGAGGGAAAACACTCTCCAGTCACAAAGCACGGGACGCTCAGAAAAGACACACGAGCAGGTGCTAAGGTAAGTATGACAGAAATCAAAAGATTAGGAAAACAAATTGAATTACATAGGCAGTAAAAGAAAACTAGCAAATAGTATCAAAGCAGAAATATCACAGATATGTCCAGAGGGCATATTCTGTGATTTGTTTGCAGGAACTGGTGCAGTATCAGAGAAATTTGGAGAATACAGTCTAATTGTGAATGATTGGGAAGACTATAGTTATGCTGTAAACTATCAGAAGTTTGGTGAGAAAGTTCCTGATAATTTAGAAGAGAAAGTTAAGTACCTAAACGGTATTGAGCCTTTCTTTGGCTTTATTACAGAGCATTATTCTGGAGAAAGAACTTATTTTACAGAAGAGAACGCTATGAAGATAGATGGCATTCGGGTAGGCATAGAAGAAGTGTCACAAAACAAAGAGGAAGAAACATACTTAGTTGCTCTTCTTCTTCATGCAGCTGATGCTGTAGCTAACACGGCCTCTGTATATGGTGCATTCTTGAAAAACTTTAAGGCCACCGCCCTTAAATCCCTGATTCTAGTGGATACACCTAAATACTCTTATAGTGGTAAAGTTTACTCGCAAGACGCTAACACCCTTGATATTTCTGGGGATATATTGTACCTCGATCCTCCTTATAATAATAGACATTATGGATCTAACTATCATATACTTAATACAATAACTAATTATGAAGAATTTGTACCCAAAGGTAAGACTGGCTTGCCGGAGTATAAAAAGTCAGACTATTGTAGTAAAGTAAAAATAAAAGATGCTTTTCAAAACCTGATAGATACTGCTAAATTCGAACACATTTTCATTAGTTATAATAATGAGGGAATTTTAAATTTTGAAGACTTTAAAGCTATTGGGCAAGAGTATAGTATGACACAATTAATTCTAGATGCGAACTACCAACGCTTTAAATCGAACAGCTTAAAGCAAAAGAGAGACAATACTACTGAGTACCTATATTACTTGGTAAAGTAAGTAAAAATATATCTTGACATTTATAGCTTATTCAAGTATAATATAGGTGTATAAAGAAATATATATGTGGAAAAAAACCAATGGATGTAGAAACTTTACTCAGAGACAGAGATATTTATTTTATTCCTAAAGGGAATGATTTTGTAATTCGATGTTTAAACCCTCATCATGAAGATAAAAATCCTAGTATGAGAGTTCATCAAATTACTGGAATATTTAACTGTTTTTCATGTGAGTATAAAGGTAATCTGTTTCACCATTTTGGGGAAAAGGCAAACTATTTACAACAACGGAGAATACTTTTTAAGACAAAAATTATACAAAAACGCTCAGAAAGTGTTGGCTTGTCTTTTCCTCAAAATTCTTTACCTTATATAGGTAACTGGAGAAATATTAAACCTGAAACGTATAAAAAATTTGAAGCATTCCAACATTCAGGAATAGATTATATAGGAAGAATTAACTTTCCTATTAGAGATATTTCTGATAAAATAGTTGCATTTCAAGGAAGACATACCGCAGATGGAAGACCTAAGTATAAGTTTACGCCTCCAGGTATTAAACTTCCTTTCTTCCCTGTAGTAAAAACTATAAAAGGTTCTATTATACTTGTGGAAGGAATTTTTGATATGATAAACTTACACGATAAAGGACTTACAAATACAGTATGTTGCTTTGGAACTAAAAATTATAGTGAGACAAAGCTTGCCTTGCTTCGAGCACAAGGAATTGAAAATATAAACATTTTCTTTGATGGAGATGAAGCAGGTCAGAAAGCTGTAGAAGCTTTAACAACCACATGTGAGAAAGTAGGTCTTATAACGCAGAATATATACTTTAAAAATACAGACCCAGGCGCACTCACACAACCTTCGATAGATAAATTAAAAGAGAAATTATATGGCTAAAGTAGCTATAGTAGAGAAAACAACTAGTAGAACAGATTATAATAAAGAGTTTGAAGGAGCGTTTGATTTCGATCAATATCAGCTTTGTTCAGATTCTAGTATTAAAAAAGTATTAAAAAAAGATTGTGATATTAGTATTGATACTAATGATTATGAGTGGATAATTTTAATAGGTAGTGAAGCTTTGAAGTACTTTGTGAAAGGTACTACATCTGTAACAGAGTCTTCTGGCTCAAGAGTAGATAAAAAATTCTTGCCTGTTATTAACCCTTCAATGCTTAGATTTAAGCCTGAAGCACGTAAAACCTGGGAGTCTTCAAAAGACAATATTATTAAGTACATTAAAGGTGAAATCGAAGAAGTAGTTATTGATGAAAGTATTGCTTTCGGTATCCAAGACACGGCAGAATGTAATAATTTTATAAAAGAAGCTATTGCCCATGAGGGCGAATTTGTTGCTGTTGACTCTGAAACAACTGGATTATATCCGCGTGATGGATATATGCAAGGAATATCGATATGTTTTGATGGTAAAAGAGCAGCATATATTGATATTGAGTGCTTTACTGAAGAAACTGAAACATTACTTCAACAACTTTTTAGTAAGAAAACTATAGTATTTCATAACGCAAAGTTTGATATAGCTTTCTTTGAGTATCATTTTAACTTTAAGTTCCCTAAATTTGAAGATACTATGTTACTTAGTTATCTTATAAATGAGAACCCTGGAACGCACGGGCTGAAAGCTCTTGCAATTAAGTTCACTCCCTATGGTGATTATGAAAAGCCAATGTACGAGTGGATGGACAATTATAGAAAAGAGCACGGCATTCTAAAAAATGATTTTGATTGGGGCTGTATTCCTTTTGACGTAATGAAGCCTTATGCGGCTATGGATGCTCTTTGTACTTATATTCTTTTTGAGAAACTTAAAAAGATAAAAGAAAATCCAAAGTTGAAAAAAGTATATGATGAAATACTTATTCCTGGTACTCGATTTCTAATTGATACACAAGAGAACGGAGTGCCTTTTAATAACGAAAGGTTACGTCTTGCACAAAGTGTAATGCAGGAAAACATCGATAAAGCTATTGCAGCACTTTATAAAAATTCCGCTATAAGAGAGTGGGAAGAGATTAACGGTAAAGACTTCAATCCTGCTTCTACTGTGCAACTTCGTAGCTTATTATTTGATACTCTAGGATTACCGCCCACGGGTAAAAAGACAGGAACTGGAGCGAATTCAACAGATGCCGAAGTATTAGAACAACTTGCTGAACAATCAAATGTTCCCAAACTTATTTTGGAAATACGTCAGCGATCTAAGATTAAGAATACTTATTTGGATAAAATTATACCACAATTAGATAGGGATAATAGACTTCGTACTAGTTTTAATTTACATAGTACCACTAGTGGTCGTCTTAGTTCTAGTGGTAAACTGAATATGCAACAGCTACCCCGTGACAACCCCGCTGTGAAAGGATGTATTATGGCAGCTCCGGGACATAAGATAGTTGCAATGGATTTAACCACAGCAGAGGTATATGTTGCGGCAGTTTTATCTGAAGATAAGGCATTAATAAAAGCATTTCGTTCAGGTGAAAACTTCCATAGTGCAATTGCTAAAACAGTATTTAAACTACCCTGTACCATTAAAGAAGTGGAGCACTTGTATAAAGATAGAAGACAGGCAGCCAAAGCAGTTACTTTTGGAATTATGTATGGTGCGGGGCCAAAAAAAATTAGTGAACAAGTAACTAAAGACTCAGGAAAGTATTTTAGTCCTCAAGAAGCTAAAGAAGTAATTGAAGACTACTTTGAAACATTTCACGCATTAAATAAATGGATAGATAAAAATCATAGATCTATTGAACAAAATGGATTTATATACAGTTTTTTTGGTAGAAAGAGGAGGTTACCAAATGTCAAATCTTCAGACGCGGGCATCAAGAGCCATAGCATTCGTTCTGGTCTTAATTTTCTGGTCCAGTCTGCTGCTAGCGATATTAACTTATTGGGAGCTATAGACATGCATCATTATATACAAGCTAATGATATGAAATCCCGAATTTTTGCGCTTGTACACGACTCCATTCTTGCAGAAGTACCGGAAGATGAAATTGAACATTATTCTGAAAAACTACAATATTGGATACAATTAGATAGAGGACTAATAATTCCTGGGGCTCCTATTGGGTGTGATTTTGAAATTGGGGACGATTATTCTATGGGTAAGTTTGAAAAAACATATCAATGATGCTAAAAATTATAGTTTTTAACCTGAAAGACACAGAATTTAAAGTAACTTGCCCACCTGAGGCAGATATTTATAGTCTTTGTAGTTTATTAGACGCAGGAGGAGCAGAAGATATTAAATTGTATACAACTTATGAGACATTTGATGATTTATACTTACAAGGACGTTCAACACGTAACCTTTCCAGTTTTCCTTCTACCGAACGACAATTGGAGCTTTTCTGACGGTCTATTATTTATAGACAATCAAATAGTTGATGATACAAATATGAAAGGAAGTACTTTAGGGGTAAGAAGGGCGCAAACACCCCATGAAGAAGTACTTCCACTAAGAAAATCTATATTAAACCTTACTGGTATAATAAAACAAAAAGCTACTGCTTTTATTGACACAAAAGGAGTTCCTTTTATATATGAAAAAACTATATGGTGTAAATTAAAATACTATAAAATTCGTAAAGTAGAAAGAAAAGAAGTTGCTTCAGTATTGTGGGTAGTAGGAGTTAATTTTCCTTTTCTTATTCCACGACCCCCTTATAGTGGAATGACCTGGGCGGGGATAATACACCTTAAGGAACTTCCTTGGTTTTTATATGAATATTCTGAAGAAAAGCTAAAAGGCACAAAAAGGAAAGTATGAAAGCAGTAATAAGTAATCGTATCTATTTAGAAGCAACGGATGAATATAAGGAAGTTTTAAGTAAAGAACTTACATATACTATAGCTTCATATAATCCAAAAGATCCGCCTATCGTAATAAAAAACATGGCCAGGATTAAAGGTGGATTAGTTAGCATACCTGTGGGAAGAACGGATTTAATCCCAGAAGGGTATGAAATAATTGATAAGCGTATTAAGGCATTACAAGACTTTCCAGAATTTAAGCTCGATTTACGACCAAGCCAACAAGAGGTTTTTGATGAAGTTGAAGACAGTTGTATAATAAACGCTTGGGTAAGTTGGGGAAAGACTTTTACGGGGTTGGCAATCGCAGGAAAATTAGGACAAAAGACGCTTGTTATTGTACACACAGTTCCATTAAGAAACCAATGGGCTAAAGAAGTAGAAAAAGTATTTGAAATTACGCCAGGTGTTATAGGTAGTGGTAAGTTCAAAATAGATGCTCCTATCGTAATTGGAAACACTCAAAGTTTATACCGTAATATTCCGAAGGTGCGTAAAGAATTCGGAACTATTATTTTAGACGAGATGCATCATGTAAGTAGTCCAACTTTTTCCAAAGTTATTGACTCAAATTATGCAAGATATAAGATAGGCTTATCAGGCACTATTGAAAGAAAAGATGGAAAACATGTAGTCTTTAGAGATTATTTTGGAAGTAATATAATTAAACCCCCAAAGGAGAATTATATGTCTCCAACTATTCATATCTATCATTCAGATATACGATTTATGGATGGAATGAAAACTCCTTGGGCAAATAAAGTAACGGCACTTTCTTATGATGAAGAGTATTTACATAGTGTATCTATGTTAGCTGCTTATTATGCAAAAATTGGACATAAAGTATTAGTAGTAAGTGACCGTGTACAGTTTTTACGCACATGTACTGAACTTGCAGGAGATAAAGCTATATGTATTACGGGTGAAATACCTCATGAAGAAAGAGAACCCCTTATGTCTAAAATTACTAGTGGAGAAGCTAACATTCTTTTTGGCACTCAAGCAATATTTTCAGAAGGCATTTCTTTAGATGACCTTAGTTGTCTTATATTAGGCACACCAGTAAATAATGAACCTCTTTTAACTCAGTTAATAGGACGCGTCATAAGACAGAAGGAAGGAAAACGAGACCCTATAATTCTAGATATACATCTGAAAGGGAATACTGCCAGAAGGCAGGCTTCCAATAGGATGGGGTATTATATAAAACAGGGTTATAAGATACAGGAACTATAATGAAAACACTTTTATCAAGAAGTATTCATACTTTAGATAATCTATAGTATATGCTATTTCTGTTCAACAGCACTAAAAGCTCAAGAATAAATAAGGAATAGATAAAATACTGCAAAGAAAGAGGTTTAAAGACTGGGACACATGAAAAAAATAGTTCTTGACAAGAAGTTCATTTAGTGATATAATATGCTCTTATATAATTGGAATAAAATTTTTACTAAATGCGAAGGCAATACAGTAGAAATCGTAAAAGTGCTTAAGATGTTAGTAGAAAAGCAACTTCCCAAGAATCGTTTTGATGACATATATAAATATTCAGATATCGATTTTAGCGGGCAGTCTTTTTTAATACACCCTGATGTACTTTTATACAATTCATATAAGTATAGTTTTAGAGATGTGTGTATTTATGTCGCTTTAGCTAGTAGAAGACCTTACGCCTTATATAGAGCGTATGGCAAAACAACCCTTGATCTACTTTTTTTGAGTGCTGCTCATGAAAGGGAAGATCCTTTTTATTATTTAGAAAATAACAGGTTACTTCAAATAAGAAATGGAGAAGTTCACTTTTTATACGAAGAAGCCCCTAAGGAGAAACACTAAAAATGGCAATATCATTTAACCAACAAAAAGGTTCTGCACAAAAATCCTCTATTTCTGCATATCAGTATGTAGATGGAGATAATAAAATACGTCTATGTGGCGACATTCTTGCTCGTTATGTATACTGGGTGGAAGGCGAAAACAAGAAAAACATTCCTTTGGAGTGCTTATCTTTTGATCGCAATGAAGAGAGGTTTAATAACAAAGAACAAGATTGGGTTAAAAAATACTATCCCGATCTTAAGTGTAACTGGAGCTATGCTACTCAGGGTATTATTAACGGAGAAGTAAAAGTTGTCAATCTTAAGAAAAAACTTTGGGAGCAAATTAATATCGCTGCTGAAGATCTTGGAGACCCTACTGATCCAGAAACTGGATGGGATATTATCTTTAAGAGAGTTAAGACAGGACCCCTGCCTTATAACGTAGCATACCAACTACAACCATTAAAATGCAAACCTCGTGCTCTTAATGAGACTGAAAGTGCTTTATTTAAAGAAATAAAATCTATGGAGGATGTAATGCCTCGTCCAACTCCTGATGCTCAGAAAGAGCTTCTTGACCGAATTCGTCAGAAAGATGTTGCTGAAATAGATGAAACTATTGAAGACGAGTTCAATGTTGCATGATAAAAACACAAGAAACTCGGTTGGAGTTAGTATAATTGATTTTATTCACAGCAGATTGGCATATAAAACTGGGACAAAAAAATGTCCCAGTTGCGTGGGCGAAAAAAAGATATGAATCTTTTTTCAACCAAATTAATGAAATAGAAAACCAATGTAGTATGCACATAATTGGAGGCGATCTTTTTGATCGCCTTCCAAGTATGGAAGAGTTAGAATTATATTTTTCTTTTATAAGAAAGGTTAATATTCCTACCTTAATTTATGACGGTAATCATGAAGCTACAAAAAAGAATAAAACTTTCTTTAGTCAACTTAAACAAGTCAGTAGAGATATAAACCCTTTTATTCATATAGTGGACTTTTCTTATGTAGATAAGGATAGGGGCTTTAATGTGCTCCCTTATGCAGACTTGTATAGAAAAAATAGTGTGGAAGCTTTTGATAAAAGCCTACCCCTATTTACTCATGTACGAGGTGAGATTCCTCCTCATGTAAAACCTGAAATAGATTTAGACAGGTTAGAAGAGTTCCCTATAGTATTTGCGGGAGATCTTCATGCCCACTCTAATACCCAAAGAAACATAATATATCCTGGTAGTCCTATGACAACATCGTTCCACCGTAATAAGGTGGAGACAGGATATTTATTAATAAACGATAGAGACTGGTCTTGGATATGGGAGAGATTTGATTTACCACAATTATGGAGGATAACTATAGAAGACCCAGACCAAATGGTTCCAGGGGACTATCACCACATAATTTATGAGTTAGAAGGAGATATACAAGAACTTTCAAAAGTAAAGAACTCAGAACTATTAGATAAGAAAGTAGTTAGACGAAGTAGTGAAGCAACCCTTCTTCTTAGTAAAGAAATGACTATAGCAGAAGAATTAGCAGAATATTTAGAATATATTCTTGAACTACCAACAGATAAAGTCTCCAACATATTAGGAACTTATAATGATTACGCTAAAGCAGCTACAGTGGAATAACTGTTTTAGTTATGGTTCAAATAATAAATTATTACTGGACGATAACGCAGTAACCCAAATAATTGGAGTTAATGGCACAGGAAAGTCTTCTATTCCTTTAATAATAGAAGAAGCTTTATATAATAAAAACTCTAAAAGTATTAAGAAAGCTGATATCCCAAATAGATATGTGGGGAAGGGATATAGTATAAAACTGACGTTTACAAAAGATGATGATATTTATGTAGTAAGCATTGATAGAAAAAACTCTGTAAAAGTAAAACTAGAAAAGAATGACGAGGATATATCAAGTCATACATCTACAAATACTTATAAAACGATTCAAGACATAATTGGAGTTGATTTTAAAACGTTTTCTCAATTAGTATATCAAAATACAAATACAAGCTTACAGTTTTTAACAGCTACTGATACTAATAGGAAGAAGTTTTTAATTGACTTATTACATCTTGAAAATTATATTGAGTTGTTTGATCTTTTTAAAGAAGAAGCGAGATCAGTCTCTACAGAAATTAATAGGATACAAGCAAAATTTGATACTATAGAAAAATGGTTAGTAGATAATAAATTGGGAGATACTACCATACTTCCAATGTTAAAATTAGAAATTTCTACGGAAAAAGAGGAAAAAGAGTTCCATTATCTTACAGAAGAAATTGAAAATATTTCGGAAAAAAATAATAAAATCTCAAAAAATAATCAATTACTTTACCTATTAAGTCAAATTAATTTACAAGAAGCACAAAATTGTAAAATAACGGCAAAAAAATCTTATGATTCTTTGCAGACTAAAAAAGGAACGCATTCACAAGTTGTAGCGGGGTCTCAACACCTCATAAAAAAATTAAGTAATTTAGGAGCAGCTTGTCCTACTTGTGAGCAAGTAGTAGATCAAAGCTTTATTACAAAGTTAAAAACCTCAGAGACTGAGAAAATCTTAGACGCGGAGAAGGAAATTGAACAAATTACAAATGAAATTAGACGAATTAAGGTGGATAATCAAGAGTTCGAACATTGTCAGCAAATTGAAACTGATTGGAAAGAAATTTATCGAAGTATTGATCGCAATCTACCTAAGACTGTCTTGGATAAGCAAATCCTTACTAGCAGGTTGCAGAGCGTTCAAGCGAAATTACATCTACGAAAAAGCCAACTGGAAAGTAACGCAGAAGAAAACGAAAGAAGAACAAAACACAACACCAGAATCGTAGTAATCCAGGAACAAACAGAGTCTTTTTTGAGAGAGTTAGAAGAGTGTCAAAGTAGTTTAAATAAGCAAGAGAAACTCTTTTCAAATTTAGAAATATTAAAAAAAGCTTTCAGCACGAATGGGCTGCTGGCTTACAAAATTGAAAATCTTGTAAAAGAGTTAGAAGACCTTACAAATCAGTACTTAGGCGACCTTTCTGATGGCAGATTTACTCTTCAATTTGTTGTACTAAACGACAAGTTGAATGTAGAAATTACTGATAATGGAAAAATTGTTGAGATTGCTGCTTTAAGTTCTGGCGAGCTTGCAAGAGTTAATACTGCTACTCTGCTAGCTATTAGAAAATTAATGAGTAGTATTTCAAAGTCTAGACTTAACCTATTATTTTTAGATGAAGTTATAGGAGTACTAGATGATACAGGGCGTGAAAAACTAATAGAAGTTCTTTTAGCTGAAGATTTAAATACTTATATTGTTTCTCACGGTTGGACACACCCATTATTAGAAAAAACAGAGGTAATAAAAGAAGAAAATATAAGTAGGTTAGAATAAATGGTTGATAGTAAAGCGAAAGGTGCAAGGGGGGAATATTTGGTTAGAGATTTATTACGAGAGTATACAAATCTTCAATTTGAAAGAGTTCCTATGTCAGGTGCATTAGAGTATCTAAAAGGGGATCTGTATGTTCCTAATGAAAAGAATTATTTTTGTATTGAGGTTAAGAATTATGCTGACTCGCCCCTTACAGATAAAATTTTAACACAGAAAAAAACAAATAATTTAAAAAAATGGTGGAAGAAACTTGAAATTCAAGCAACAGGGGGAAATCAAGCACCTTTATTATTTTTTAAGTATAACAGGTCAAAGATTTATGTAACTACTGAAATAGTTCCAAAGAATATAGACTATATTTATATTAGTGAATTAAATTGTTATGTTACTCTCGCAGAAGATTGGTTAAAAAAAGAAAAGGTAGAATTTATAAAATGAGAAAAAACATATATTGGGATTCAGCTTATGGCGCTTAGTTTTAATGACCAAAAGAAAGATGGAACGCTTATAATTGATGCTTTAAACTTAGCATTTAGATGGAAACATCAAGGCAGAACAGATTTTAGATATGAGTATGAGAAAACCGTACAGTCTCTTGCAG
>Ga0098035_1000495_pt1 | contig 19937 bp, 17 predicted proteins | sample 3_EtaG_FD_75046 | JGI IMG/M metagenome (GOLD analysis project Ga0098035, IMG submission 75046) | Marine viral communities from the Subarctic Pacific Ocean - 3_ETSP_OMZ_AT15126 metaG | ecosystem: Environmental > Aquatic > Marine > Oceanic | place: Pacific Ocean | collected 2015-01-07
GATGAAGCGACCTTATCGGAATTTCCCAGCGGACGCAAGTGACTGCGCTTCGTTCGGTGAGTTGAAGATGTGTTATGGTAGACTCTACGATGCGTACTTGGAAGAGAAAAGAATAAAAGGCGCAACTGTACACGCTTTAAAACGGACGGGCCAAAGTGAACGAGAAGCAAAGAAAGAGGCTCAGAAAGCGGCTAAGGAGTTGGTTACAATCTCGCGCAAGCAAAAAGCCCGAGACGAAGCATCCAAGGCTGGTTACTGGTCAGGTGGAGCAGCGATAACAGTAGCGTTGTTTTATGAGCTATGTAAAGCGGGCAACACTTGGATAGGTGGAGATAAGTATCAAAGTTTCTGGCAGCATGAAGCGATGGTATCTACCTTGACATTTCTAGTGACGGCTATCTTTGCATGGGCTTATAAAGCTGCGCATCCTGATTCAAAATAGGAGAACGAAATGTTAGCTATACTAAGAAAAAACATTAAGATGGGCTTCGGCAAAAAAGAAGCTACAAAGACTGGGAAGAGTGTTGCGGTAGGTGGGGTAGGTGCAGTTGCGTTTGATATTATATCGAAGTTGGGCTATATGCCCGAAGCCGCTACAGATCCGTCCTTGATGCCTTATGCTATTGCAGGGCTGACTGTAGCGATTAATTCCATTAGGCAGTTTTTTTCTAACTTAGGAGAGTAAGATGAGCAACGTAGAGCAGAATATGGAAGAGAGCGTTAAGGATTATGAAGAGAAAAAAGAAGCTGTAGAGAAAGAAATACAGCAAATTGAGCAACGATTAGTGTATCTTAGAGCTGCACAACATCAAATAATAGGCGCTTTAGACTTTGCTAGGAATGTCCAGAATGGGCATGAAGAGTCTGAAGAAATTGAAACTTCATAACAATTTGTTATAGAGGTGACTAATGGCATTTTCAGGTGTTACAGTAAGTACTGCTACTTCAAGTATTGTCGACCCAAACAATGGTAAGTTCCAGTCTTACAAACAAAGAATTACAGGAGGGGAAACAACAGGGATAGGGGATACTATAAACGCAGACGCTACTCTTACCGCTGCAGAAAAATCCGAATTACTTACTCTTATAATGAGTACTAGGATAGCGGCTAACGCAGATTCTTCTAGGGCTAAGCTGGCACCTGATAGTGAGTCTCTAGAATCAGAAGAGGATATAGGACAGTCTTACACCGGCGCTGCTGGCGGCTTTGGTGGACAGACCGCTCCAGTAGTTACTGTTGATAATATTAACCAAGAACCTCCAAAATTAGAAGATGAAACAGCTCTTATATTTTCTTCTTCTGATCCATTAGCTGATGTTCCTTCAGTCCCTGTAGAAACAGACCAGGACGTTGCTAATAAGTATATAGAAGCTATAAAGGCTGATCCTTTAGGTAAGGTTATCACAGTAGATGGGAAAGCGCTAGCAGCCACAACTCCTGCTGTACAAAGATTAGTATCAAATTATAAAAGCAGCCCTGAGCATAACAGACTTGTTACTGCAGCCCAAAGTGCTTTAACTCCTACCGTGAACGTGAGTCAGTCTACTAGGGAAACTTTAGGAGCTACAGGGCCAACAAAAGACCCGAACGAAAATCGAGAAGGGTATTACCAGAGTCCCAGTAGCTTAACATGGGTACCTATACCTCCTAACCCTGGAGGTCTAGACTGGACTTTTAATTATCAAACTGAGTCTTGGGGTCCTCCTCCTGTAGAGCCTGTAGCTGACGATCCTCCAACCCCTACTGAGCCAACTCTTCCTACATTAATAGAAGGAGTTGATATAGAGTTAAGCAGTGAACAAACAGATCAGTTGTTTAAAGCTTTTGGGCGTGGAGGAGAAGAAGAATTTAACAGGGTGCTAGCAGAGATAAAAAAGCTTAATGCGCAAGCGGCCCTCCCTCCTGCTAATAATCCTTATGCTTTTCAAGAGTACCAACAAAGGATTGGTGAAGGTGAGCTTTCTGGAGAAATAGGAGATGATATATACGCAGATCCTAATCTTACGCCCCAACAGAAAACTGATTTGCTTAAGCTTATATCTAACACCAGGGCTAATAATGCAGCAGCGCAGCTAGAAGAAACAGAAAATGAAGAGACCGAGATTATAGGGGATACACAAGGAGAACTAGAGGATCATACAGTAGACCCTGGTAGTCTTGTACAAAAATTATGGGAGAAGGGAAAAACAACTATAGAGGATATAAAAGCAGACCCTAACGCTTTTAGAGAGGGATACGCAAAGCATCCTTACACTAGAATATGGACTGAGATTCCCCCTAATGATAAAGGAGAGGGAGCGACATGGAATCAGGCTAGTTGGAGGTGGGATGCCGCGCCAGGTGTTGGGGGAGAAGGAGATAGTAGTCTGCCTCCTGTTGATGAGGGTACAGTAGATGTAGATGTTACGCCAGAACAGCCAGGCCTGCCGCCAGGTTTTGACACTGAAACCGGTGATACTTCTGGTATAGAAGATCCTAATGTTGGAAGAGAAGGCTATTACAAAAGGCCTTCCTCAGGTAGATGGGAACTGGCTCCTCCTATGCCAGAAGAGATGATCCCTGGATCTGGGGCTATCTACTCTTGGGATATGCCGACTTTTGATCCTGAAAGTTGGACTTGGAAAGCTGCAGAGTCTCGAGAGGCTTTCTTAAGCAGGATGCCTGCTGTTCCTGGTTCTCTGGACCTTAATGGAGCTATGGCATGGTTATCAGACCAAGAGGGTGTTACTGAAGAGGACGTAAAGAGGTGGAGATTCTGGTTTTGGTATAAATATGAAGACGAGCCAATGAATGCTGGAGAAACAAAAAGAACGCCTACGGAAGAACCTGTAGAACCTATAGAAACTCTTTTAGCTAGACTTCCAACAGTCCCCAGCAGTATGAGTAATGTTCCTGGAATGACTTGGCTTATAGAACAAGGAGTGTCAGAAGAAGATGCACAAAGATGGCTCGGTTGGGCTAATGAGACTAAGAGAGTGGCAGACGATGCTGAACAGCCGGATCTTGGAGACGGAGAAACAGAAGATACAGAGGAGATAGATGCTACAGCAGGAACAGGTTTTGACTCTTTAGTGGCTAACGCAGGAGTGGAGCTAAACGCTCAGCAGCTAGCCAGACTTAGAAAGGCTTTCAATGATGGAGGCCCTGTTAGATTTGAATCAGTTTTAAACCAGATAAAAGGAACTGATTTTCTTGGAGAAGAGCCGGTGGAGGAACCTTTGACTGAGGTTGGCACTGAGCTAGATGTAACCTTAGAAGCTGAAGAAGAGCTTTTAACTGAAGCTGGGTCTGATTTAGATGTAACATTAGAAGAAGAGGAAGAAGAGTCTTTAACTGAGTTTGGTACTGATCTAGATGTAACATTAGAAGAAGAGGAGTCGCTAGAAGCGTTTCTAGCTAGACTCCCTGCTATTCCTAGTGATCTGAGTAATTTTGATGCTTTTCAGCTTTTGGCGGATAGTGTTAATGCCGGAACTATTAGTGGAGATGATGCTCTTAGATGGTACCAGTGGGCAAAAGAGAATAGAGATGATCCTGCCGAGGCTTGGAAAGATGAAACTACTCCTACTGAACCCACCGAAGCAGAGACAATACAGAATAAGATAAGGACAAGCCAGGACTTTTTGACCCACCAAGCAGGAGGTCTTGGAGATCCTGGTTCTCCACATAGGGAACTCACAGCCCAAGAGATAAGTTTATTAGAAGGGGCGTATAGGTCAGGTGGGGAAGCCGCTTACAATGCGCTCCTTAAGGATATAATTAAAAGTAAACAAGATAATTATGCTTCTATTATGGGAGAAGGGAAAGATGTAATCCCTGAGAGATCCTTAGAAGATTACGCTTCTATATCTCCTTATTTAGATGGAGAAAGAGCAAAATATCTTATAGAGCAACCTCTACTAGGCCTTAATGATGATCAGGTAATAAGGGCAGGAGAAGTTCTCAATGCTGATGGAGAAGATGCTCTCGCGGGTTATATTAAGGCTTTCCAGGATGGCACATTAGAAGAATGGGAGACTAACTACGCAGAAGTCCTGGCGGATAGAGAAGGAGACAGAGCAGAAGCAGGAGATGAAGTTATAGTAGATTCTCTTTACACTCCTGGAACTCCTGAGTATGAAGCAGCTATAGCGAATATTAGTATAGAAGATATCCTTCTAAAGATTCCGGAGCCTCCAGCAGGCTTAGATATTTTAGAGAGGGTCTTCTGGTTAACAGACCAGGTGGACGCAGAAGGAAATCCTCTTTTGAGTCCTCATGAAGCTATGGTTTATGCCGAGTGGGCTAGAGAGCAGCAAGCAAATACTGATGCGAATACTAGTGTAGAAGGGGAAGGTGGAATGGGTAACGCTGGAGACCCAGCTAACCTCGAGAGTATTCAAAGTACTATAGCTACAGAGATAGAAAACACAGTTCAGGATATGGGCTTTAACTCGGAAGAGTACAAGGCTTCTCAGACTACCGCTATAGAAGATCGTTACGAAGATGCCAGGTTACGTCTCGGCCGACAGTTTGCTATAGATCCAGGAGGGCCTAAGACTGGAAGAGCGCAGAGGCAGTTTGAGCTTCTGGAGAATCAAAGGATTCAAGACTTAGCAGCGTTGGATTCTGAGGTTCAAGACAGGCTCCAGGCCGCTAGGGATAGTACTATTACTAATCTAGTAAATGCGTTTAGTACTATTACCACTGGTAAGATGGCAGAAGAGCAGTTAGACGAACAACAGAGGCAATTTAACACAGAGCTTAGGGAAACTGTTCGGCAGTTCAATAACGATATTGCTATTAGGCTTAAAGAATTTGGCTTAAGCGAGACAGAGATTGAAGCGGCCATTAAGAAGATTAATAGTGATATTGTAAATAATACTCGGGCTATTTCAGCAGATATTAGTCAGGCTTGGGCAGATGTTACTGGAGATGTTGGAGTCCCAGGAGGGCTTCTTTCTCTGGAAGATCTGGGTATTCCTGAGTCTGAGTGGGCTATGTTTCCTTATATGCCTCCAAGCGAAGATATGAAGAACTCCATAAGGATGAGCTTTAGCGCGATGCTTGGTAGGGATATTACTGATGGAGAGCTGAATAATCTTATAGCTAATGGTAGGATAAACGTAGAAGATAATATGCCTACACAGAAGGCTAAAGAGTTTGCGGCTACTATCATGCAGCAGAACATGGATAGGATATCTAAGTACGATGCTATAGCGGCAGAGAATGGTCTTGATAGAGATAAGTTCAATGACGCTAAAGATAGAGCGGATAAAGAGTGGAGTAGAATCAACCTACAAGTAGCTGATGAGTTTGGTCTAGACCAGAACAGCTTTCGCAACTCTATGTGGGACTTGGACCAGAGGCTTAGCAAGATCTTCTTTAATGAGGAATATACGGAAGTCGAAAGGGATAGAGCTAGGCGAGGAGCTATTAATGATGTAGCAAGAGAGTATTTTCCTGATAAGCAAGGGGCATTTCTTCAGGCAAAAGATCAGTACGATATTCTTTATGGGGATAGGGAAAGGGCTGTAGCAACAGCTTTTGGTATTGATGGAGAAACTTTTGCTAGGGCGAATAGGCAGGCTGATCAACAAGAACAGAGGTTCTTAGACACTTGGGAAAGTTTGCTGTCTGACGTTAAAGATGATCAATATAGCATAGTGGCTCTTTCCGCTATGGACCCAGAAAGTATTGATTATATACAGGGGTTTCGGGGTTTATTCTACTCTGAGCTTCCTCAAGTACTTTCCTCTCATTTTTATAACCCTGCTAATGAGGGGGATTCGCAATCTATGGCTTTAGACTTCTTCCAAAATGCGTCTGATGTTAACAAAGACCAAGTTAGATCGCTAATTGAAACTATGTGGCCGGAAAGGTCTTTTAGTAATGAAAATCTCCAAGCTACAATAGAAGACTTTTTTCGAGTAGCTATATATAAAACTAAGGATAATTGGGTTATAAATAGTCGAAGCGAAAATTGGTTTTCTAAATTAGAACAAAACAGTCAAACAGCTCTTATGAGTTTGTTAGGTACTGCTAACTATACTCCTGAAAGGGAATCAGGAGGAACTGGAGCCTTACAAGCTATAGGTACATTAATTGGAGCTGGAGTAGGTGGGGTAGTAGGATTTAAGGCAGGAGGTCCTGTAGGTGCCTTTAAAGGGGCTCAGGCTGGAGCTAATATAGGGGCAGCAGCAACATCGTAAACAAAAGGATCTTTTTAATTTTCTTAAACTCTATAACAAATTGTTACGGAGAACAAAATGGGATTTGCACAGAAATTAGGCGAGTTTGCAGAAGGGTTTACAGAAGGCCTTCTCCCTGGAGTTAAGACTGGGGCAGCTCTAGCTGACGCTAAACAAAGAAGAACAGCGGCGGCTACTAGAGAAAAAAGGATGGCTGGCCAAGCGGAAAGAGCCATGATCTGGAATATGGCAAAGATAGACCCCTTCGGAGCGGCTGCTAGAGCAGAGGCTCTTGGGGATGTTGCCTTAGCTTCTTCTCTACGAAGCTTTGCCACGAAAAGTGTACAGACAGATTTTGCAGGATCTTTACAGGCTGCTAATGTCGGGGCTCCTCCTTCTATAGACTTCAGCAGTGCTGAAGGAATTAGAGGTGGGATAGCAGCTACTAGGTCTTATCAAGATAAGGTAAGAACTGGGGCTGGAGGAATAACTACATCCTTGGCCTCCATGCCTACAGGAGCAGAAGGACTTGTAGACACAGGTTCTATGACTGCTAGACTGGGAGAACTAGATAGCATTTTAGAACAATCCACTGGAACAATAAATGCCTTAAGCTTGATGTTAAAGCAGACTAGTAATCTGAACTATAATGATCCTGAGTATGAGGAAACAATAGAAGGGATTGTAAACTCTTACGTTAGTGCTACAGGAAAAGCCACAGAAGGTAATGCTATAAGAAGGGATCTAAAGCAGCAAGCAAGGGAACAACAGACTAAAGTTTGGAAGCCTCTTATAAATGCACTAGAAGGTGACGTAGAAGGACTAGAGCAAGTTCTTACAGAACCAATAGTTATTAGAAACCCAGAGTTGGTAAATCATACATCTCTTTTGTTAGAGTCTGCTAAGAGAACTGCAGGGCTTACCGATCCAGAGAAAGAAGCTAATGCCAGGCTTCGAAGACAAGCTGAAATGCTTGAAGAACAAGGGGACATTCTTTCGATTACTGATCCTAGTGGGGCTAGAAAGAGTTACTTAGCAGCTATTGATATATATGGACAGTTAGGACATCCTTCAGAAACTTTGGATATTCTTAAAGCCGGAGTTGATGGAAGAATATCAGAGGCTGTACGGAAAAATAGAAGTGATTTGGCCAAAAGTATTTTAGAAGGCGCTGGCAACGCAGCTGCGAATACTTATGGAGACAAAAAGAAAGCAGTTGCTAATTATCTTAAAGCATTGGGATCAACATATGGAGTAGCTATTCCTGACACTATTGATCTATCTACAGTTAGTGGCCAAGCAAAAGTCGATGATATTTTAGACGCTCAATTAAATATTATCGCAGGGCTGGTAGCCCCAGACGTAGAGCCAGAAGATAAAACAAGAGCGATAGTAAAACTTTTGGAAGAGGGAAGTGTAGAAGAGGCATCAGCCTTTTGGGCTGATTGGATTACTACTGCTCCTCCTGAACAAGTTGAACAAATGATAGTAGCTTTGCGCGCTAAACATTGGGAAGTGGTTGAAGATCCGGCATTAGGTATTACTTTTAGGAAGATTCAGCTTTTACCTGTTCAGCCTAATCCTGCTGCGTTAGACACAGCGGCGACTACTACTCCACAAACGGCAAATCCAGTATCAACAGAAGCTAAGAATCCTACTCCTGGATCTTTACCCTTTATGCCTAGTAGGTAATAAAAATGACTGAGCGTAATTTAATAAATAGACGGAGTCTAAACTCTATAATAGAAGAAGGGTTAGAAGAAAGAAAGAATATTTCTCTAAATGCCCTTATAGAGAAAAGCCACGAAGATGCAAAAATAGATACAAGCTATGTAGACCCTCATGATGAAGATATCTTTCCTGTGTCTGGGACTCCTATATTCAATCTGCCTAGCAAAAGAGATCTTCCAGAAGGAACTTGGGGAACTTCACTAGAGGTTACAGAGGACCAGATAATATCCTTTAAGGCCGTGCGTAATGAAGTAGATAAGAGACGAGCACAAGTTGAAGAGATGGATAGGGTCTATCCTGAGATGGGTTTGTTAGCTCAGTATGATGAGTATATTAAAGCTGAAGGTAGAGTAGGCTTTCTAGGTACTCTAGATAGAAGGATGAGTAATGTAGTCGGCATACTTAGCAACCTTCTTCAAGCTCCTAGTTACGGAGTGGGAGCTGCGATAGAAGATGCTTTGATAGAAGACTCAAAGCTGAGGAGCACTGGAATAGAAGGGCCAGTTAGAAGTGGTAGTGCTGTATGGGAAGGTTGGAAAGCTTTTGCTAGTGAGATCGGAGCAGGTTATACTCTGGGATTGAACTTAAGGAGTAGGCAAACAGATATATCTGAACTGGCACAAAGGTATGGTCTTTTAGACATTGATCCCAGAAAAGTAACAAGCAAAGAAAAAGCGGAAGCCAGGAGACTGGGTATTAGCCCAGAGATCTTGGAAGAGTATGAGGGAAATTTAGCGGAAGCCTCTGAAGCGGCTAACTGGACTTTAGCCCTTATGGGAACTATATTTATAGATCCTCTTAATTATATTCCTGGAACTGCTTTAGCTACAATTCCACAAAAGATATATAAAGCAGCAAAAGGCACTCGTGCAGGAAAGCCTATTACAGAGGCACTGGACAAGGCGTTCAAGATGCACCCAGAGCTTCCCGCTGAACATAGAAAAGCATTACTTAATATAAAGAGACGCTTTGGGGCTAAGGCTGAGAATGAAATAGTGGCTATGCTAGATGAGATAGACTCTATGATTACTTGGATGAGTCCCAGAGAAAGAAGGCTGATGGGAACTCTAATGGATCAACCCAAGCTTATGGAGAGCCAGATAGATGCTTTTATAGAAGGAGGGCTGATAATAGCTGAAAACGGTCCTAAGCTTAAAGAGTATGCAAAGGTGATTCGTAGTTTTACCAAGAGACTATTTGCATCTGAGGTTAACGCGCCTCTCGGGGGAGTAATAGATCCAAGTATGTTTCGTGATTTATACCTTCACGGGACCACACCCAAAGATCCTCGGCTAGCTAGAGCATTTGAAAGAGTAGCAGAAAGTCGTAGGCCTGAGCAGACAAGAAGTGGAGGAGGAATCCTTCCAGGGACTGAGGCAATACCTGGGTTTGGACAAGCGAAGAGTTATCCTAACCAACTTGACAGGGTCTTAGCTGGGATTCGAGGAGACGTAGAGTATGGAACTGAGCTGGACATAGGGAATATTCTTAGGACTCGAGCAGTAGATAGCGTAAGGTACGTGGTGTCTAGGCAGTTTGGAGAAGCGATTCTTACTAATCCAGAACTGGCAACTAGGATAGATTTTGACCCTGCTTTCTTTAACGCTAAAAGGCCTCCTATAGAAGGAAGTACATGGAAAGATATTAAGGAAACTATAGAGACCCCTCTGGGAAAAGAAGGACCTTCAGGCGATGGGCAAGGAATGAAGGTTTATGAGATAAAGAAAAAGATAAAAATAAGCGATGACTTTGATCAAGGGGCTAAGTACAAAGAAGAAATCATAGGGGCTTATATTCTTCCTAATGAGATTTACAACTTTCTAACTAGAAGCGAAGAATTAATAGGGGACTCTAGACAGATAACAGCTTTTGGAAAAGCCTTTGATGACCTTACTAACGTATGGAAAGGGTGGGCTACATTCGGTACTGGTTATCACGCGAGAAATCTCATCAGTATAATGAACAGTAACTGGATGGCTGGGGTTGGAAGAAATAAGAAAGGGCGCTTTTCTTTATCCGAGTTTATGCTTAGGAACCTCCAAGCTGTAAAACTAATGGCAGTATCTGAGGGTGCAGGAAGGCTCCCAGATAAGATGTTGAAAAGAGCTAATAGCATAGCGCGTAGGTATGGCTGGGATAGCCTAGATGACGTTCCAGATATAGGCATAAAAGACGCAGATGGTAGGGTTTTAAGTTATTCTGAGATAGCTAGGATGGGAGAGGATCTTGGAGTTCCACAAGTAGCCAGCTCGATTTATAACACTGAAGCTGGCGCGGCTGACATACTTTGGAACAGCGATGTAGTTGGTATGCCTACAGAGATAAGCCAGAAAATAGACCCTCGAGTTGCTGAAGTGATGGCCTTTGGGTCAAAAGAAGACCTTCCGTTAAAGGATAAACTTAGCAAAATTGGAGGAGCACAGTTCTGGCCTATCAAGGCTAATAGAGCCGCTGCTCAGATTGTAGAGAACCAGGGAAGATGGACGCTTTTCTTAGATAGCTTAGCCAAAGGTATGCCTGTGGAGGCGGCGGCTGAGATGCCTCGACTGTGGCACTTTGATTATAGGATGCTGACAGACTTTGAGAAGACTACGTTTAAGAGAATCCTTCCTTTTTATGCTTGGCAGAGGTTTGCCGCCCCTCGAGTGATGATGGCTATATTAGAGAACCCAGGGCGTATGGCTCAGATTCCTAAGACTAAGGCCGCTGTTGAGAGTCTTTACCCTGAGTTTGAACAAGCCGAAACCCCAGACTATTGGGATGAGGTAATGGCCTGGCAGGTACCTTATATAAATCAGGATAATATGCCTGTGGCCGGTCAAATTGATATACCTCTTTTAGAGCTTAATAGGTTTAATGTCAAGGATATTTTGTCTAGTACTAATCCTATTATTAGCGGGCCTCTTCAGCTATTCTTAAACCAGGACTTTTTTATGGGAAGTACTGCTATAGGTCGCTGGGAAGGACAGATGCCCACTAGGTATGAAGGAGAAGATCCTATCTCTTTATTTCCTTGGTTGCCTGAAGAGTCTCAGCCATCTAAACAAACAGAGTGGGCTATCGGAAAAGCGTTTCCTCCTTTTGGAAAACTCACTAGGCTTTTGGAAGCACAGGCTAAAGGAGAGACCGCAACGCTTTATCAGGTAGGCAGTGAGCTTGCTGGCTTTAAATTAAGGATGCTAGATGAACGAAGAATATTCAGAGGACAGACTTACAAGAAGCGAAAGTTCGGAAGAGAGTTTATGAAGATGCTTGAAGAAAGAGCCAGGACAGACGAAAAGTTAGCGAAGTTCTTTCCTCGTAAGCCTAAGTATAAGGCACCAGCTGAGTTGTACGCTCCTACCCTTCCTTCAGTACAAAAACCAAGAGATTAAGAAATGTATAATAAAGAGACATGGCCTTCTAACAGGTGGCCTAACTTTAGCTTTAATGAAATGGCTTGCAGAGAGACAGGTGAGTGTGCTTTAAATGAAGACACTATGGACCGCTTACAAGAACTGAGAACAGAATACGGAAGGGGTCTTATAATAACTTCAGGGTATCGTTCCCCAAAGCATAGTGTGGAAGCTAAGAAGAAAGACCCAGAGGGAAACCCCAGACCCGGTGCTCATTCCACTGGTAGAGCCGTTGACATAGCTATCAGAGGAGAGGACGCTTATGCGGTCCTTGCTCTAGCTACCAGTCTTGGATTTACCGGTATAGGGGTTTCCCAAACTGGGGACAAGAGGTTTCTTCACCTAGATGATATACAGAGCGAAGATAACTTCCATGCCCCTAGGCCTTTTCTTTGGTCCTATTGACAGCTATAATTAGATCATTCTTTACTTTATGTGGACGCTCTTGTACTAGGTCGGTGATGAAGGTTATAAAATCCTTGTCATCGACTAGGTGCAGGATGCCATAGCGGTTAGCTTTTTCTCTCTTCTTATAGTCATCATTCTGCATCTTGAGAGCTCCTAGAGAATTTACTTTCTGGAACTAGTACTTCTATAGCTCCTAACAAAGAAGGCCACAGCTCTTTAGTTATTCCCCAAGCTGCATCTTCTATTGTCTTGTCGAATATTTCAACAGCTTCTTCTCTACTAAATCTTTCAGGTTCCATTTTATCTCCCCTTATACTGGTATTATAAGCTTCTTAATGATGTCTATCTTTATATGCCCCATCTGTTCCAGGGATTGTATAGCTTCCCCGAACTGACTAAAGCTAGCATCACTTTGTAAAGCCTCTGCAACAACAGCTGTCTCGGTGGGTCCTAGTTCTCTAACTATGTTCAGTATACGGAACTGGATACCCGCTAGAGGATTCGCACCCACACCAGCGAATACCTGAGACATATTCTTTTCTGCGCCTTCTAGTACTCTTATAGCTTCGCTTATGTCTATAGGAGTTATTACTTTATCATCTCCGCGAGCTGCTGATATTATCATACTAAGTTTGAATAAGTGAGTAGGTCTTCGCTGTACATAATACTCCATACGGTAGTCAGTGAATATTGATTCCTCTTCGCTACGCTCATACCAGTTATAGTAAATATTCTCAGCATCTTCTTGCACAAAAAATTCTCCACTTAGGTTCCTAACTCTTCCGAGGTCGTGGAGTAGCGGTTCCAAGAGCTCTTCTTCGAGTGTGGGCTTCCGAACAAGCTTGCCTTTATTCTGCTCATAAACAAAGACAACACGGCTAGTAAACCCAGAGCCAACAGCATCTTCGGGAAGTGACGCTTGAAGCTGCCCTGGCGTTGTCGCCCCCATAAGGTTACACCAAACATTTGGAACTTCCTCCTTACCTCTTTGTATAGTGTCATAGACATAGCGCGGCTCACAGTCATACCATTTACAGAGCATTGCTAGTAACTCTTTAGCTCCGTATCCCAGAAAGACCGTTAGCTCGCTAGAATACAAAGTCATACTAGAATGAAAGTTTATTCTTCCTAGATCATCTTGGTCAGCGACTCCCATTTCTTGAAGGCTCTTGACGAGCTTTTGTCTAGAGCTCTCATCTGCAGATACCGCTATTCCAATCTGGTCTAGTAAGTCTTTACCAGTCCTCATCGCAGTTCCCTTCCTAGCCGCAGGAGGGCCTACAAGAACTATATACATATTAGGAAAAAATACTTCGCTCCCCCACTCAAGCTTACACTTTCTTTGAAGAGCGCTAGCCATTGTAGATATCGCCACCCATCTACGATAGCTTTCTGGAGGCTCTGTATTATCAGTATATCTGACAAAGGCCTCAATCCAGTCATCAAGCCGCCTGCTCCCTGACATAAATTTCCAGCTCCTCGGCCAACTTATCGTCATGAGTATTGTCTACATAATGGGCTTTCCATTCGACCATAGTTTTCTTGTCATAACTAAAGCCCAGTTCTGTGTCAGCCGGAATAGAGAAAGACTGTCCCCTCCAGGTAATAGGCTTTTCGAGACTAGCCTTAACAGCCTTTATGACTTCTATGATTCTCTCATAGCCCACAGACAAAGGAACCTGGTAGCGTATAGAGTCATGAATGGTGTTAAGGAATTGCACTTCTGGAAATAAGTCTTGTCGATCATATATAAATAAGACGCCATCTTGGTTCATCTTCTCGGCCACTGTAGATTGAGGACAGTAGCTATACGCTACCTTGAATAGCTCATGTCCCCAACGGTCCAGGAACACCCGCTTCCTTCCATAGCAGTTCACGAGGGTTCTAGCTTGTCGGCTGAGTTCTTCTCTCACAGAGTTGTGCCATTGACGTACTCCAGGATAAACAGAGTGATACCTGTCAACAATAAATTTCGCTTGCTTCTCAGGCATCTGATAGATCAAAGCAAAGGACTTGTATCCTAAGTCATAGTTAAGACCATGGTTCGCTTTCTTTCCATCAGACCTTTGGTCGTCAGTTACTTCTTCTATAGGCACTTCAGATATTAAGGATCCTGTTTGCTTATGAATGTCTATACCTTTTTCAAAAGCATTAATCATTCGGTGTTCGCCAGCGATATAAGCGACCACACGATTCTCGGCCTGGCCTAGGTCTTGATTTATCAGGAGGCATCCAGGATCCGCAAGCATCATGGCCTGAGTTTCCGGCGGCTGATTCTGCAGATTCGCCCCAGTTCCCCTTATAGTCTTCGAGCTAGATATACGTCCTTGCTCAGTTCCTACTGGGTTGAAACTACAACGCATCCTGCCATCTTCGTCTAACTTCATATTGTAATAAGTCCCGAGCATCTTTCTCTCGTGCCTTAGTTTCAGTATGATATCAGCCTCTTGATGTCCGTTCATAGCCAGGCGTTTAAGAGCCTTGTCGTCTACAGATATCGAGCCCTTTCTAGTGTAAGGTTTGATTCCCTTATCTACATAGAAGTATTCCTTTAGTTGTTTTGGGGAATTAGGATTAAGGTCCGTTCGTCCAGATGCTTCAGCCAGCTCTCTAGTCAAGCCATCTATTCTTTCGTTGCAGCCTTCGCCAGCTTTTACCATCCCTTCTGTGTCCATACGGATACCTTTGTTGCCAGCATACACAAGAGGGTGAAGAAGAGACTTCTGACGGTCGTAAGTAATCTTATTCCCCATGCGCTCAAGTTCTTTAACCTGCTTCGGGTAGATCTCCATAAGCACTGCAGCGTCCATAGCGTTGTATCTTCGGAAGATTTCCTCAGAGGCAAAAGGATTCTTGAACCATTCCTTTCCATCATCCTTGTAGTAAGGCTCTCCATCACAGTAGAGAGACACAAGAAAGTCCAGACCTTTGGGAAAGTCTGGGAATAAAATTCCTGCAGCGATCATAGTGTCTTGTAGGGGAGCTACATGAATCCCGTATTTGTAGTACATAAAAGTAGCATCGAAAGAAAGGTTCTGGCCTATCTTAGCGACCTCCGGGTTCTCAAGGACTTCAGCGATCTTCAACATGACAGACGCTTCTTGGTCTGGAGCCCAGTAGTCTTTCATACCCTCAACGAAGGGAATACATATAGCGACACTAGGGTTTATAGCGAAAGCTATGTGGCTCAGTTCCTGACCTCGAATCTCAATGTCGTAAGCTACCTCCTTTGCCTTATTACAAGTATCTAGAAAACTCATAGTATCTGCAAACGAAGGGTTTAGGATAAGGTCTCTGGTCAGGTGTTTTACTTCAGGGAATCCAGCTTGATCTTTGGCCCTTCTTAGATCATTAACTATATTATATCGAGCTAGGTACTCTCTTAAAGCAGCAGCTGGATGAATACAAGGAATAACCTTTCGATACTTTAGAAGAGTTGATAATACAACACTACCTCTTTGTTTAGTTATAGGAGTAAGCCCTGTTAAAGCGTAAGTAGGAACATTCCCCATAGTTATAATGACATTAGCTCTAGTTACGTCCAGTCTCGCAGCTAGTGCTGATTGGGCCTGTATGAATTGATCGGTCTCAGTTACTGTCTTTGCGAACTTTATATATGGAGACAAGTCATTACCAGTAGGCCTGAACTGAAACACATTGTCGAAGTAGACTTCGTCCCTCGCAATACCTGCGTTTCTAAGAAGATCGTCCAATAGCCTTCCAGCTGCTCCGATAAAAGCTCCGCCCCTTTGTTCTTCTTCTGCTCCAGGAGCTTCGCCAATGATGACGTACTTGGCTGTCTCTGGATTACCAGAAGAGTAAGGTGCTAGACTCATGATAGTCCTTTCCTAAGAAGAGTAGCTATAGTAGTTATTAGGTTCTCCGTTTTGTACTTTAGCCATAAAAGAGTTTCGGTATTCCTCACTTAGATCAAAACCAAAGCCCGTCATTCCGTAGTTGCTGGCGGCAAGTAAAGTGTTCCCGCTTCCTAGAAAGGGAACTAAGACTCGCTGGCCAGGAGAACAGAATGTTTTAAGCACTTCAGTTATCATCTCAATGGGACGCTCTGTTGGGTGTACTTTATGTTCGCTGTGGATAGTCTTGAAATTAAAGACATTAGAGCGGCCAGCTTGGTAGATAACAGGGTTTCCTTTCTTGGCATAAATAAAAGGTTCGTAGGTAGAACCTAAGCGAGACTCTGGGTTATGAGTTTGCCCAGGGCCATTCTTAGTCCACACAGCAGGGATCTTCTCAACAGAGAATCCAGCTTCTTCAAGAAGGGATTTGATAAGGGGATAGTACTGAATGGCGTGCCAACATATTAGCCAGCTGGAAGGGAACATAACTCTATAGCATTCTTGAAACAGGTTTTCTAAAAACTCCGGGTAGTCCTTCTCATCTACTTCATTGTAAGTTTCAAGATCGTCCCTCTTACCGTACTTGATGTTCTTTAAGTCTATAGCATAAGGAGGGTCAATCTCAACTGCATGGACAGCAGAGTCTGGAACTCCTTTTATTCCCTCAAAGAAATCGCCGAGGATGTAGCTGTTTACCAAAGCGCCCTTAAGAGATTCTCCTTGGTCCTTTAGCACTTCCGCCTGGATGTTCTTAGATACAACTGCTTCTTGTTCTTTTCTTTCTAGTCGTTTAAGAGTCCGCAGAGCTTCGCTTCTGTTCTTTGCATCCTCAAGTACTTCACCATGTTTCTCCAGGCCTGCGGCCAGCTGGCGGTCTCGAGATACACTCATAGGACTCTTTCCCATCAGGTCAGCAGTGTCGGCGGCTGAGTGTCCTTCGCTTGGACCTGCCGCTTCTCCATGTTGCTCAACCTTCAGGCGATGGATTTCCTCAGTTAGCCAGACTTCTTCCTTCCAATCTAAGTCCGCCCGAGATACGTTTTCCATTAGTTCTATCTCTCGATAGTCTAGCTCACTTAAGTCTTCTGGGTAGACTCTGGCAGGAATAGAAGAAAAGTCTCCAAACACAGCCGCAGAATACCTGCGACCACCGGCTAGAAGAAGAAAAGGTTTCTCGCCTTCTGATGTGCGCTTAACAGCAATAGGAGAAATTACGCCTTTCTCTTTGAAGTCTTTAGCCAAAAGATCCAAGTCTTTATAATTCTTTCTAGCTCGATCCCCGAAGTCTATATCAGGTAGGTCTATGTTTAGTAGCTCTACGTCACTCACTAGTCATCTCCAGTAGTTTACGTATCTGTTCATCAGAGACTTTACCTAGAGGGTTCTTCTTCTTAGCTACTCTTTTGGGAGTTGCTGGTTTAGAACGATCCCTGCGTCTCGTCCGAACAGCCATTATATGTTCAAGCAGTTTGGTACTGTCCATTTGAAGTATCCCAAACTGTTCGCTTTTAAGATCAGCCATGCCTGCTCCTTCTCCGTAACAAATTGTTAGGGAGTTGTGTCATCGCCCTTTTGCACTAGGTCAGCAGCCCTTATCCGCTGGCCTAGAAGAGCTTCCATAGTAGGACCGGGGTCTTGCGATAACTCTTTAGTAAAGCCTTTTATAAGAGCTTGGTAAGCGTACTTCCTCATACCATGTGGTATGTACTTACAAAGTATCTTATGTTCCTCTTCTTCAATTTCAAATGTTAGTCTCATAAGTTAACTTTCATAAACGAGTAAGTAAAAAGAGAGACGCCTATGAAAGCGCGCCTCCCATTTCAAATCTTATGTTAAATTACTTACGGACAATGAAGCGCCGTACTCCGTTTTGAGGAGATCCATCGAACTCGTCCTCGGAGATCAGTGCCCAGCACTCTTTGCCGAGCAGGTCATCAGTGTCCAGGTTGTCTCCGCTCACACCTACTGCGTCCAGGAAACCGGCAATCCTGTTGAGCTGCTTGGTGTAACGCTTGGGGTCTTCAGCCTTGAGATCTTCGTTCGGAATCGGAAGCCAGACTCGAATATCATCTACGAGGGGATCCTCAGGACAATCGAAGACCAGGGCCAGGTTGTTCCGCGAGGCGTCATTCCTGTTCGGCGTAACATCGGCGCGGCTGACTCGAAGCATTGCTTCCTGGTTGTCGGGCAGGACTTTCAGTTCTTCACGATCATCAAGGTTTAATCCTAAAAGGCTCATCGGAGTTTTCTCCATGTTAGAGTTAGCATTAGCATTAGCATTAGTATTAGAAAAATGAGGATCTTGACTAATCCATACGGCTACGCCGAAAGGGTTAAGAGATAGAAGGCCTGTCATCTGTCGGCCTGCCTGCTTTTCTAAGCAGGGCTTTGATGTTAGGAGTCTCTGCAGGGTCAAACTTTCCTCCACCCATTCTTGTTTCGGCTTTGTAGTAACCGTCATTGCGGGTTAGGAGTTCGTAAGATACACCTGAAGAGCTCGACTTGACTCTCGTCACATACTTCTCATCAAAGACGAGAGGGACTTTCTCGCTGAGCTTCCCATACATCAGGAGCCCAGTTTCCATCTTACCGCTAACATCATCCTTCATTAGACCTATGTGTCCAGTTACAAACACATGGCAGGGATAGCCCATCAGAACTCCTAGCCAGTCTACAGCTGTGAGTTGCTGAACGAGATAATCCTGAAGCTGGGGATTGGAACCCTTGCGAGTCTTTCCTCCAGACCCTCGGCGAAGGATCTCATACATTAAACTATCGCTCCACTTAGTGATGGAGTCCAAAGCATAAGTACCAATATGGTCAAAGAGGCCATCGCGCTGACGGTCTTGCATCTCCTTTTCCCACTCAGCAAATGCGTAAGGGTCTTTCCACGAGTCTCCTTCCCAGCGGTTATCAACTATTATGTCTCCCTTATCAATGAGAGGCTGAAGCGCGGCTGTCTTAGTTCCGCCTGGATCAAAAGAGTCTATGAATATAGGCTTAGGACAGGTAGATATAAGCTGAGTCTTACCTGTTCCAAAGTCTCCGTAGACCAGGAAGTTAGAGAACTGACTGGCACTTTCTGCATATCGTTCACGGGTCTTGAGCGCACGCTCTTGGACTTTGAGGAACTTAGGACTCTCAGTCATTCCTTGGCTCCTTCTGGTAACTCACTTCTATTACGTCTCCATTCAAGGATGCTACTGCACTCTGATATAAGTCTTATAAGATCATCCTCAGATGGATTTTTTATCTTTATTAAGACCATATCTAGACCATCAATTCCTTTAGAGACTTCTACTGACTCAGCTAACATAGTCACAGAGTTTCGCTTAGCCATTAGTTTCTAGTCCTATTCTTAGTGTCTATCATTCGAGTCTCTTCTGTGTGAGCTTCGATAGAGTCATTGATCCTTTTAAGTCTTTCTTCTACCTCATCCAAGCTATCAGAAATTGTTACAGCAGCCTCATTAACAGCTAAGGATAGTTGATTTATTGCATCGAATATCTTAAGCAATACATCATTCTGAGTATAAAGTTCATCATTCATAGCTCTACTGTCTCCCTTACACCAGGTATCTTACGAGGATCCCAGTGCTCAACGTGATAGCCTATCGGAGGGCTGTCAGCATACTGAAGTGGATTGTTCCAGACACTGCAATAGTCAAGAAAAGGACAAGGCCCATACTGGGTACATGACTCAGTATTACGAGGAAAAGCCTCTAGGACCTCGTCCTCTTCTTTGGCACTAGCCAGGCGGTTGAAGTCATCCTGTATCATATCATACCAGCGAGTGACTTCAACTAGCCAAGCTTGCATTGCAGCTAGGTTCTTTCTAACGGGAACCCGGTGGAACTCGTTATCTCGAGAGTTTGCATAAGGCTCTCCGTTAGCTTTAACGCGAGGAGCATTAGCGAAGAAGACCCCATTGATCTTCACGCCGTAGACCTCTTCCGGTTCGAATAAACAGAAGAGAACGTGGCTGTAAACAGAGACCTGCATCTTCTGTCTCCACTGTGCAGCCCACTTCGTATTAAAGTAACTTCCAGTCTTATGCTCGAGGGAAAAGACGCCAGAGCCGTCTCGACATATAGTATCGGTCTTGAAATATATGGGCTTATCTGGAGCTATTGCTACGCTCCCTGCGACCTCAATATGCAGGACTTCAAAGTCGTCAACATCTTGATAGGTTTGGACATACTGAGCGAGAGCCCTAAGAGCGTTACCTGGGTTCTTCGGAGCGTTTCCTTCGTCCCAAGTCTCGTCAAATTGCTCACGGTAGTACTCATCGAATTTTTTATAACCTTCAGCGGCACTCTCTAATGAGACGCCCTTCTCATAAAAGACTTCCATAGCCATGTGCCAAGCAGTTCCGA
>Ga0098035_1000497_pt1 | contig 19903 bp, 18 predicted proteins | sample 3_EtaG_FD_75046 | JGI IMG/M metagenome (GOLD analysis project Ga0098035, IMG submission 75046) | Marine viral communities from the Subarctic Pacific Ocean - 3_ETSP_OMZ_AT15126 metaG | ecosystem: Environmental > Aquatic > Marine > Oceanic | place: Pacific Ocean | collected 2015-01-07
CCTGCTCGGGGTAGATGAACAGCCACTTCCAGTCGAGCGCGACGACGTCGACCTCGAGCGGCTCGGCATCGTGCGCGACCGCGGTCTGCTTGTCGATGCGGCCGATCGTGCGATAGGGGTCGAGCAGGTGGGTGCCCACCCAGGTCAGCGCGCCCAGGCAGATGATGATGAGCAGCGGCGCCGCCCAGATTACCAGTTCCAGCTGGGTCGAGTGATCCCAGTCCGGCTCGTAGGTCGCTTCCTTGTTCGACGCGCGGTAACGCCACGCGAAGAAGATCGTGAGCGCCATGACCGGAACGATTATCAGCAGCATCAGCACGGTCGAGATGACGACGAGGTCACCTTGCTGTTGCGCGACATCGCCGGCCGGGTCGAGCACGACCGTATTGCAGGCGGAAAGGGCGCCCGTCAGCGCCAGGGCGGCGGCAGTGCGGGCGACGGGGACTCGGGCCAGCGCGGACAGAAGGCGCGGCGAAGGGGGAGACTCGGGAGAGCGCATGGCGCAGCGCCTAGGCCGATGCTGCGAATGCGAACATAGGACATTTTGTCCAATCCCCTTGATGGCGATCAATGACGATAGGGCGCAGATGTGACGTCGGGCGCCGCGTGCGTCCCGCAAGTGATTCGTCCGTGACAGGCGCAGGATTGCAGCACCGGGCACGGACCAGAAACAAAGGCCGCGAGATCCAGATGACCAGCACCCCCCAGACCGGCGAAGGAGTCCGCGAAGCCCTGGGCCTGCCCATCTTCAAGGAACATCACAAGCCCTCGCCGGGCGAGATCGCCATTGGCGTGATCATTGGCCGCACCTCGGAATTCTTCGACTTCTTCGTCTATGCCATCGCTTCGGTGCTGGTGTTCCCGAAGCTGTTCTTCCCGTTCGTCGATGCGCTGACCGGCACGCTTTATTCCTTCGCGATCTTTGCGCTGGCGTTCATCGCACGCCCGGTCGGTTCGCTCGTCTTCATGGCCGTCGACCGGGCTTATGGCCGCGGCACCAAGCTGACGATCGCGCTGTTCATGCTTGGCGGCTCGACCGCATCGATCGCCTTCCTGCCTTCCTATGCCGATGCCGGGACCACCTCGATCTGGCTGCTGGCGCTGCTGCGCCTTGGCCAGGGCTTTGCGCTCGGCGGCACCTGGGACGGTCTCGCCTCGCTGCTCGCGCTCAACGCGCCGGAGAACCGCCGCGGCTGGTACGCGATGATCCCGCAGCTGGGCGCGCCGTTCGGCCTGATCGTGGCAAGCATGCTGTTCGCCTACATGATCGCTTCGCTGCCTGCTGCCGACTTCCTTGACTGGGGCTGGCGCTACCCGTTCTTCGTGGCTTTCGCGATCAACGTCGTGGCGCTCTTCGCGCGTCTGCGCATCGTCGTCACTTCCGAGTTCGAGCACTTGTTCAACAGCCGCGACCTGCAGCCGGTCAGCGTGCTCGGCACTATCCGCAGCGAGTGGCGCACCATCGTGATCGGCGCCTTCGCACCGCTTGCCAGCTTCGCGCTGTTCCACATGGTCTCGGTCTTCCCGCTGTCCTGGGTGTTCCTCTTCACCCGTGAAGCGCCGACGAGCTTTCTGCTGATCGAGGCGATGGCGGCAGCCTTCGGCGTCGTCGCGGTAATCGCCTCGGGCCGCCTGGCCGACAAGTACGGCCGTCGCCGTTTGCTGGGCGCCTGCGCCGTGGGCATCGCCGTGTTCTCCGGCTTCGCGCCGCAGCTGCTCGACGCAGGCACGGCCGGTGAGATCGTGTTCATGGTGATCGGTTTCATCCTGCTGGGCCTGGCCTTCGGGCAGTCCTCGGGCGTGGTCGCCTCGGGCTTCGCAAGCGAGCACCGCTACACCGGATCGGCGCTGACCAGCGACCTTTCCTGGCTCTTCGGTGCCGGTTTCGCGCCGCTGGCCGCGCTGCTGCTCTCGGTCAATTTCGGGCTGATCGCCTCGGGTGCCTACCTGCTATCGGGTGCGCTCGGCACGCTTCTGGCGCTCTGGTCCAACTCGGAGCTGGCAAGCCGCAACTGAAGCACCTGCCAGACGGATCTTATGAAGGCCGGGATGCGCCCTGCGTGTCCCGGCCTTTTTTCGTCATTGCGAGAGGCGGGGTTCAATCCCGGTTGGCGTCGTCTCCGGCGAGGCCGCGCAGGATCGGGCAGTCGGGGCGGTCGTCGCCCTGGCACTGTTCGGACAGGTTCCGCAGGGTCGCTCTCATGGCTTCGAGTGCCGCTATCTTCTCGCCCAGCTCTTCGATGTGGCGCAGGGCCATGTCCTTCACTTCGCTGCTCGCCCGCTCGCGGTTGTCCCACAGGTCCAGCAGCGCTTCGATTTCGCTGACCGAGAAACCCAGATCCCGGGCATTGGCGATGAAGTGCAGGCGGTGGACGTCCCGTGCGTCGTAGTCGCGATAGCCGCTGTCGCGCCGCAGGGGCGGGGGGATCAGGCCGATCTTCTCGTAATGGCGGATCATGCGCTGCGATACGCCGCTCCTGCGCGAGGCCTCGCCGATGTTCACAGGGAGATCCGGTTGAGGCGCAGCGCATTGCTGATCACGCTGACCGAGGAGAGCGACATCGCCGCTGCGGCGATGATCGGTGAGAGCAGGATGCCGAAAAAGGGATAGAGCAGCCCCGCGGCAATCGGCACTCCTGCGGCATTGTAGACGAAGGCGAAGAACAGGTTCTGGCGAATGTTCGCCATCGTCGCGCGGCTCAGGTGCCGGGCATGGACGATGCCCTTCAGGTCCCCGCGCAAGAGCGTGACCCCGGCGCTTTCGATGGCGACATCGGTGCCCGATCCCATTGCAATGCCCACGTCTGCCGCAGCGAGCGCCGGGGCGTCGTTCACCCCGTCTCCCGCCATGGCGACGATCCGCCCTTCGGCCTTGAGCCTGGCGACGACCTCGCTCTTCTGGTCGGGCAGGACTTCCGCCTCGACCTCCTCGATCCCGAGCTTGCGCGCCACCGCCCTTGCTGTCGTGCGATTGTCTCCGGTGAGCATGACGACGCGAATGCCGTCCTCGCGCAGCGACTTGAGCGCTTCGGGCGTGGTGACCTTCACGGCATCGGCAATCGCGACGATCCCGGCGGCCTTGCCGTCGATGCCGACGAAGATCGCCGTCGCGCCGTCGCCCCGCAGGTTCTCGGCCTCGACCTGTAGCACCCCGGTGGCAATGCCTTGTTCTTCCAAGAAGCGGGCGTTTCCAAGTATGACCTTGCGGTTTTCGACGGTACCGAGCGCCCCCTTGCCGGTCGGCGAGTCGAATTCGCGGACGTCGGGAAGGGCGATCGACCGGTCCTCGGCAGCGCGGACGATGGCCGCGGCCAGGGGGTGTTCCGATGCGCGCTCGACTGCGGCGGAGAGCCGCAGCAGCTCGTCTTCGTCGGCGCCTGCGGCAGAGATCACCTTTACGACCGAGGGCCTGCCTTCGGTCAGGGTACCGGTCTTGTCGACGACGAGCGTGTCGACTTTCTCGAACTGTTCGAGCGCCTCGGCATTGCGGATCAGTACGCCCATCCCGGCGCCGCGCCCGATGCCGACCATGATCGACATCGGCGTTGCCAGTCCCAGCGCGCAGGGGCAGGCGATGATCAGCACCGACACGGCGGCGATCAGGGCGTGGGAAAAGCGCGGGTCCGGGCCCCAAATCGCCCAGATCGCGAAGGCTGCCACGGCGACGGCGAGAACGGTGGGCACGAAGAGGCCGGCCACCCGGTCTGCCAGGCCTTGTATCGGCGCGCGCGAACGCTGCGCTTCCGCAACCATCTGGACGATGCGCGCAAGCATCGTGTCGCGCCCGACCTTCTGCGCGCGCACGATCAGCGCGCCGCTCTGGTTGATGGTGCCGCCGATCACGGTATCGCCCACGGTCTTGGTCACCGGCATCGATTCCCCGGTAATCATCGCCTCGTCGAGCGCCGAACGTCCTTCCTCTACCACCGCGTCGACCGGAACCTTCTCGCCAGGACGCACGCGCAGCCGGTCGCCGGTGGCGATGTCCTCGATTGCGACTTCCGCCTCGCTGCCATCGTCCGCAATCCGGCGCGCGGTCCGCGGCGCCAGTTCGAGCAATGCCTTGATCGCGCCCGAAGTGCGTTCACGCGCGCGAAGCTCGAGGACCTGTCCCAGCAGTACGAGGACGGTGATGACGGCCGCAGCTTCGAAATAGACAGGGACGGTGCCGTCGGCGCTGCGCAACGACGGCGGGAATGCCGAAGGGACGAGCGCGGCGATCATGCTGTAGATCCACGCGACGCCGGTGCCCATCGCGATCAGCGTGAACATGTTGAGGTTGCGCGATTTTACCGAGGCCCAGCCTCGCTCGAAGAAGGGCGCCCCGGCCCAGAGGACGACCGGCGTCGCCAAGACCAGCTGGATCCAGATCGAGGTGCGCATCGGCACGAGGTGGTGGATTGCCGGAAAAAGATGCCCGCCCATCTCCAGCAGGAAGACCGGCAGGGCCAGGGCGAGGCCGATCCAGAACCGCCGCGTCATGTCGATCAGTTCGTGGTTAGGTCCGCTGTCGAGCGAGACGGTCTCGGGTTCCAGCGCCATCCCGCAGATCGGGCATGAACCGGGATGGTCCTGCCGGACTTCCGGGTGCATCGGGCAGATCCACTGGGCGCCTTCGGGGACGTCCTCTGGCGATGCATCGGACGGGGTCAGGTAGCGATCCGGATCGGCTTCGAACTTCTCGAGGCAACGCGCGCTGCAGAAGTAATGGCTGTGCCCGCCAAGTTCACTGCGATGCTTCGCCGTGGCGGGATCGACAGTCATGCCGCAAACCGGATCGCGCGCCGCTGCGTCTTGCGGCGCTGCGCCGTCGCGATGGTGATGGTGGCATTGCCCAGGCTGCGTCATTGCTCGTCTCCAGAAGTGACGCAGCATGTAATGAACCCTGACACAATGTCAGAGTCAAGCGTCTCGGTCAGGACTGCAGGTCAGGCGCTACCCTGCAGCCACTTCGAGGATAACCTCTTCGGCCGCGACTTGCCGATCCGCGTGCCTCAGCATCTTGATCAGGCCGCAACACATGGCGAGCAGGACCAGCGCGAAGGGCGGCCGGTGAGGATGGCCGCCGTCTCGAGTGCATCGAGGTTCTCTCCGGTCCGCAGGGCACTATGTTCGGCGCAAGTTCGCGGGCAGGCTTGGTCCGCCCGATTCCATCGTCATCGTCGGCCTGCCGCGAGCAGGTCCGCCGCCCGATATCGCGCTACGGCGTCGACGCCTGGAAGCCTTGCGAAGCGTGGCTGCAGCCGCTGCGCGATGCGTTGGCGGCTGCCTGACCTGGGGTGACGATCAGCGTACCGGCAAGACCGCCGCGCGGCATTCGCCGAACCCGATGGAGACGTAGCCCTCGGCATGTGCCGTTGCGCACAAGGTGACTTCGTCGCCATCTTCCAGGAAAGTGCGGGTCTCGCCGGAGGGCAGGGAGATCGGCTCCTTGCCGCCGCTCGTCAGCTCCAGCAAGCTGCCGAAGCCGTCGCGGGTCGGTGCGGAGATAGTGCCGGTTCCAAGCAGGTCGCCGGCTTGCAGGTTGCAACCGTTCGATGCGTGGTGGGTGACGATCTGCTGCACGGTCCAGTACATGTTGCTCGCCGGACCTCGGCTCAGGCGGAAGGGCTTCATGCCGCCCTCGCGCATCTTTGCGCTGCTCAGGAAAACCTCCAGAGTTACGGCAAGCGCGCCGTGCGAGCGGTCTTCGTCGTCCGAGAGATAGCCGAGCGGGGCAGGGTCGCCCTCTGGTCGCGGCGGCTGGGCCATGCGGAAGGGGGCCATGGCCTCGGGCGTGACGACCCAGGGCGAGATCGTCGAGTGGAAGTTCTTGGCAAGGAAGGGGCCGAGCGGCTGGTATTCCCACGCCTGGAAATCGCGACCCGACCAGACGTTCAGCAGGCAGAACCCCGCAATATGGATCGCGGCTTCTGATATCGGGATCGGTGTACCCAGTTCATTGCCCTGACCGATCCACACGCCCAGTTCCAGCTCATAATCGAGCCGCACGCTCGGTCCGACCACCGGCGCGTCGGCTTCGGGTGGCTTGCGCTGGCCGGTCGGGCGCACGAGCGGCACGCCCGATGCGCGGATCGAGGAGGCGCGGCCATGGTATCCGATGGGCACGTACTTGTAGTTGGGCAGCAGTGGATTGTCCGGCCGGAACTGGCGTCCGACATTGTTGGCGTGATGGATGCCGACGTAGAAATCGGTGTAGTCGCCAATCCGCGCGGGCAGGTGCAGGGTGCAGGCCCCGGCGCGGTGAAGGTGCGGTTCGACGGCACTGCGCTGGTCGTCCTCGGCAAGCATCTGGCTCAGGATGGCGCGCAGGGCCTTCCGGTCGCCCTCGGGCAGCGCCATGAACGCATTCAGGCTGTCCGAGCCTGCGGCAGAGGACGCTGCATCGGGCAGCAGTCCCGCCTTGGCGCAGGCAGAAAGGTCGAGGATCATGTCGCCGATCGCTACGCCGATGCGCGGAGTCTCGCCGGCCGGAGAGAATACGCCGAGCGGAAGGTTCTGGATCGGGAAGTCGCGGTGTCCCTTGGCGCTTTCGACCCAGCTTGTGAGTGCCGGATCGTGCGTCGCGTCGGTCTGCCAGAAGGTCATGTCTCGCTTATCCCAGTTTGCGGGCGAACGACTTGTGCCGCCCATGCCATTCGAACGCGGACCCGGCGCCGTCGTTCCGACGCACCGGGCGGTCCTTTCCTAGCATTGTCTCAGATGGGCTGCGAATTTGCCGTTCAAACTTGCCGTTGCAGGAGTAGTGTTTGAGACGTACGTTCACAATTAAAGGAAAAATTGAGAGATTGTTCCAAGATGGATGGGTTGGACCGAAAGATCGTAGCGGCTTTGCAGAAAGATGGCGCACTCAGCCATCCCGATCTGGCGCAGAAAGTCGGCAGTACGGCACCGTCATGCTGGCGACGGGTCAAGCAGCTTGAGGAGGCTGGCGTCCTGCGCGGCGTGGTCCGGCTCGCCGATCCCAAGCTGCTCGGGCAGACGGTCAAGGTGATCTGCCAGGTTCGCATGCACAGCCACACGAACGAAAACGTCGCCGAGTTCGAAGCGCTGATGCGCGAACATCCGCAGGTCACGGAATGCTATTCGATGTCGGGGGATTGGGACTATCTGCTCCACGTCGTTGCCGAGGACGTGGAGGAATACGAGAAGTTCCTGGCGCACACGCTGCTCAAGCACCCTGCCGTGGGCGCGGCATCGTCCCATTTTGCGCTCCGCACGGTGAAGTACGAAACGGCGCTGCCAATCAAAGGTACCGGCAAGGGCTAGGCAACTGGCGGCTTAGCTGTTGATCGGCGAAATTCCGTCCAGGCCAAGGCGGAACAGGAGTACGTCGACAAATGCCTGTATCTCTGCCTTGGTTGGAGGTTTGGGTCTGATGATCGCATCCGAACGGAAGCCGACGACGGCAGTGTGAACCAGTCGCGAAAGATCGCGCGCATCGTCTTCATCGAAGCGGGTAGCGAAGTACTCCTTCATGTGTGCGAGCAGACGCGCTGGGCCGCGCGCATAGAATGCCTCGACGATTTCGGGAAAGCGTCCGCCTTCGGTCAGGATCAGGCCGAAGAGGCGACGCGAGTTCTCGTCCATAAGCTTTTCGAGCAGCGTGACGCAGAGCTTGCTCAAGTTGGCGGTGCTGAAGCGGTTGTCCTTCAGGGCTTCTTCCATTTCTCGGCCGAAGCAATCGACGCGATGGTCGATGACCGCAATGAAAAGGTCCTCTTTCGATGCGAAGTGAGACCACAGCGTCGTCTTAGATCCGCCAAGCTCATCGGCTACAGCTGACATGCTGGTTGCCGCGTAACCGTGCTCCAGGAAAGAATGCGTGGCGATCGCTACGATCTCCGCGCGCTTTCTCGCCTTGTTGAGTTCCCGTTTGCCAAGTTTCTCTGTCATGTCTGTACTGTGTAGTACACTTTCCAGTTGACACTGACAAGGAGGGGCACAATAAAAAGTGTACGCATGAGTACGACATTATCCTCTCGAGTCGCGGTGGCTTCCATGCTGGCTGTGACCCTTTCGCTTTCCGCCTGCGCTGCGCCCGATCTCGGGCCGCGGCCCCAGATGCGCGCACTCGCGAATCTCGACAGTGGGCGGTCCCTGCAGACTTCGGCGACCGATGCCGCTTGGCCGCGTGAGCAGTGGTGGAAAGCCTACGGCGATCCCCAGCTCGACGCGCTGGTGGATGAGGCGCTGGCCAATTCGCCCAGTGTGGCCATGGCTGAAGCGCGCATTCGTCAGGCGCGCGGTGCTGCGCAGGTCTCAGGCGCGCAAACCCAGCCTCAGCTCGGCGGGCGTGGCTCGGCCGGGCTGACGAAGCAGAGCTACAACAACGGCGTGCCCTCGGGTTTCGTGCCCAAGGGCTGGAACAGCACCGGCACACTTGCGCTGACCGGCGATTTCGACCTCGACCTGTGGGGGAGGGCGCGCAAGGAACTCGCTGCTGCCACGTCGGAAGAAATGGCCGCGCAGGCGGACGCCCGGCAGGCGGAGCTGATGCTTTCGTCCAATGTCGTGTCGTCCTACTTCGACCTGGGGCGTCTTGTCGCACGGGGCAAGGCGCTCGCTGAAGCGGTCAAGGCGCGCCAGTCGATGGTGGACCTGACCGGCCAGCGCGTGGAGCAGGGCCTCGATAACGAGTCTCCTTTGCGCCAGGCGCAGGCCGCCGCGGCGCAGGCGCGCGTTGCGCTTTCGGCCAACCAGGAAGAGGAACTGCTGCGCCGCCATGCGCTTGCGGCTCTGCTGGGCGCCGGGCCGGACCGCGGGCTTGCGATCACGGCTCCCGCGATCGACAGCCTGCCGGAAACACCCGTTCCTGCTGATGCCGGTATCGCCCTTGCAGGCCGGCGTCCGGACATCGTGGCCGCGCGCTTGCGCGCTGAAGCGGCGGCATCCCGGATCGACGCGGCCAAGGCCGCCTACATGCCCGACATTTCGATCAGTGGTTTGATCGGCCTGACTTCGCTCGGTCTGTCGAACCTGATCGACAGCGGGTCGACTTACGGCAACGTAGGGGGCGCGCTGAGCCTGCCGATCTTCCAGGGCGGACGCCTCAAGGGCCAGTTTACGCAGGCGCGCGGCGGTTACGATGCGGCAGTCGCCAACTATAACGACACGGTCGTCGGCGCGCTTCGCGACGTGGCCGATTCGCTGGCAAGCCGCAATGCGGCGGCCGAGCAGGAGAAGGATGCCCTCCAGGCACGAGAGCAGTCCGCGGCAGCCTACGATATCGCGCTCAAGCGGTATCGCGGCGGTCTGTCGAACTATCTCGAAGCCCTGACCACCGAGACTGCGGCCTTGCAGGCGCGCACCTCGGCGATCGATGCCCATTTCCGGACCCTTGCCCTCGAAGTCGCGCTCAAGCGCGCTTTGGGCGGTGGGTTCGACGACAATTCCAGTGAGAAGGCTCCCGACAATGAGTGACGATGTGCAGGACCTGCCTGCGGAAGACGAGAACGGAGCCGGCGAGGCCAGCGTTGTTGATCAGAAGCGGCGCAAGCCGCTGCTGATCGGTCTGGCCGTGGCCGTGCTTGCGGTCGGTGCTCTCTACTTCCTTTATGATGTGTTCATCGGCAGCCGCTCGGTATCGACCGATAATGCCTATGTTGCCGGTGACTCCGCGCAAGTGACCCCGCTGACCAGCGGGCAGGTCGCCGAGGTGCTGGTGACCGACACGCAGCCGGTCAAGAAGGGGCAGCTCCTCTTCCGGCTCGACGATACCGACCAGAAGATCGCACTCGCCCAGGCCGAAGCCGCATTGGCATTTTCGCAGCGGCGTTATGCCCAATCGATCGCCAATAACAGCGCCCTTGGCGCTGCGGCCGATGCCAGTGCGCAGCAGATCGCATCGACCAAGGCTCGCGTCGCCTCGGCGAATGCCTCGCTTGCCAAGGCGCAGGCCGACTACAAGCGCCGCGCAGCACTGGCGGACAGCGGTGCGGTTTCCGCCGAAGAGCTTGCCGCAGCGCGTGAAGCGCTGACTTCGGCGCAGGCGGCGGCAAGCCAGGCCCGGGCCGCGCTCGACGAAGCGCAATCGAACGCGGTCAGTGCGCGCAAGAAGGAGCAGGCCTCTGTGGCCCTCACTTCCGGCACTACGAATGAAACCGCGCCAGAAATCCGCCTGGCCAAGGCGCGTTTGGCCCAGGCCAGGCTCGACCTCCAGCGCACGGTCGTGCGCGCACCGGTGGATGGTGTGATCGCGAAGCGTTCGATCCAGGTCGGCCAGAAAATCGAGACCGGTTCGGTCGCGATGATCGTGGTCCCGGTCAACCGCCTCTACGTCAACGCCAACTTCAAGGAAGACCAGCTCGGCAAGGTCCGCTCGGGTCAGCGGGCGACAGTGACTTCCGACTTCTACGGCAGCGATGTTACCTATCACGGCAAGGTCGTCGGCTTCTCTGGCGGCACCGGCGCGGCATTCTCGCTTATCCCGGCGCAGAACGCGACCGGCAACTGGATCAAGGTTGTGCAGCGCCTGCCGGTGCGCATCGAACTCGATCCCAAGGAACTGCAGGAGCACCCGCTGCGCATCGGTCTGTCGATGGAAGCTGAAATCGATCTCACGGATTCGAAGTAATGGCGGGCGCGGCAACAGCATCTGCCGGAACGAACCCGGGCGAGGCGGCACCTCGCCCCCTGACTGGAATACGGCTGATCGTGGCCGGTTTTGTGCTGGCCATGGCGAACTTCATCGTCGTGCTCGACCTGACGATCGCCAACGTCTCGGTGCCGCACATCGCAGGCGGCCTGGCCGTCTCGGTATCGAGCGGTACCTGGGTGATTACCTCCTACGCGGTCGCCGAGGCGATTTGCGTGCCGTTGACGGGCTGGCTGGCCGGGCGCTTCGGCACCCTGCGGGTCTTCCTTTTCTCACTTGCGGGCTTTGCGGTCTTCTCCGCGCTTTGCGGCCTGTCCAGTACGCTGGGCATGCTGGTGCTGTTCCGCATCGGCCAAGGCTTCTGCGGCGGCCCGCTCATGCCGCTCACCCAGACGCTGCTGCTGCGTATCTTTCCCAAGGAAATGCACTCGCGCGCCATGGCAATGTGGGCGATGACCGTCGTCACCGCGCCGATTGCGGGACCGATCCTCGGCGGCTGGATCAGCGACAACTGGTCGTGGGAATGGATTTTCTTCATCAATGTGCCGCTTGCCGTTCCGATCTTCTTCGGCATCGCGACCCTGCTGCGCGGGGCGGAGACACCAACCAGAAAGCTGCCGATCGACAGGATCGGGCTGGTGCTGCTGGTGATCTGGGTTGGCGCTTTCCAGATGATGCTCGACCTTGGGCGTGAAGAAGACTGGTTCAGTTCCACCAAGATCGTGATCATGGCCTGCGTGGCTGCCGTGTTCTTCGCTGCTTTCGTGATCTGGGAACTGACCGAGAAGCACCCGATCGTGGACCTGAAGGTCTTCAGGCACTCAGGCTTCACGGCGGCAACGATTTCCTTGATGATCGCTTTCGGGACCTATTTTTCGTCGGTCGTGGTCATACCGCAATGGCTTCAGACATCGATGGGCTACACTGCTACCGATGCGGGCTTTGCCATGGCGTTCAGCGGCATCCTTGCCGTGGCCGTGTCGCCCATGGTGCCGCGGCTGATGCAGAAATTCGACCCGCGCCTGCTTGTGTTCATCGGCATTTCCTGGATCGGCTTCTGCTCGATGATGAGATCGTACTGGTCGACGGATTCGACATTCTGGATGATATCGATGCCCCAGCTTCTGCAGGGGGCAGGGGTTTCGCTGTTCATCGTTCCGCTCACCACGATCAGCCTGAGCGCGGTCGAGCTTGAGGAAACTGCGACGGCCTCGGGTATCGCCAACTTCGCGCGAACGCTCGCGGGCGCTGTGGCTACCGCTCTGGTCACGACTTACTGGAACGATGCCTCGCGTATGGACACGGCCGAAATGGTCGGGACACTCAACGGGGTCGAGCAGGTATCCAATACGCTGCAGCATCAGGGCTTCAGCGCCGAGCAGGCAGCGGCCGCGATTTCGCAGATCGTGGGGCTGCAGGGCACGGCGCTGGGCACGACGCACCTGTTCGCCATCGCTGCAGTTGTTCTGGTCATCGCCGCCTCGACGATCTGGATCGCCCCGCGGCCTCCCAAGGACGCCAAACCCCAAGCGGCGCACTGACCCCTAGAGCGTTCGGTTACCCCTCCACCGGACGCTCAAAAAGAAGCGAGCGGGCGACACCTTGGCCGGTGTCGCCCGCTCGCTTTGCTTTCAGGATGAGTGGATCAGCCCTCCGACCCGCAATTCGCGAGGATGTCGGCCGCAAGATCCTCGAGGCGCAGTTCGCTGTCGACCGCGCCAGCCTCAACCGCCGCTGCCGGAGCCTGCGGGACGGTGGCGGTGTTGCGGTCCTGGGCAAGCGTGCGGCAGCCTGCGGCTTGCAGCAGTTTCAGGCCCTTCGCGCCGTCTTCGCCCATGCCGGTCAGCACCGCGCCGATGGCGGGCATCGAAGCTCGAGCGATCGATCCGAACAGCAGCGTTGCCGAAGGGCGGAAGCCTTCGACCGGATCGCGCTCGACAAGGCGCAGCCTGGCCGGCGCGCCGGGTTCGACGATCACGTGTTTGCCGGGATCAGAAGCGATGTAGACCGTGCCCGAGTTCAGCTCCGCGCCATCGGCGGCGGCCTTTACCGCGCACGGGAAGTCCTTGTTGGCACGGTCGATGAACATCTGCGCCAGTGCCGGTTCGGTCTGCAGGATGATCACGGTTGGCGGGCAGTTCTTGGGATAATGCGAGAGCACTTCGGTCAGCGCGTCGACGCCGCCCATGGAGGCGCTGAAGGCCGCGATCTTGCCGTTGCTGGCATAGCCGCCGGCTTCCGCTTCGGCCTTGGGGCCGCGGTTGCGCGGCTTGTCGCGCACGTTGGAGTTGGCCGCGGCCAGCACGATCTTGCCCAGTTTGCCCACTGTCTTGGCGAACTGTTCCGGCGTTGCCTTGAGCGGTTTCGGAAAGCATTCGACCGCGCCCAGTTCGAAGGCCTTGAGCGATGTTTCGGTGCCGCTCTGGGTAAGGCTGGACAGCATGACGACGGGCAGCGGGTTGGTGGTCATGATCTCTTCGAGAAACTCGATGCCGCTCATCCCGGGCATCTCGACGTCGAGCGTGACTACGTTCGGCATCAGTTCCGCGATCTGGTCGCGGGCCTCGGCGGCATTGGCGGCCGTGCCGACGACGCGAATGTTCTTTGTCTGCTCAAGAACATCGCAAAACAGGGCGCGCATAGCCGCTGAATCGTCGACTACCAGTACGCGGGCGTCATGCATGAGGGAGAAACCTTCTCGCTGAAAAATGGATATCGATTGGCTGCGCTGGATACCACTAATTGAGCGATCAAATTCCTTAACCAATCTACGGACATCGCCTGAGTTGATAGCAAACGAGGTTTTGGCAAGCCGCCGTGTAGCGTGACCCTTGTCAGTGGTTCGCGGACGATTTCCCGGCTCGATCGGAGGGTCATCCCGTTGCCTTGAGTTAACGATCAGGTTGCCCGGAATTCGGCAGGCCGAGTGCCTGGATGACCGCCTTCTGACCGTTTCCCTAAGGATAACTGCGTAGGACCGGTGACATAGTGACGGAAAGGCTGCGGTCGTATTCAGTGGCAAACTGCTGGGGGCAAAATGAACAGTATTATCTTGCCGGCGCGCTGTGACCGCGCCGCTGCCGAAGCGATATGGCCGGAGCTGGTTGCGGCGATGGGCGGCAGTCCGACCGCGATTGACGGATCGGGTGTGGAGCACGTCGGCCAGGCGGTGCTCCAGCTCCTCGTATCCGCACGCCGCAGCGATGGCGGCGCTACTATCGCGCCGTCCCCGGCACTTCTCGATGCGGCCCAACTGACCGGCCTCACCGCGGAACTCTTCGAAGAGAGCGAACTATGAGCCCTGAGGAAATCCAGCAGATATTCTTTGCCGAATGCGAGGAATCGCTGGCGGCGGCTGAAAGCGGTCTTGCCGCCTGCCAGGCAGGAACGCAGGACGCCGATACGGTCAATGCGGTTTTCCGCGCGGTGCACTCGATCAAGGGCGGCGCCGGTGCTTTCGGTTATGTTGCGCTTCAGGCCTATACCCATACTTTCGAAACGCTGCTCTCCGATGTCCGCGAGGGGCTCGTGGCGATCGAGAGCAAACTCGTCGACCTGCTGCTCAGGGCGCTCGATACGCTTTCGGACCATGTCGAGGCCGCGCGCGAAGGGGGCGATGCGCCGGCCGACGCGGCCCTGATCGGCGAAATGGAAGCGTCGATGGCGGCCAATGCCGGCGGCGCTCCCGAAGCGGGGGTTGAGCCCGCAGCCGAGCCGGAGGTCAGCGAGCCGGATACGACCGGCTCGGATGCGGAAGGCAGCGCTGAATACGAACTCGATCTCGATGCACTGCTCGACGATCTGACGGCAGGCTTCGATCCGGCCCCGGCCAAGGCCGCCGAAGCCGCAGCGGAGAAGCGCTGGAAGGTTCATCTTCGTCCGCATTCGGGCGCCATGCGCAATGGCAGCGAACCGCTGCTGATGGTGCGTGAAATTGCCAGCCTGGGCGGCGAATGCGTGCACTGCGACGTCTCGCAGGTGCCGCCGCTCGATGCCTTCGATCCGGCGCAGGGTTACCTGGGCTGGACCTTCTCGATGCCCGAGACGGCCAGCGAGGATTCGGTTCGCGAAATCTTCGACTTCATCGGAGACGACTGCGCGCTCGCACTCGGCGAGGACGCGGACATTCCCGAAGTGAAGATCGTTGCGGCGGCTCCCAAGCCTGCGCCTGCACCGGTTGCGTCCGCACCTGTGAAGGAAGCGAAGGTCGCTGCCCCGCAGCCGGCAGCACCTGTGGCCGCTGCTGCGCAGCCCGAACCGGCTCCGGTTCAGGATGCACCTGCCGATGCGGCCGCAAAGGCTGCCCAGGCCGCGCCGCCGGCTCCCCCGGCAGGTGGCCAGTCGATTCGCATCGACCTGTTCAAGCTCGATCGCCTGATCGACCTCGTGGGCGAACTCGTGATCGCGCAGGCCATGCTTGTCCAGCGTCTCGGCGCCAATGGCATTACCGCGAACGAGGAGCTTTCGCTGCTCGAGACGCTGACCCGCGACATCCAGGAAAGCGCGATGTCGATTCGCGCGCAGCCGATCTCGAGCGTTTTCAGCCGCGTGCCGCGCATCCTGCGCGAACTGGCATCGTCGACCGGCAAGCATGTGAAGCTCGACGTCATCGGCGAGACCACCGAACTCGACAAGACGGTGATCGAGCGCTTGGGCGAACCGCTCACGCACCTCATCCGCAATGCCGTCGATCACGGCATCGAAAGTGCCGAGGACCGCATTGCCGCCGGCAAGGCGCCGGAAGGCACGCTCACGCTTTCGGCCGAGCATCGTTCGGGCCGCATACTCATCTCGATCGCCGACGACGGCGCCGGCATCAATCGCGAGCGCGTGCTGGCCAAGGCCGTGGAGAAGGGCATCGTCAGCGCCGAAGCGCAGCTGTCCGCCGAGGAGATCGACAACCTGATCTTCGCGCCCGGCTTCTCGACCGCGCAGACGGTTTCGAACATCTCCGGTCGCGGTGTCGGCATGGACGTCGTGCGCCAGAACGTGAAGGACCTTGGCGGTCGCATCACAATCGACAGCACGCCGGGCAAGGGCACGACCTTCATCCTGACCCTGCCGCTCACTCTCGCGATTTCGGACGGCATGATCGTAAACGTCGGCGACCAGACACTGGTCGTTCCGCTCGCCAGCGTGGTCGAAAGCCTGCGTCCGGGCGACGGCGAAGTGCAGGGGCTGGGCTCCAACCGCAACATGCTCAACGTGCGGGGCCGCTTCATTCCCATCGTGTCGCTGCGTTCGGCGCTGGGCGCATCGAGCGGCGCGTTGACGCCCGACGAAGGCGTCCTGATCGTCGTCGATACCGAAAGCACCGGTCAGGCCGCCCTGCTTGTCGATGAAATTCAGGACCAGCGCCAGTTCGTCATCAAGAGCCTGGCTACCAACTTCCGCCCGGTCGACGGCGTTGCCGGCGCTACGATCCTTGGCGACGGGCGCGTGGCGCTGATCGTCGATGTCGACGGTCTCGTCTCCAATGCCGCTCCCGGACAGGAGCGCCAGGCTGCATGAGCGCTTCGCCCGCCACGACTGAGCCGATTCCCGGCGTCAGCCCGGACATCTACAGTGCGGCCGATTTCCAGGCCGTATCCGAGATCGTCTATCGGGCCGTCGGCATCGTGCTCCAGCAAGGCAAGGCGATGCTCGTCTATTCGCGCCTCGCTCCGCTCGTGCGCCAGGCCGGGTGCGTCACGTTCTCGCGCTACATCGAGCTGATCCGCTCTGATGCCGATGAACTGAACCGGGCCGTGGCCTCGCTGACGACCAACCATACCTTCTTCTACCGCGAAGCACATCATTTCGAACACTTGCGGCGCGAGGCGCGTCCGCGTCTGCTTGCCAAGCTGGGCGATCGGCAGCCGGTTCGGCTGTGGTCGGCCGGTTGCTCCAGCGGGGAAGAGACATGGTCGATGGTCATGACCCTGCTCGGCCCCGAACGGCAGGTCGGCGTCAACCTGATGCGCAGTGACTTGCGCGTTCTGGCCAGCGACGTCGCGCCCCACGCCATCGCGAAGGCAGAAGCGGGGGTCTATGCGGAAAAGGAAGTGCAGCCGGTGCCCGAGGACTTGCGCAAGGCCTGGGCGCGCATCGAGGGCGGCAATGTTTCGATGTCCGATGCGATCCGTTCGATAGTGCGATTTCGCTTGCTCAACCTGCTGGGCGACTGGCCGATGAAGGGGCAGTTCGACGTCATCTTCTGCCGTAACGTCATGATATATTTCGATAATCCTACCAAGGAGCGTCTCGTGCAGCGCTTCGTCGATGCCCTCGTCCCCGGCGGTTTTCTCTACATCGGTCACTCCGAACGCGTGACCGGACCCGCCCAGCGCCAGCTCGACCTTGTCGGGCCCACCATCTACCAGAGGAGCGCTGCATGACGATCCGGGTTCTCATCGTCGATGACTCCGCGACCATGCGTGCCATCTTGATGTCGCGCCTGCGCCAGCAGCCTGACATCGAAGTGGTTGGCGCCGCTTCCGATGCCGCCGAGGGGCGGGCCATGATCAAGAGCCTCGATCCCGACGTGGTGACGCTCGACATCGAGATGCCGGGTATGAACGGCCTCGACTTCCTCGAGAAGATCATGACCTTGCGCCCGACCCCGGTGATCATCGTCTCGGGCGCCACACGCGAAGGCAACGAGGTTACGGCGCGCGCGCTCGCGCTGGGTGCGGTCGATTGCTATTCGAAGTACGATCCCAGCGGGAAACTCGCATTCGAGGACGGCGGCCGGCTGGCCGGGATGATCCGTCAGGCCGCACAAATATCCTATGAAAAGCCGGGCAAGTCTCCTTCCGTCGCGCCAAGTGCCGGCAGCAAGGCGATCCGTCGCGATGCCCGGCTGATCGCGGTCGGCTCCTCCACCGGCGGGGTCGAGGCGTTGCAGGTCCTCCTGCGCGACTTCCCGCAGGATTGCCCGCCCACGGTCATCGTCCAGCATGTCAACCCGCGCTTTGCACCGGCAATTGCGCGTACGCTCGACCAGGTCTGCCCTGCAAAGGTCGGCGTTGCGGTGCATGACATGCCGCTGCGGCCGGGGCACGTCTACCTCGCCGCCGAGGCTGACCATCACCTGCTGGTGAAGGGCGGTGACGTACTCTACGCCAAGCTGCGCAAGGGTGAGCCGATCTCCGGCCACGTCCCCAGCGTCGATGCCCTGTTCCATTCGGTAGCCCAATATGTCGGCGCCGGAGCGGTGGGCATCCTGCTGACAGGAATGGGGCAGGACGGCGCCAAGGGCCTGCTCGCGATGAGCGAGGCGGGCGCGCACACCATCGTCCAGGACGAAAGCACCTGCATCGTCTTCGGCATGCCTCGCGCGGCCATCTCGCTGGGAGCGGCGCGCGTCGTCGCCCCGATAAACCGTATCGCGCACCACGCGCTCAGCATGGCGGCCTGACGGATCATGAACGCGATCATCACGAGCGGGGCCACTGTCCGACTGACCGTCCTGCAGGGGCAGTTCAAGGTCAGTTCCGGGCCGCGCGTCGAACTCAGCACGGTGCTGGGCAGCTGCGTCGCCACCTGCCTTTACGATCCGGAAATCGAACTGGGCGGCATGAACCATTTCCTCCTGCCCGAGCCGCCGTCTGGCCGAAGTCCGGGCGAGGTGGACGTCCATTACGGCGTTTACCTGATGGAAATGCTGATCAACGAAATGCTGTCCTACGGCGCACACAAGAACCGTCTGCGGGCGCATCTCTATGGCGGCGCGAACATTCGCGCCGGCATGCAGCAGATCGGCACTGCCAATGCCGAATTTGCCCGCAGTTTTCTCAGGAGCGAACGCATCGAACTGGTGCGCGAGGACCTGGGCGGTGCCAATGCGCGCCGCGTCGATTTTCGCCCGGCATCCGGAAAGGTCCGCTGCCGTACCGTCGCCTCCTCGGATGCACCCGAGGTCCAGGCACCACCCATGATCCGCCAGGCACCGCGTGGCGAAGTCGAACTGTTCTGAAGAAGTGAGGCATTTGATGTCCAGGACAACCAGAGTTCTAACCGTTGATGACAGTGCCTCGATGCGCGCGCTGCTCAATCACGCCCTGTCCACCAATGGCTTCGAGGTTTCGCAGGCCGACGACGGCGTATCCGCGCTGGAATGGCTGGCGGTAAACGAAGTCGATGTCGTGATTACCGACATCAACATGCCGCGCCTCGACGGCTTTGGCCTGATCGAGCAGGTGCGCGGCGGCACCCGCCACCGGGATCGCCCGATCCTGGTGCTGACCACCGAAAGTTCTGACGAGAAGAAGGCGCGTGCCCGCGCCGCCGGTGCGACCGGCTGGATCGTCAAGCCTTTCGATACCGACAAGCTCGTCGCGGCCGTGCGCCGCGTCGCCCACTGATACGGCCCGGCAGGGTCATCGTTCAAAGCGAGGATGAGTTCATGCAACGCGAACTGATCACTTTCCAAGTTTCCGGCCAGGTCTTTGCGCTGGACATCATGCAGATCCGCGAAATCCGCGCCTGGAGCCCGGTCACGCCGATGCCGCGCGTGCCCAGCTACGTCGCGGGCGTCGTCAACTTGCGCGGTACCGTTCTGCCGGTCGTCGACCTGGCCGCTCGCCTCGGCTGGCCCGCCACCGAAGCGACGCCGCGCCACGCGATCATCGTGTGCCAGGTCAACGGGCAGGCGCAGGGCCTGATCGTCGAATCGGTCAGCGACATCGTCACATTCGACAGCGAAACGCTGCAGGCGCCGCCCTCGACCGGCAACGACAGTGTCGTGCCTTTCCTCGAAGGGCTTGCCGCGATCGACGACAACATGGTCATGGTCCTCGATCTCCAGGCGCTCAGCTCCGCCGAAGACGGCCTGATGGCGGCCTGAGAGGCACGATGCACCACGAACCCAAGTTCTTGGCCATGGCCGAGGTTCTCAACGAACTCGGCAGCGAAGTGGAGGCGCTCGGTGAAGTCTTCTGCCGGGATGCAGGCTTCGCAGGCCGGCACATGCGCGAACTTCAGGCGATCGACCTGATCGCCCAGAAGCAGCGCGTGCTGGCCGCGATTCTGGCGGCAGGGTTCAGCGAACAGGAAATGCGGCGCATCAGTCTCGATGCGCTGCGCTCCCGCTTCTGCGGTTTCCTCGAGGATGAAACCGGCGCAGGTGAAGCGGCGGCCGACACTGGCAATACCGGCGAGGCGAGCCTCTGGGATTGAGGCTTGCCCGGTCGCAGGCGGCCGGCGCAATCGTCCGGGTGGGGACTTGCAGGGCATCGGCGCGGGCCCTAGTCCATGGCCATGACCGACGACCGTCGCCACGCGCCTGCTACCGCCCGCAATCGCGATCCGATCCTCGCCGTCCTA
>Ga0098035_1000498_pt1 | contig 19863 bp, 19 predicted proteins | sample 3_EtaG_FD_75046 | JGI IMG/M metagenome (GOLD analysis project Ga0098035, IMG submission 75046) | Marine viral communities from the Subarctic Pacific Ocean - 3_ETSP_OMZ_AT15126 metaG | ecosystem: Environmental > Aquatic > Marine > Oceanic | place: Pacific Ocean | collected 2015-01-07
ACGGGTTAAACCGGCCGTTTAAGTCTCTGATTTCATGATGTGTTTACTTTTCACACAACCAGATGCCCCCAAGGATTCCGCTTATTTTACAATCGATTGTTTCAGTTTAGCAAAGGCGCATATCCCCGCATGAAATCCGGCAGTTCGAGGCGACGCGCAGCGGGCGACATGCTTAACCGCGAGGAAAATTCGGCTTGGCGGGTGCTCCGGACTGAAATTCTTCCCCGCGATGCCGTAGTTAATGGCCGGAAGCACAAACGCCGGAGCATCGACATGGCCTATCTCGACCCCGAACTCGGATCACCGCCGATCCACCGCCGCGAGCAACGCGAGCAGGTCGAGATGTTGGCGAAGTTCCGTCGCGACTTCGTGAGTAGCACAGTGCTGCTCAAGGACCTGACGCGCTTCGGCGCGAAAGTCGAAGGAGTCGGCCGCCTCTGCGCCGATGAAGCCGTCAGCCTGGCGCTGCCGGGATGCCGGCCGTCTATGGCCTTCGTCGCATGGGCCAACGATCACAGCGCCGGCCTGGAATTTGCCGACCCGCTCGACGGCCAGACCTTCTCCGATCTCGTGGCCCGCTTCGGCCTCGGTCGCAGCGCTGCCAAGGCCGCCTGATCACGAAAAATCCGGGGCGGCCGGGTCGCCTGCGAAGTTTCAGCTTACCGCCGGTTCAAGAACCGAAATCGTCCCTGCATCGGCATCGATTTCGGCCATGACGCCGACCGGCATGCTCACCTGCCCGGCGATATGGCCAATCTGGGCGCCCTGGAATGCAGGAACGCCCAGCCCTGCAAACTGGCGGTCGAGCACTTCGTAGATCGTGAAGTTCGAATAACCGCCCTCGGCATTGCTGCAGCCGGTGCACTGGCCGAAGACGACACCCGCCAGTTTTCCGAGAATGCCTGCAAGGGCCAGCTGCGTCAGCATCCGGTCGATGCGATACTCTGCCTCGTTGGTGTCCTCCAGGAACAGGATCGCGCCGCTGAAATCGGGCAGGTAGGGAGTCCCCACCAGAGCCGCGAGGACGGTAAGGTTGCCACCGATCAATCGGCCACGTGCCTTGCCGCCCCGGAAAGTCCGCACCCGCTCGCTGCGCCGGCCAAGGTAGGTGCCGGCATGCTCGGGCACCGCATATGTCGGCGTCGCCCCGTCGAAAGCCAGTGCGCGGAACGATTCCCAAGCAGCCGGGGGCCAGGACGCCGAGGCGTTCGGTCCGTGAATGCTGGGCACGCCGGTCCGGGCGGCAAAGGCGAGGTGGAGCGCGGTATTGTCGCTGAACCCGGCGAACAGCTTGGGCGTGCGGGCCATCGCGTCGAAATGGAGCCATGGCAGTATGCGCGCGCAGCCCCAGCCGCCGCGTACGGCCATGATCGCGCGCACCTCGTCGTCGGCGAACATCGCCATGAGATCGCCTGCTCGGTCCTTGTCCGATCCGGCAAGATAGCCTTCGCGATCGAGCATGTGCGGCGCAGCCCTGGGCTCCAGCCCCATGGCCCGCACGGCCTCCTCGATCTCCTCCAGCCCGAAGCGGTCGCCGATGAAACCGGCCGGGGCGACGAGGCCGAGCACGTCGCCCCGGCGCAGACGCGGCGGCTTCTGCCTGCTTGGCGCGCCGGTCGGTCTTGCCGGTATCGCAGGGACCGCAATCGTGGCGGCGGCAACGCCGAGGCCCATGAGCGCACCGCGCCGCGAAAGATCGGGGATCGTCATGGCGCAAGCCTAGCCGCAGGAGCCCGGGCAGGCGAGTCCCCGCATCTTCGCAAGAGTTTAATATGATGCGGCTATTCTCTCGACGGAAGCCGATCGAACCTCCATCTAGGATCTATGACCGAAGAAGAAAAGAAGATAGCCGACCGCCGCTTCTACAAGGCGGAGCAGGAAGCCTCATTCGCCGATCAGCAGGAAGGCACCCTGCAAACCCAGAACCCGGCCTATCGCCTGGCGTTCCAGGACACCGAATTCCTCCTGCGCGACGAACTGCGCCCGGTGCGATTCCAGTTGGAACTGCTCAAGCCGGAAATGCTGCTCGAAGAAGCGAACATCGGCTCGACCCTCGTCATGTACGGGTCGGCCCGTATTCCCGCGCCCGACGAGTGCGACGCCCTGCTGGCGAAGGCGAAGAGCGAACAGGAAAGGAAGATCGCCGAGCGGCTGGTCGCCAAGTCGAAATACTATGACGAGGCGCGCAAGCTGGCCCAGCTCGCCAGCAAGTGCGCGGTGGTCGAGAAAGGCATGCGCCAGTTCGTCGTCTGCTCGGGCGGCGGCCCGTCGATCATGGAAGCAGCCAACCGGGGCGCGGCAGACGTCGGCGCCGAATCGCTGGGCCTGAATATCGTCCTGCCGCACGAGCAGGCACCCAACCCTTACGTGACGCCGCGCCTCTCGTTCCAGTTCCACTATTTCGCGCTGCGCAAGATGCACTTCCTGCTGCGCGCCCGCGCCGTCGCAGTGTTCCCGGGCGGGTTCGGCACGCTCGACGAGTTCCTCGAACTGCTGACGCTGATCCAGACCGGCAAGATGAAGCCGATCCCGATCCTGCTCTACGGCCGCGAATTCTGGGAGCGGATCATCAATTTCGAGGCGCTGGCCGAAGAAGGCACGATCAATGCCAGCGACCTCGACCTGTTCCACTGGTGTGAGACCGGCGAGGAAGGCTGGACCCGGATCCGCGAATTCTACGACCTCGACTGCGGCTAGGAGCCGGCGTCGATCAGCGGACCGCGTGGTGTCCCATCGGTCCATTGCCCGCGCCGAATTCCGGCGCATTGAGCAGGGCTGCGCGCACGAAATCGCGGGCATCCTCGATGGCTTCCTCAAGTGTGCAACCCTGCGCGAGAAACGTCGCGATGGCGCTGGACATCGTGCAGCCGGTGCCATGGTTGTGCCGCGTGTCGATGCGCGATCCTTGCCAGACGACAGGCTCGTGGCCCGGCACGATCAACCGGTCCTCGACTGTTTCGCCTTGGGCGTCGCCACCTTTGGCAAGGTATGCCGCCCCGCGCGATGCCATTGTCTCGGCCCCGCCCAGTGCTGCCAGTTCGCCGATGTTCGGCGTCGTCAGCGCGGCAAGGCGGATCAGCCGTTCGAACGCAGCCACCGTTTCCTGGTCAGTCAGCGTCGATCCGCTCGTCGATACCATGACCGGATCGAAGATTACCGGCACATCAAGCCCTTCCAGCCGATCCGCAACCAGTTCCGCAATCGAGGCCGAGCCGAGCATGCCGATCTTCACTGCGTCGACACCGATGTCGGTAATGCAGGCGTCGATCTGCGCGCCGACCAGCTCGGGAGACAGCGGCTCGATCGCCTGAACGCCGAGCGTGTTCTGCGCAGTGATCGCGGTGATTGCGGTCATGGCATAGCCGCCAAGCACGGTGATCGTCTTGATGTCGGCCTGGATGCCAGCGCCCCCCGAACTGTCGGAACCGGCAATGGCAAGGATACGAGCTGGCTTCATCGAATAGTCTCGGCCGCACGCCCACGGGCAGGCTCAGGGCGAACGGGTCAGGTGTCGGTACAAGGCCCCAAAGCGTGCCGAGCCTGTCGCTGCACCTGCGGGGGGAAGTCCTCCCTTAGGCCTTATACTGCCTCTGCGTCGAGGGGGGATGCGCCGCGTGGTGCTTTTTCGCGCGCGTCGGGCGGTCGGTCAGTTCGCCGCCGCAGTTGGGGCACAGGTCATCGAGGTCATTCGCGCATTCGGCGCAGTAGGTGCATTCGAAGCTGCAGATGAAGGCGCCGGGCGCCTCTGCCGGCAGATCGACGCCGCAGCGTTCGCAATCGGGGCGCATTTCGAGAGCCATCAGGCAGCCGCCTCTTCCACGGCAGAGCAGATCGAGGCGACCGCTGCCTCGACATCGCCGGCATCGTCGCCTTCGGCCATGACCCGGATCACCGGTTCGGTCCCCGAAGGACGAATCACCAGTCGGCCCTTGCCCGCAAGCGAAGCCTCGGCATCGGCGATGGCGGCCTTGACCCGATCCACTTCCAGCGGCTTGCCGCCCGCGAAGCGCACGTTGCGCAAAAGCTGGGGCACCGGATCGAACAGGTGCAGCAGTTCGCTGGCCCGCTTGCCCGACTTGACCAGCGCGGCGAGCACCTGCAGCGCGGCGACGGTGCCATCCCCGGTCGTCGCATGGTCGAGCAGGATCATGTGCCCGGACTGCTCGCCGCCGACATTGTAGCCTGCGCTGCGCATCTTCTCGAGCACGTGGCGGTCGCCGACCTTGGTCCGTACGAGATCGAGCCCGCGCCCCTGCAGGAAGCGTTCGAGCCCAAGGTTGGACATGACTGTGGCCACCACGCCACCGCCGGTCAGGCGGCCCTGCTCCGCCCACTGGCTGCCGATCAGCGCCATGATCTGGTCGCCGTCGACCGTCTGGCCCTTCTCGTCGACGACAATCAGGCGGTCGGCATCGCCATCGAGGGCAATGCCGATGTCCGCGCCGGAGGAGACCACGGTTTCCTGCAACAGCTCGGGATGGGTAGATCCGCAGCGTGCGTTGATGTTCTTGCCATTGGGATTGACCCCGACCGCGACGATTTCCGCGCCCAGTTCCCAGAACGCCGATGGCGCGACCTGGTAGGCCGCGCCATTGGCGCAATCGATCGCGATTTTAAGCCCGTCGAGGCGAATGTCCTCGGGCAGCGAGCGCTTGACCGCGTGGATGTAGCGACCGCGCGCATCGTCGATGCGGCGGGCCCGGCCGATGTCCTCGGCATCGGCGAGCGCGAGATCCTTGCCCAGCAAGGCCTCGATCGCCAGTTCGTCCTCGTCGGAGAGCTTGTACCCGTCCGGGCCGAACAGCTTGATGCCATTGTCCTGGTAGGGATTGTGGCTGGCCGAGATCATCACCCCAACGTCGGCGCGCAGTTCACGCGTGAGCAGGGCCACCGCGGGCGTCGGCATCGGCCCGAGCAGGACGACGTCCATGCCCACACTGGTAAATCCGGCGACCATCGCGTTCTCGAGCATGTAGCCGGACAGGCGCGTGTCCTTGCCGATCACCACGCGGTGCCGGTGATCGCCGCGCAGGAAGCGGCTGCCTGCCGCCTGTCCCACTTTCATGGCGGTGGCGGCGGTCATCGCCCCCTGGTTGGTGCGCCCGCGAATGCCGTCGGTGCCGAAGAACTGCTTGCCCATGTTCAAGATCGCTATCGAATGTGTTGTCGGACTTGCCCATGCGGGCAAATTGCCATGTCGCGCAACTTCGTTAATGTCTGTTGCACCACAAGGCCAGCCATTGGTGCAATCCTGAGCAACGAGACTTCCCGAACAGGCAGCGCATCACGGATGCCCGAGATCCGCGTTCCCGGCTTGTTGACGCTGGCCGGTCTCGTCGCGGGTCTGGTCTGCGGCGCGCTGCTGGCACACTCGCCGGAGATGGACAGCGCACTTGCGATTGCCGGACCGGTGGGCTCGCTGTGGCTGCAGGGCCTGAAGATGACGATCCTGCCGCTCGTCGCCGGACTGCTGTTCACCGGCATCGTGGAGACAGCCGCCGCGGCCCGCGCCGAGGCCATGGCGAAGCGCACGATGGCCTTCATCTTCGGCTCGCTGGCTTTCAGCGCCTTCGTCGGCGCGACAGTCATGCCGCTGCTGCTGTCGTTCAGCCCGCCGCCCGAAGGCGTCGCCGTGCCCGGAACCCAGGCTCCGCCCCAAGTGCCCGGCATCGGCGACTTCCTGCTGTCGATCATGCCGACCAATGTCGTTACCTCGGCCGCGAACGATGCGCTGCTTCCCGTCATCATCTTCGTCGCCCTGTTCGCCGTCGCTTCCTTGCGGCTCGACGAGGCGCCGCGCCGGCAGCTGGCCCTGCTGTTCGAAGGAATGGCCGGGGCGATGATGGTCCTGATCGGCTGGGTCCTGAAGGTCGCGCCGGTCGGCGTCTTCGCGCTCGGCTTCAGCCTTGCCGCGCGCAGCGGTGTCGCCGCGATCGGTGCGCTGGCGCACTACATCGTCCTGGTCAGCACTTGCGGCGCGGTGTTCCTGCTCCTTGCCTATCCGCTTGCCGCCGTGATCGCGCGCAAGCCGCTGGGCCGGTTCGCCGCGGCGGTCCTGCCCGCGCAAGTCGTCGCCATTTCCACCCAGTCCTCGCTCGCCAGCCTGCCCACGATGCTCGCGTCGTGCCGCCGCCTGGGCGTGGCGACGACGACAGCCGAGTTCGTCCTGCCGCTGGCCGTGACCATCTTTCGCGCGACGAGCCCGGCGATGAACGTCGGCGTCGTCATCTATGCCGCGCACCTGGCCGGGGTAGAGCTGCATCCCGGCGCCATTGCCGCGGGCGTCTTCGTCGCCTTCCTCACCACTTTCGGGTCGGTCTCGCTGCCCGGCACGGTCAGCTTCATTGCTTCCACCGCGCCGATCGCCGCGGCCATGGGCGTGCCGCTCTGGCCGCTGGCAGTGCTGGTCGCGGTGGAAATGCTGCCCGACATCATGCGCACGGTCGGGAACGTGACCATGGACGTTGCGGTTACGGCCAGCGTAGATATCTCTCGGCAGAGCGCACCTGCCACGACAGAGGACTAAATCTGGGGCTACTGGCTTAGGGACGATACCCGATCTTGCCCCCGCGAGAGTCTCGACCTAGAGGGCCCGAAAACTCCCATCACTGCAGGAAACCACCGTCATGACCGATTCCGTCCAGATCCGCCGCGCACTCTTATCGGTGTCCGACAAGACCGGCCTTGCGGAACTCGGCAAGGCGCTGGCCGACCGCGGCGTCGAACTCATCTCGACCGGCGGCACCGCCAAGGCGCTGCGCGATGCCGGCCTGACCGTCAAGGACATCTCGGAAGTGACCGATTTCCCGGAAATGATGGACGGCCGCGTCAAGACGCTGCACCCCAAGGTCCACGGCGGCCTGCTGGCGGTGCGTGACAATCCCGAGCACGCCAAGGCCATGGCCGACCACGAAATCGGCGCCATCGACCTCGTCGTCGTCAACCTCTACCCCTTCGAGGCGACCGTCGCCAAGGGCGCGGACCGCGACACGATCATCGAGAACATCGACATCGGCGGCCCCTCGATGGTGCGTTCGGCGGCGAAGAACCACGCCTACGTCACCATCGTCACCGACCCCAGCGACTACGAAGGCCTGCTCGTCGAGCTGGAAGCGACCGACGGCTGCACCACGCTGCCCTTCCGCAAGCTGATGGCCGCACGCGCCTTCGCCCAGACCGCCGCCTACGATTCGATGATCTCGCAGTGGTTCGCCTTTGCCGACCAGGGCCAGACTTTCCCCGAGATGCTCGCCGTCAACGGCCGCCTCGTCACGGAGCTGCGCTATGGCGAGAACCCGCACCAGAAGGCCGCGCTCTACACGCCGGTAGGCCCCTACACCAAGGGCCTCGCCCAGGGTGAGCAGGTGCAGGGCAAGGAACTGTCCTACAACAACTACAACGATGCCGACGCCGCCTTCGAACTCGCTGCCGAGTTCAAGGGCCAGGACCCGGCCGTCGTCATCGTCAAGCACGCCAACCCTTGCGGCGTCGCTCAGGGCAAGTCGCTGCTCGAGGCATGGGAAGGCGCCCTGGCCTGTGACGACGTCTCGGCCTTCGGCGGCATCGTCGCGGTCAACCAGACGCTGGACGGCGCCACGGCCGAGGCGATCTGCAAGATCTTCACCGAAGTCGTCGTCGCTCCCGATGCCGACGAGGAAGCCCGCGCCTTCTTCGCCAAGAAGAAGAACCTGCGCCTGCTGCTGACCGGCGACCTGCCCGATCCGCGCCGCGGCGGCCTTTCCGTCAAGCCGATCACCGGCGGACTGCTGGTGCAGGGCCGCGACAACGGCGCGATCGGCTTCGACGACCTCAAGGTGGTGACCGACCGCGAACCGACCGACCAGGAACTGAAGGACTGCCTTTTCGCCTGGACCGTCGCGCGCCACGTGAAGTCGAACGCAATCGTCTATGCCAGGGACGGCGTCACCGCCGGCATCGGCGCAGGCCAGATGAACCGCCGCGATTCCTCGCGCATCGCCGCGATGAAGGCCGCCGAGGCCGCCGAGAAGTTCGGATGGGACAAGCCGCGCACGGTCGGCTCGGCTGTGGCTTCGGACGCATTCTTCCCGTTCGCCGACGGCCTGCTCGCCGCAGCCGAAGCAGGTGCTACCGCCGTGATCCAGCCGGGCGGCTCGATCCGCGACGATGAAGTCATCAAGGCCGCCAATGAGGCAGGTCTGGCGATGGTCTTCACCGGCATGCGCCACTTCAAGCACTGATAACGGGGCCGGGACGGCCATGTGGCTGCACTGGCTCGGACCCCTTCTCGGACTGGCATTCCTTGCCGGTCTGGCTTCCGCTGCCGTGCTTCTTCGCCTAGGCAAGGTGCACGGCAGACGGCGTATCCTCGCCACTGCGGCGTTGCCTTTCGGATGCCTCGCGGTCCCGCTGCTCGGCCTGTCGATACTGGCCGTCGCAGGCTGGGCATTCCGCCCCGGCTGACCGCGCCAACATCCAAAGGGACAGAAACCGGCGCGCAGCGGTGCTGCGGCTTTCCCTGCCTCGATTGTTCCCTCCATTCATCGCACGCGGCGCGCAATTGATCGCAGCATCATGCGAAATGTGGGTTTATTCACTGGACCGAAAGCACTTTAGCGGCATGTGGGCCGCATCGAAATCGAACTACGGATTGCTACGCAGGACATGGGACTCTTCAAGGCCGACTTCTACCGCTTCTTCGCTCTCGGGTTCGCCGGGGGCGCACTGCTGGTGTTCGGTTCCATGAATCTGCATCACAGCGCTTCGCTGGCCGACAACATCGTCCCGCCGGCCGAGGCCGCGACGACGCGCTGAGGCCCGGCGCCGGGCAGGCCGGAGCCTCGTGCCCGCCCGCCGCGATTGCTTCCGGCCGCTTCCGGCCCCATATTGCGGCCATGGCGACACGACACGTACATCACGAACATTCGGGCGAAGGCCTCGTCAAGGCTGCGCAGTCCGCGCTTCTCAAGGCCGGCGAGCAGTGGACCGAAATGCGCGCCGACGTCTTTGCCGCACTGGCAGAGCATGACCGGCCCGCCTCCGCCTACGACCTCGCCGAAAACGTCTCGGCGCTGCGAGGAAAGCGCGTCGCGCCCAACAGCGTCTATCGCATCCTCGACCTCTTCGTGCGCACCAACCTGGCGCGCCGGGTGGAAAGCGCCAATGCCTATGTCGCAAACAGCCACCCCGGCTGCCGCCACGACTGCATCTTCCTGATCTGCGACTCCTGCGGCCAGATCGTCCATATCGACGACGACCGCCTGACCGGTTCGCTGATCGCCGCGGCCCGCGATGCGGGCTTCGCCGATGTACGCCCGGTGGTGGAACTGCGCGGCACTTGCGCGGCCTGCAGCTGACCCGGCGCATTCGCCCCGCCATGCGCCAAGCCCCTCGCAGCCTTGCGAAGTTGTCCGCCATGCGGCAGGGCTGGGTATTCGACTCCCGCCCGCAATCCGTGTAGACACGATCCATGACCGCCAACCCGGCAACGCCCCTCCTCGACACTGTCGATACGCCCGTTGACCTGCGCAAGCTCAAGCCCGCGCAGTTGCGCCAGCTCGCCGACGAGCTGCGCGAGGAAATGATCTCCGCCGTCGGCCAGACCGGGGGACACTTGGGCTCCGGCCTCGGCGTCGTCGAGCTGACAGTGGCGCTGCACTACGTCTTCAACACACCTGAGGACCGGCTGGTCTGGGACGTGGGCCACCAGGCCTATCCGCACAAGATCCTCACCGGACGGCGCGACCGTATCCGCACCCTGCGCCAGGGCGGGGGCCTGTCCGGCTTCACCAAGCGCAGCGAGAGCGAATACGATCCGTTCGGCACCGCGCACAGCTCCACCTCGATCTCGGCGGCACTGGGCTTCGCCATCGCCAACAAGCTTTCGAACCAACCGGGCCGCGGGATTGCCGTAATCGGCGACGGAGCGATGAGCGCGGGCATGGCCTACGAGGCGATGAACAACGCGCGCGAGGCGGGCAACCGCCTGGTCGTGATCCTCAACGACAACGACATGTCTATCGCGCCGCCGGTGGGCGGGCTTTCCGCCTATCTCGCGCAGCTCGTTTCCTCGCGCCCGTTCCTCAACATCCGCGATTTCGCGCGCAAGGTTTCGCGCCGCCTGCCCGAAGCGCTGCACCGCGCCGCGAAGAAGACCGACGAATTCGCCCGCGGCATGGCGATGGGCGGCACCCTGTTCGAGGAACTGGGCTTCTACTATGTCGGCCCGGTCGACGGCCACAACCTCGAACAGCTGATCCCGATTCTCGAGAATGTGCGCGATGCCGCCGAGGGCCCGATCCTGATTCACGTCGTGACCAAGAAGGGCAAGGGCTACGCCCCGGCCGAGGAAGCGGCGGACAAGTATCACGGCGTTCAGAAATTCAATGTCGTCACCGGCGAGCAGGCCAAGGCACCGGCCGGTCCGCCCAGCTATACCGGCGTCTTCGCCAAGGCCCTGATTGCCGAGGCCAAAGGCGATCCGCGCGTCTGCGCGATCACGGCGGCGATGCCTTCGGGCACCGGGCTCGACAAGTTCGCCAGCCAGTTCCCCGAGCGCAGCTTCGACGTCGGCATTGCCGAACAGCACGCAGTGACTTTCGCCGCCGGGCTTGCGGCCCAGGGCATGCGACCGTTCTGCGCGATCTACTCGACGTTCCTGCAGCGCGCCTTCGACCAGGTCGTGCACGACGTCGCGATCCAGAACCTGCCGGTGCGCTTCGCCATCGACCGTGCCGGCCTAGTCGGTGCGGACGGCGCAACCCATGCCGGATCGTTCGACGTGACCTATCTGGCCACCCTGCCCAACTTCGTGGTCATGGCCGCCGCCGACGAGGCGGAGCTGGTGCACATGGTCCACACCGCCGCGCAGCATGACAGCGGCCCGATCGCCTTCCGTTATCCGCGCGGCAACGGCACCGGCGTCGCCCTGCCGGAAAAGCCGGAAGTGCTGGAGATCGGCAAGGGCCGTATCGTCAGGGAAGGCACCAAGGTCGCCCTGCTTTCGCTCGGCACCCGTCTGGGCGAGGCATTGAAGGCAGCCGACACGCTGGAAGCCAAGGGCCTGTCGACCACCGTCGCCGACCTGCGTTTCGCCAAGCCGCTCGACAGCGAACTGATCCGCAAGCTGATGCTGAGCCACGAAGTCGTCGTTACGGTCGAGGAAGGCTCGATCGGCGGCCTGGGCGCCCACGTCCTCACCATGGCGAGCGACGAGGGCCTGACCGACAATGGTCTCAGGATTCGCACCATGCGCCTGCCGGACGTGTTTCAGGATCACGACAAGCCCGAGGCGCAGTACGACGAGGCCGGGCTCAACGCCCCGCAGATCGTCGACACCGTGCTCAAGGCGCTGCGCCACAACAGCGCGGGCGTGAACGAAGCGCGCGCCTGAGCCGCGCCGCCCCTTACCCCTGTACCGCTGCCCCCTCACCCTGAGGGTGTCGAACTGAGGGTGCAGAAGGGAGGGCACCGTGCGCCCGTGCTTCGACAGGCTCGGCATGAGCGGATGAGGCGACCCCCTGAACCATTCATCATTGCGAGCGGCCACAGGTCGCCCGCCATGCCGAACCGCTTTACCAGTCGTAGGCCTTGGGCAGGTACGTCCTGTCGAGGTCCTTGTAGCGTTCCTTCAGGCGGCTCTGGTGGTTGTCCAGCGGCTGCTTGACGCCGTCGATCCACACTTCCAGCGGGGCCGAGGACAGTTCCAGCGGATCGCCGTCCCAGACCACCACGTCGCCAACCGCGCCGGGCGCAAGCACGCCGGCGCGCATGTGGCCGTTGCGACCGTCCATCCCGCTGATCGCGGCCGGGATCGAAGTGATCGCGGCCAGTGCCTCTCCCCAGCTCAGGCCTGACGCGCCGGGGATCTTGTTCAGAGCGACAAGATTGCCCGCCTCCTGGGGCGCGTACCGAGGCTGGTTGTCGTTCGCGAGCATGCCGATGGCGACCTTTACGCCCGCCCGCTTCATCCGGCCGACGTTGGACTGAGTGGCGGCGATGCGGTCGAACTGGGCCGGCAGGTCGTTCAGCGCCGTGGCAATCACCGGCACGCCTGCCGCCGCGATCTCGTTGGCGACGAGCCAGCCCTCGCTCGCGCCGACCAGCACGAGATCGAGCTTGGGAAACTCGCGCTTCAAGGACAGCACCGAACGGATGTCGGCAGCGCGTTCCACTTCAACGTAGAGCGGCTGGGTCCCGGCGATGACCGGCCCCAAGGCGGCGGCATCGGCGCGCGTCAGCATCGCGTCGGACTGGCGGTCCGCGCCCTGTGCCATGGCCGCCACATCCCTCGCCTCGCGCAGGGCATTGCGCAAGGCGACATGCGCTGCGACGCGGCTGCCACCGGCGAGCTTCGCCCCGCCCTCGCCCAGAGCGACGACCTGGAAGGCCCGCGCCTTCGTCACTGCCTCGGGATCGGCACCAAGATCGATCAGTGCACCTTGTCCGGCGAAGATCGAATTGCCGTTGAACGGCGTCACGCTGGCCCGCGTCACCCCGCCTTCGCGGCTGACAGCGATGTGCTCGTTCGCCGGATTGATCGCCGGGGCCACGTCGAGCGCGGCGTTGAAGGGCGCCTGATCGGATCCGCGGTCATCGCTCTCGCTCACTTCCTGAACATCGAACAGGCCAAGGTCGGTGTAAGTCGCGAAGATACCCGGCGTAACCCATTTGCCACTGCCGTCGATCGCCTCGACGCCCGCCGGCACGGTGACGCCCGCCCCTGCGGCAATGACCTTGCCGCCGCGAACGACGACAGTGCTGCCCTTGATGGGCGCACTGCCGTCGCCGATGGCAAGAGTGGCATTGGTGATGGCAAAATCCTGCGCAGACGAGAGCGAAGGCAGGCCCAGCGCGGCGACACCGGCAAGAGCAGCGGCGACCGTGGAGAGGCGCTTCATTTCACATCTCCTTCACCGGGCTGACCCAATTCGAAGTCGCTCACCGGGCGCCGCTTGGGATCGAGTGCATCGTACATCAGTGCGCCGTCGATCCAGACTTTCTCAGGCCGGGTGTAGACCGAGAGCGGATTGCCGTTCCACAGCACAACGTCGGCCATCTTGCCGGTTTCGAGGCTGCCGGTCCGGTCGGCAACGCCCATCGCCTTGGCCGGGTTGTAGGTGAACCAGCTCACCACCTCGGCATCGGGAATGTCGATGCCGATGCGCCGGCCGTCCGCCTGCGCCTTGGCCGCTTCCTGGTTGAGGCGCTGGATGCCGTTTGCACTGTCGGAGTGGATGATCACGCATACGCCTTGCTTCTGCAGCAGGGCTGCATTCTCCGGGATGGCGTCGTATGCTTCCATCTTGAAGCCGTACCAGTCGGCCCAGACGGCGGCGCAGATGTCGTTCTGCTTGAGCAGGTCGCCGATCTTGTAGGCCTCCACAGCGTGGTGGAACGCGGCGACCTTGTAGCCCATCTCCTTGGCCATATCGATCACCAGCGCCATCTCGTCGGCACGGTAGCAGTGGTTCTGCACGAGGATATCGCCGTCGAGCACGCCGACCAGAGTCTCGTTGGCAAGGTCGCGGTCGCGCTCCTCGTCCTTGGCGTATTTCTTGGCATCGAGCCAGGTCTGCCGGTCGACCGCGAAATTGCCCATGCGGGTCGAGGGTTTCTGGCCCTTCGATCCATAGACGCGCTTCGGATTCTCGCCGCAGGCCATTTTCAGCGAATAGGGCGCGCCGGGGAACTTCATTCCCTGCACCGTCAGGCTCGGCACGTTCTTGAGCGTGACCGAACGCCCGCCCATGAGATTGGCCGAGCCGGGCAGGACCATCAGCGAGGTAACCCCGCCATTGGTGAGGGCGCGGGTGAAACCGGGGTCCTGCGGCCATACCGAGTGCTCGGCCCAGACTTCGGGCGTGGTCGGGCTGGTCGCCTCGTTGCCGTCGGCCAGGGCATCGACGGAGGGCGAAGGATAGTCGCCCAGGTGCGAATGCGCGTCGATCACGCCGGGAGTGACGAACTTGCCCGCGGCATCGATGCGCGTGTAGCCATCCGGCACAGCGAGATCGGACCCGCCCACGGCGACGAGCTTGCCGTTCTCGAACAGCAGCGTGCCGTTGTCGATGCGCCCGCCGCGCCCGTCATAGACCGTCGCGCCGACCAGTGCCGTGGGCCTGCCGGGGTAGGGCTTGTAGGTCGAAGGATAGGGCGTCTCGGCTGCCGCTTCCTTATCCTTGTCCTTCTTCCTGGCCAGCGCGTCGCCGCTGGGCAGCGCGAGGGCGAGGCCCAGCGCAAGGACGCCGGTCCATTGCCGCAATGCGGGCGGTACTTTCATGGCAAAACCCCTGTTCACCCAAAAAAGCGGCCCGGGCGTTTCCACCCGGGCCGTCGCATTCCTGTCGTTCAGGTCGGCCGGTTTTCCGGGTGCATCCCGGCTTCCTGCGCTTCGAGCCCGACTTCGCCTTGCCCGACCAGACCATCGCCATGATCGCGGTCTTCCAGCGTATCGAGATGCATCCAGCGCTTCACGATCGGAGAAAGGAGCAGGACGACGATGGCAATGCCGATCGTAACCCAGCCGATCTTGCTGTAGATCGCCAGCGTGAGGTCCTTCGACATCTCGCCGCTTTCGCCGCCGGTCGCCTCGCCGATCCGTCCGGCCACGAAGTTGCCGACCGCGGTCATGTAGAACCATGCGCCCATGATGAAGCTGCCCAGGTGCGCCGGTGCCAGCCGCGTCATGGCCGAGAGGCCGACGGGCGAGAGGCACAGTTCGCCGGTGGTGTGCAGCAGGTAGATGAGGAAGACGAAGACGACCGAGGTCATCACCGCCGGATCGCCGGTGCCCGCGCCCCAGACGAAGACGAGGAAGCCAAGGCCGACCTGGATCAGCGCAAGGCCGAACTTGGCCGGGGCCGAAGGCTCCAGCCCGCGCTTGGCGAGGATCTGCCAGAGACCGGCGAAGAGCGGCGCGAAGAGCACGATGTAGATCGGATTGATCGACTGGAACAGGCTGGTCGGGACGCCGCCACGATCGACATACTTGTCGGTGTAGAGGCTGAGCGATCCGCCCGCCTGCTCGAACAGGCCCCAGAACACGGGGTTCAGCGCGATCAGGAAAAGGATCGCGAAGATCCGCTCACGCGGTTCCTTGGGCAGCTTGAAGGCTTCGTAGAGCGTATATGCAAGCATCGCGACGCCGGTGATGATCAGCAGGTTCTGGATCACGTCGACGTACTGGATCAGAAACCAGATCACCGCGACTGCGGCAATGCCGGTACCGTAGAGCTTGAACTCGTTGTTCTTCTGCAGCGGCCTGGGCGGCTCGCCCTGCCCCAGCAGCGCCGGTTTGCCGACAACGAAGATGATCAGGCCCAGCACCATGCCGATGCCGGCAAGGCCGAAGCCCCAGGACCAGCCGATCGTCTCGCCCAGGTAGCCGACGAGGATCGTGCCGAGCGCGGCGCCGACGTTCACGCCCATGTAGAATATCGTGTAGGCCGAATCCCGCCTCGCATCGGTCATCTTGTAGAGCTGGCCGACGATCACCGAGATATTGGCCTTGAGGAAGCCCGAGCCGACGATGATCAGCGACAGCGCCAGCCAGAACACGTTGATCGCCGGGTCCGCCTGTTTGACGGCCGGATCGGCAACGCCCTGCATGCCTTCCCAGGCCATGAACAGGTGGCCGAGCGCCAGGACGACGCCGCCGAACAGCACCGCCTTGCGCTGGCCAAGCCAGCGGTCGGCGAGGTAACCGCCCAGAACCGGGGTAATATAGACGAGGCTGGTATAGCCCCCGTAGATCAGCGAGGCGTCGCCGTCGTTGAACAGCCAGAACTTCGTCAGATAGAGGATCAGCAGCGCGCGCATGCCGTAGTAGGAGAAGCGCTCCCACATCTCGGCATAGAACAGCACGAACAGGCCACGGGGGTGGCCGACGAATTCCTCGCTCTTGCGCGTGGCGATGAGGCCGCCGATGGCGAGCGTAGCGAACAGGGCCAGAGCGGCGATTGCCGCAATCCAGTCACCCTCGTTCCAGTTTGTTATGTCCTTCATGCGACCTCTTGTGGCCTTTCCTTGACGGCAGAGAAGGTATGAAGCGGGGCAAGGTAGCGGACAAAACGAGGGTGTAAATGGGGGGCACCCGCGACAGGGCCCGCGCCGCCCTGTGCTTTAGGGTGCATTCTAAGGGATTACTGCTAAGCCATTGCGCATAAAGCCGTGGAATGGCATTTTCTCTTTTCGCAATCGGCAAAGTTCACGAAATTTTGTGATTCGCCCAAGCCATGAAGATTTTTTTGGGGGGACGTTGAAATGATCAGGTCGGAACTGCTGCAGGCCCTGGCCAAGGACAATCCGGAATTGCGAACCGAAGACGTCGAGCGCGCGCTCGATACCTTCTTCGACGAGATCGCGCAGCGCCTTGCCGATGGCGGCCGCGTCGAACTGCGCGGCTTCGGCGCATTCTCCACTCGCCACCGCGACAGCCGCAAGGGCCGCAACCCGCGCACCGGCGAAACCGTGGAAGTTCCCGAGAAGAAGGTGCCGTATTTCAAGCCCGGCAAGGAAATGCGCGCCAAGCTGAACGTCAGCTAAGGCGCGCACGGGCGCACTTCGACGGACCTGTCATCCCCCGCAGGCCGAGCCCGTCGAAGCTAACCCCTTGTTCCCTTGCCGAATCCCGCGCTCACGCCCCGATCCAGCGCTCACGCATAATCGCGCGCGACGCGGATTTTCTGCTGGCTGCGTTCGGGAACCCACTTGATGGTGGGCGCAGGACGCCCCTTGTCCACCTGGATCAATGCCGCGCCCGGCGCATCGATATCGGCATTGTAGATGGTCACAGTCGCCGGCACGCTCGACTGGAAGTAGAGGACAGGCGCCTTGTTGGTCGCTCCTGCACGAACCACCGGACTGTCGAGCACGTAGTTCGGGCCGCTTCCTCCCACGAACGAGAAATGCCCGATCCAGCCGGTGCCGCCGCGCTTCACCGGATTCTCGCTGCGGCAGTTCTTGAGCGTGCCGCTGTTCCAGAGCCGGTAGTTGAGCTTGTTCCCGCTGGCGAAGCAGCCTTCCATGTAGACGTCCTGCGACTTGGTATCGAAGCCGCCATCGCTCGACCCGGTCGCCACGCAGGAATAATAGCGGATCTTGCTGTTTCCGCGCTCGTCCGAGAATCCGTCGCCATTCCAGTACTTGTCCGAAGGGCGCTGGGTTTCGCAGAAATCGTGCGCCTCGACGCGGCGATAGACGATGTCGTGCGCTTCATCGTCGAGCGCGAAGCCGACGCAGTAGTTCGCGCATTCGCCATTGCCGCGTGCGACGACGTCCTCGATCAGCCCGCGCGTCGAACCGTAGCGGATTCGCATGAAGTTGCGGGCCAGCCGGGCGGCATTCACCCGCCGGACGGTAAAGTCGCTGACCGGGGCAGGCACATCGGGATGGTTCCACGACCAGTTCTCGATGAAGCGGTACATGTTGGCGACCTGGCAATCCTCCACCGTGACGTTCTGCGTCGTCGTGTGGAACAGGCGAATCGCGCCATTGCCGAGGTCGAGAAAGTAGCAGTTGCGAATCAGCGTGTTGCTTTCCGCCTTTATCGCCGTGCCGCCATCAGTGCCCGAACCGCCGGGCGAACGCGTGCCCCGGAACGTGCGGCCGTCAATGATGGTGAGGCCCGAGGTCTGTGCCTGCAGCAGGGAAGGCCTCAGAACGATACCGGCGGCGGCGGTTCCGATCAGTCCACGGCGCGTGATCAGTCCAGTCATGCAGTTCCATCCTTTCGTTACGACGAGAGGGCGGGGGGCCTACCGAGAGGTGAACATAGCACGTTGATATTTCTTTAAGTTTAGGCGTTATGTTGCAATTAACCTTACATCACCGAAAGCTCGCGAGACCGCGCTTTGCGGCTGCGCCGACAAATCCCGGGCAACTGCTGCAGGCGGATTGCGCAGCGCAGCGCAGCCAGCTAGGACCCATGATCCTGCGACGTGCGGACGTGGCGGAATGGTAGACGCTGCGGACTTAAAATCCGCTTGGGTATCCCAGTGCGGGTTCGAGTCCCGCCGTCCGCACCACAAAATCGCCTACGTAACTGCGCTCATACCGGCATTTACCGGATTGAAACCATGCGAAGGCGATACAACCGGACTGCAATTGACTTCGGCAATGCAGATCGTAGCAACAGGTGTCGCCAGAGCGCGAGTACCATGGGGGGTACGCTCGCAATGAAATACCCGGGAATTCTGTCCGAGCCCGAGGCAGGTCAAATCGACGACTACAACGAAAAGCGCGTTCAGCCGCGTTTTGCGCTCATGCTGCGCAGCGCCAAGCTCGTCGGCCCCAGCGGGGAATTTCTCTGCATCGTCAGGGACGTTTCCGAAAGCGGCGCGAAACTGAAGATCTTCCATCCGGTCATCAGCGACGAGCCGCTGGCGCTCGAAATCGCGACCGGCGAACGCTTCGGTATCGAGAAAGTCTGGGAAAGGGACGGCGAAGCCGGCGTCCGCTTCCTCGATTCGGTCGACATCATGCGTTTCATCGCTGAAGCAGGCCCCTTCCCCAAGCGTCCGGTCCGGATCAGGGTCAACCACGATGTGACCCTCGCCTTCGCCGGGACGACTGCCCCGGCAACGTTATGCGACCTGTCGCGCCAGGGCGCGCGCATCGAAACCCCGCAGCATCTGGCGATCGGCCAGACGATCCGGATCAGCGGAGACCACCTTCCCGAGTTCGAAGCCACCGTGTGCTGGCGCAAACATCCCGCCTATGGCCTGGTCTTCCGCCAGCTCATGAGCATGGAAGAACTGGCCCAGCGCGTCTATCGCATGCAGCTTCAGGGACCTGCGGCGGCCTGAGCGGATCGGCCTGACAGGGAATCAGGCGGGGCGGAACTTCATCGCCGCGCCGTTCATGCAATAGCGCTTGCCGGTGGGCTTGGGTCCGTCGTCGAAGACATGACCGAGGTGCCCACCGCACTTGGCGCAATGCACTTCGGTGCGCGGATAGCCGAGCTTGTAGTCGGTCGAGGTGCCGACGGCGCCGGCCAATGGCTTCCAGAAGCTGGGCCAGCCGGTACCGCTGTCGAATTTCGTGGCCGAAGAGAACAAGGGGTTGCCGTCCGCCGCGCAGACGAACGTGCCCTTGCGATGTTCATCGTTGAGCGGTGAGGAATAGGGCCGCTCGGTGCCCGCCTCGCGCAGGATGTGGAACTGTTCGCGCGTCAGGCGCTTGCGCCATTCCGCCTCGCTGTAACTGACCGGATAGGCCTTCGCTTCGGCATCGCCGCTGCCGCAAGCGGTCAGCACCGGCAGGGCCGCGCCCATTCCCAGCCAGGCAAGCAGTCGGCGGCGAGACGTGGCGAGCGGCATCCGGTTTCTCCTGTTGCAGGCACGGCAGGGCAGCTGCGGGTCGGCGCAGACGGCCTCGAGATCGGGACATACCTCGCGAATTCAATACGCAGCCTTAATGAAGGGTCCTCAGACCGCTTCCGACGCGTTCGCCGAAGCGCGGCGCAGGAGCCCCCTGAAGCCGCCGCGCCGGTCCGAGCGCCCCGGCCCGGATTTCATCACCCGGCGCCTGAACAGTGCCGAGCCGAAACGCACCAGCAGGCCTACCCAGATCATCTGCCAGATCACCGCGAACAGGTGCGGTGACAGCGCCGGGTCCTGCGCGGCGCGCGCCAGCATCGCGAAAGGCGAGCTGAACGGAAAGAACACCGCTGCCACTTCCATGAAGGAGCCCGGCTGGGTCATCGCGAAGCTGGCGAAGAAGAAGACGAGAAGCTGCAGCATCGTGACCGGCATCGACAGGGTCTGGACCTCGCGCACGGTCGTTGCCATCGAGCCGATCGCCAGGAAGACCGAGCCGAGGAGCAGGTAGGCCATGGCGAAATAGACGATGCCCAAAGCCATGAGCATCGGCCAGCCTACCGCC
>Ga0098035_1000502_pt1 | contig 19779 bp, 19 predicted proteins | sample 3_EtaG_FD_75046 | JGI IMG/M metagenome (GOLD analysis project Ga0098035, IMG submission 75046) | Marine viral communities from the Subarctic Pacific Ocean - 3_ETSP_OMZ_AT15126 metaG | ecosystem: Environmental > Aquatic > Marine > Oceanic | place: Pacific Ocean | collected 2015-01-07
ATTGCACCAGGGTTGATCCAGACAAACTTCGCCCGCGCGCTCTGGGAAGATCCTGAGATCCTGAAACGCGCGACATCACGTGCCCCATTGCAGCGTATCGGTCAGCCGGAAGAGATTGCTGGTGCGGCCATTCTTATGGCCTCCGACGCAGGGACTTTCCTGACAGGTCAGACGATTGTGATCGATGGCGGCCAGACGATCACCTGATCGAACCTTAATTATATTGCGGTCAGCTGTTCATTAATCAGGCTGGCCGCAATAAGAAACATCATTGCGGCGACAATCAGATCAAGACTGCGGGCACCTGTCCGGTTTTGCATCAACGGCGCAAGCAGACGGGCGCCATACCCAATACCGAAAAACCAGATGAAAGACGCAATGATTGCCCCGCTGACAAAATAGATACGGGCATTTATTTCATATCCGGCCGCTATTCCTCCCAGCAAGATTACCGTATCCAGATAGACGTGAGGGTTCAAAAGACCGAATGCGAGTGTCAAGAGAACCGCTTTTCGCCTTGAGCTCACAACAGGCGTCTCATCCGTCGTCTGCATAATATCTGGCCAAATAGCCCGACGGCAGGAAAGTAGGCCAAAAAGGATCAGAAATATCGCTCCGCCCCAGCTCGCCCATGGTACCAGCTCGGGGAAAGCCGCGATGGCGGAGCCGAGACCCATCGCTCCCAACAGAATTAACGAGCCATCAATCAGGGACGATAACAGGCAAATAATGAATATCTGATCCCGCCGGGCGCCCTGTCGCAGGACAAACAGGTTCTGTGCGCCAATGGCGATGATAAGCGCGGCGCCAAGCATTGCGCCTTCAGCAAATGCCCAGAAATTCATAATGTCAGCACTTTACTAAAAGGGATTTGCGCCGGTGATAGGTCAATGCCGCGGTAATAAATTCCCGGAGTTCCGCTATTGCAATAGTATCATCGGGAGAAAAAAGTATGGCGCGCGTACCCCTGTAATGAAAAATATCCGGATATCTCTCTCTGAATTCAGCGATGAGACTAGTCTGGCAATGCACAAAAAGACCGCAGGTGTTTTTTTCCCTGGACGGCGCGAGTCGGATCGGCGTGCCGGCCCTACCACTTGCATTATAGCTCGGCTCGCCCCATTTCAGCGTTTCAGTCAATACCACATCGCCGATGGCATCCGCAGTCTCAAAAATGAGCTGTCTCAATGCCAGCAACTTGTTTCTCAGATCTTCTGGGTAGGATTTATAGACCGCAGCAACCGATAAATCCTCTATATCATACTGCGTCATGATAAATGCCCAATAAGTAATTCGCCGCGCTATTTTAAAGGTAGCTGATTATATATTTCGGGCATTTTATCCCGATATTTGCTAAACAGCGTCTCAGCAAAGTTTAAAAGGCTGTCTGTCCTATATCAAGCTCGGCAGGCAAATTGGATAATAGATGGAAAAAATTCCAAACCAAAAAGAGATCATCGACCGCCGCGCATTAGTGCAATCGATCGCGACGGCGGCCGAGGAATTCGCTCCGACCAGTTTTGAGTTCCGGCAAGAAATCCTGCGGCAATTCAAAACAAGCCTCGATCACGGCAGTAAGGTCGTGGAAGAGCGCTTTCTGCAATCGAATAAAGGCCGGGCAATGATGTATGCCCAGTGTTTTCTGGTCGACCAGATTATCCGTAGTATTTTCGATGTCGCTACCCAATACATCTATCGATTAAGCAACCCAACTCCTGAGGAAAAACTGTCGCTTGTCGCCGTTGGCGGATATGGCCGCGGTGAGCTTGCGCCCAGTTCTGACGTCGACCTGCTGTTTCTCTTTCCTTACAAACAGACCTCCTGGTGCGAACAGGTGATCGAGTTCGTTCTCTATATGCTTTGGGACCTTGGCCTGAAAGTCGGCCACTCCACACGCACCGTGAGCGAATGTATCCGCCTTGCTAAAAAGGACACAACGATCCAGACCGCCTTGCTGGAAGCGCGCTATGTCTGGGGCGATCAGGATATGTTCAAGGAGATGTATCGTAAATATATGAAGGAGGTTGTTTCCGGGCATAGCCGCGAGTTCATTGAGGCCAAACTGCAGGAACGGAAAGAACGCCACGATCGTTTCGGCAATTCCCGCTATGTTGTGGAACCAAATATCAAAGAGGGGAAAGGCGGGCTGCGCGACCTTCAGACCCTGTTCTGGATAGCAAAATTTCTACACGGGACAACAGATATTTCCAAACTTGTGGCACTTGGGGTCTTTACAGAGAAGGAACGACGCAAATTCACCAAGGCGTCCAATTTCCTCCGTTCGGTCCGATGCCACCTGCATTATCTGACCGGTCGCCCCGAAGAACGGATTACTTTCGACGTTCAGACAGAGCTCGCCAAGCGGCTTCACTACAAGGATCATGCCGGGACCAGCGGGGTTGAACGGTTCATGAAGCATTATTTCCTCGTTGCGAAGGATGTTGGCGACCTGACACGTATTTTTTGCGCCAATCTGGAAGCCGAACAACAGAAGAAAAGCCGCTTGCCACTCCCGCGCCTCGGCCTCGCCAAACGGAAACTGAAAGGGTATGTCGTCGAAAGTGGTCGCATCAATGTGGCGCATGAAGATGACTTTAAGGAAGACCCGATCCGGATGCTGGAATTATTCCATTTGGCTCAGGAAAAGGGCCTGGATGTCCATCCGAATGCGCTGCGCCTTATCCGCCAGGACCTTAAGCTGATCAACCGGAATATTCGTAATGATGAACGGGCCAACCAACTCTTTTTGGAGATGATGACCAGCCGCAAGGATCCGGAAACAACCTTGCGACGCCTGAATGAAGCTGGCGTATTTGGCCGCTTTGTTCCCGATTTCGGACGAGTTGTCGCCCAGATGCAGCATGACATGTATCATGTATATACGGTTGACGAGCACACCATTCGCGCTATCGGTATCATCTCGCAGATCGAGGATGGCGCCTTGAAGGAGGATCATCCGCTTTCTCATAATATCATGCCAAAGATCGTGTCGCGGAATGTCCTGTACTGCGCCGTCCTGATCCATGATATCGCCAAGGGGCGAGGTGGGGATCACTCAATATTGGGAGCGGAGGTGGCGGAGAAACTCTGCCCAAGGCTTGGGCTGTCGCCGTCTGAAACGGAGACAGTTGCCTGGCTGGTGCGATATCATTTGGCATTCAGCGCGTTTGCGTTCAAGCGGGATATCTCTGACCCGAAAACAATTGAGGATTTTGTCAAAATTGTTCAAAGCCCGGAGCGCTTGCGGCTTCTGCTTGTCCTGACTGTCGCCGATATCCGTGCGGTTGGACCGAGTGTCTGGAACGGCTGGAAAGGGCAGCTTCTTCGGGAGCTTTATTATGCGTCCGAAAATGCTCTTACAGGGGGTCATATCTCCGAAGGCCGGGCGGAGCGCGCCAAGCATTACCAGGAGGAACTACGCGGCCTTCTAAGTACCTGGAAAAAAGACGAAATTGAGGCGCACATAGAGCGCTTCTATCAATCCTACTGGATCGGGACCAGCAGTGAGGATCGCGTTACCCACGCAGAGCTCATGCAAAAAGCTGACAAGGAAAAGTCCCTATTTACCATCGAGTCAAAGAGCGATCCCTTCAGGTCTATTACCGAGGTTCTTGTTTACACCGCAGACCATCCGGGCCTGTTTTCCCGGATCACCGGCGCGATGTCGGTAAGCGGCGCCAACATCGTCGACGCGAAAATTCACACGACGACGGATGGTATGGCACTCGATACTTTTTACATTCAGGATTCCGAAGGCAAGGTTTACGATCAACGGGGTCGCATGAAAAAATTGCGTCAGGCAATCGAAGATACATTGCAGGGCGCACGCAGACCCCATTTGGAGATCATGGACCGGCGGGAATCGAGCCTGCCGAGCCGAACTGAAATTTTTACGGTTCAGCCGGCTGTCATCCTCGATAACAAGGCATCCAACACTCATACGGTTATCGAAGTTCGGGGGCGTGACCGGCCCGGGTTGCTTGCCAACCTGACACGGACATTGTTCACATTGTCTCTTTCCATCTCATCGGCACATATTGCCACCTACGGCGAGCGAGCGGTTGACGTATTTTATGTTAAGGACAGCTTCGGCCTCAAAATCACCAACAAGGTCAAGCTTGCCAATATCGAGAAGAAATTGCTTCAGGCCCTCACGGAGGATATGGAGCCGAAAAGAAAATCGGTGCGCGCAAAAAATACGGCGAGCAGCGGAAGCTGATGGGCAGCGCAGGTTCGCCATTGCTATAGGGGAAGCATGAGTTTGATTAAGTCCGTGGCCACAGTCGGTGGTTTTACCATGATCAGTCGGGTTCTCGGTTTTTTACGCGACATCCTGATGGCATCGGTATTGGGCGCCGGGCCGGTGGCGGACGCATTTTTTGTAGCTTTTCGCATCCCAAACATGTTTCGGCGTCTGGTCGCTGAAGGCGCCTTTTCCGCCGCCTTTATCCCGCTGTTTGCGCGCAAGCTGGAAGCCGATGGCAAAGAGGCTGCTCTGACGTTTGCCGGTCATGCATTGAGTATTCTTGTCGGCTTTCTCCTTATTTTTTCAGCACTTTTCATGATCTTCATGCCGGTCATGATGTTATTGCTGGCACCCGGGTTTACACCAGAGGGTTTACGTTTTGACTTAGCCGTCGAGTATACCCGTATCACCTTTCCCTATCTGATCGCGATGGCTGTCGTGGCCCTTTTAGGCGGCATTCTGAACGCCTTCTATAAATTCGCGGCGATGGCGGCGGCGCCGATCCTGCTGAATATCATCCTGATTGCCTGTTTGCTGATAGGCATTAACCGAAGCGAGAGCCATGTTGGTATGCTGCTCGCCGTCGGGGTGGCGATTGCCGGACTGGCGCAGGTTGTTTTCCTCGTCATCGCCTGCCAGCGGGCGGAAATCGGGGTCAAGCTTCGCCGGCCCGTATTTAACGCGGATATCAAGCGATTGTTCCGGTTGATGGTCCCCGGCGCGATTGGCGCAGGTGTAATGCAGATCAACATTCTGGTCGGAACAATAATCGCCTCCTTCCTAGCAACAGGGTCCATCTCCTATCTTTACTATGCGGACCGGGTTTATCAGTTGCCTCTGGGCGTAATAGGTATTGCAGTTGGCACGGCGCTTCTACCTATGCTCTCCCGTCAACTGCGGAAAGGCGAAGAGACAGCGGCAATGAACAGCATGAACCGCGCGATGGAGCTTTCCTTGCTCCTGACCTTACCGGCAGCGGCAGCACTGATGGTTATTCCGGAAGAAATTACCTCTGTCCTATTCCAACATGGGGAATTTACTGCGGTCGCCAGCCAAGCCACGGCATCGGCTCTGCTTGCCTTTGCAACCGGGCTTCCAGCTTTTGTTCTTGTCAAGATTCTTGCGCCGGGCTTTTTCGCGCGGGAGGATACGACAACGCCGGTGATTGTCGGCATCTTCGCCATGATTATGAATGTAGTGCTAAGCCTTATCCTCATCCGCTATCTGGATCACGTCGGAATCGCGCTTGCGACATCCCTCTCCTCCTGGTTTAACGTCCTCCTCCTGTTTATTATTTTACGCCGGCGCGGTCACTATACAGCGGACGCGCGGCTGCTTCGTCGGCTCGTCGGTATGATCGTCGCGTCCGTAATCATGTCCGTCGGCCTCTATTTCGCTCGGGAAAATCTGGCAGGCGCCTTCACGGGAGATTTACCTGTAAGGGTCGGGGCGCTCATTGCGCTTGTAGTCGGCGGTGGTGTGCTCTATGCGGTCAGCGGTATTCTTACCGGGACAGCACGCCTGCAGGAGATAAAATCAATGCTGAAACGCCGCCCCGAAGCGTAAATCGGTTGACGATCCGCAAGCCGCCTGCAATAAGGCCGGGATCAATTCCCGGGCAATGCCCAATCCCCGGCCCCGACGATCTGATTGTCAGTCCGTCAATTTTGGGGCCCGTGTCCAAAGCGTGAGGAGTTTTAGTTATGTCTCGTATTTTCTCCGGCGTTCAGCCAAGTGGCAACCTTCATCTCGGTAACTATCTCGGCGCGATCCGTAATTTCGTCGGGTTACAGGATGATTATGAGTGCATTTATTGTGCTGTTAATATGCATGCCATTACCGTCTGGCAGGATCCGGAAGCGTTACGCAACAATACACGGGAAGTAGCCGCCGCCTATCTCGCCGCGGGAGTAGACCCAAAGCGGTCTATTATTTTCGCCCAAAGCACCGTTGCTGCCCATGCGGAGCTCGCTTGGATATTCAACTGTGTTGCCCGTCTTGGCTGGTTGAACCGCATGACCCAGTTCAAGGAGAAAGCCGGAAAGAACCGCGAGAATGCCTCTGTCGGCCTGTATGCCTACCCCAACCTGATGGCGGCGGACATTATGGTCTATAAGGCAACCCATGTGCCTGTCGGGGAGGACCAGAAACAGCATCTGGAGTTGACCCGCGATATCGCGCAGAAATTCAACAATGACTATGGAACTGAAACCTTCCCGCTGGTGGAGCCTTTGATCTTTGGCGCGGCTACACGGGTGATGTCCCTCCGCGATGGATCGAAGAAAATGTCAAAGTCAGACCCCAGCGACTATTCGCGTATTACTTTCACGGACGACCGGGACAGCATCGCAAAGAAACTCCGCAAAGCGCGGACGGATGCCGATCCACTTCCCGAAACGGAAGAGGGCTTGAAGGATCGCCCTGAAGCCGCCAACCTCGTCGGGATATACGCTGCGCTTGCCGATCTCAGTAAGCAGGAAGTCCTGAATGAATTTGCTGGCGCTCCTTTTTCAACGTTTAAGCCGGCGCTAACCGACCTAGCCGTTGAAAAATTTGGCCCAATCGGCGAGGAAATGAAAAAGCTGATGGCCGACCCGGCGCATGTGGATGCCATATTGAAAGAAGGGGCCGAACGTGCCGCCGCACTAGCTGCGCCAGTATTGGCTGAGGTGAAGGAAGTCGTTGGATTTATTCACCCTTAAGGAAGTCCGCTTGTAAGTCGGGTCGAAACAACATACATCTTTAATTGAAGCCACATGAACAGATCACGCGGTGACGGGGCAGGATAGATGAGCGAAATCGGCAATAGCGGCGGCGATACCAAACGGATTGGTGGGCGCGCAGCGGCAGTTCGGGAAAGCGCGAAGCGAAGCTGGAAAGTCCTCGCAATTCTTATTCTGCTGTTCCTGTTGCTCTATTATCCCGTCGGCATGATCATGATCAATAATATTGACGATGATACGGAATTCGTGCCAACCGGTACAAATGTTGTTGCCGGAGGCAGTCATGCAGTGGACATGATGGCCGGCCTGATAGATCGGGAAATCAACGTTAACCGCTGGACAGCGAATGACCCTTTCTTCATGCCGTCTGCCGCCCTCGACAATATGCCGAATTACCAGCAGGGAATTATTTCCGCCCTCGCGCGATTCGGCTTTGAGCTAACCGACCAGATTGGGCGAACACGCGGATCCAGTCAAACAGACCCGGACTTGCAGGAAGCCGCGGGCCTGCTCCAATATTCCGGTACAAAATGGGCGTGGGATCCGACGATTTCTCTCTTGCCGACCGCGGCATCCGAAGAACAGTATGAAAAAGCCCGCTCTTCTCTCATCAGCTATAATAAGCGGCTGGCCAATGGCAAGGCCGTCTTCGAACGGCGCGCCGATAACCTGCTGGCGACCCTTGACCGGATTGCCCTTGATATGGGGTCCTCTACCGCAACGATCGACCAGCATATCGACGAAAATTCCGGTGATATCATTGATTTCCAGGCAGACAATATTTTTTATGGCGTCAAAGGGCAGGCGTACGGCTATTACATGCTCCTGAAGGCACTGTCACAGGATTATGAAAGCCTGATCAAGGAGCGTAATCTTACCAATGCCTGGGCGCAGATGCTGGCGAGCCTCAAATCCGTGATCGATCTTGATCCCTTTATTGTCATCAACGCGGCGCCAGATTCCCAGTTTCTCCCCAATCATCTGACAGCGCAGGGCTTTTACGTGTTGCGTGCCCGGACGCAGCTACAAGAGATCAGCAACATTCTCTTGAAATAAACCCGCTGATAGTGGCAGGATAATTTTCCCCTAGAACAACTGACGGAGTCTGTATGTCAGAGGAGACCCAGAGCGGCGTACGCAACAAATTTCTTGTCGTCGTCGACGAAACACCGGAATGCAAGTCGGCAATCCGCTTCGCGAGCCGCCGGGCCTGGCATGTCGGGGGCGGCGTGATCCTGCTTTATGTTATCGAACCACCAGAATTCCAGCACTGGATGGGGGTAGAACAGGCGATGCGCGAAGAAGCCCGTGAAGCCGCCGAAGAACTCTTGCTGAACCTCGCAGAGGAAATTCAGAAGGAAACGACCATTGTGCCGGAATTCGTCATCCGCGATGGTCACAAGAAGGAAGAAGTGCTGGCGCTGATTGAGGAAGACTCCGATATTCGCGTTCTTGTCCTGGCCGCGTCCCCGGATACCGGTGGTCCGGGCCCATTGATTAAAAGTCTCGTTGGGGAAATGTCCGGTACATTCGCAATCCCGATTACCGTGGTGCCAGGAAATTTGACCACCCGGCAGCTGGATGCGGTTACGTAATCCCGCCGGTTGTAGTTCCAACCTGAAACCGCGCCCTCGATTCGCGATTTAGCCGGTTTTTATTTGAACTAAATTTGTCCAAAATAGACCGAAATCTTTTAACCCGCTGAATCAATTAATAAATTTCTTTTGTAAATATCTACTCTTGAATTCGCAAGTAGAGACACACATATTTCATCCTCGGCCCAAGGTGACGTAAAATGCATTTTGGGCCTATATATTGTGTATCGGATTGACATTTTAGTCTATATATTGTGCTTTATTAGGATATGGCACAGTTGATGGCTTAGGGCGCAACGCAAGTTTTATCATGCAGCTATTTAAATCCAGTATCAGACTAAACAAGTTTGCAACGTTGGCAGTTATTGTCCTGGCAGTTGCGTATGTTGTGCCTGATTTTATCGGCCGCACTTCCGACGACAAAACGTCGTCTTTTAATGGTGGCCGAACATTATTCGCCAAAAATGCGTCGTCGCCTGGTCGCCAGCCATGGAATATGACCACGCATGCCGAAGCGGATCAGTTCGATATGGCATCGCTGGAAACCGCAATGGATCAGATAGATTACCAGTTACAGGACATTCGTAAAGGGCATCCTGTTCCACGCTTTTATGTAGAGCAAATCCCGGTCGATATTGACGATATAACGGATGTAGAACAACGCAAAAAGACCTTTATCAAGCTCGTTCTGCCCTTGATTTTGAGCACAAACGAGAAAATCCTGGAAAGGCGGGAACGTCTTGCCGACCTGCTTAAGAAAAAGGAACAAGGGGAACGAATCGGGCCTTCGGACCGTAAATGGCTTGATCAAATGGCCGTTCGCTACCGAGAGGACATTGCCGATCCGGAACGGCTGATGCTGAAAGTTGATAAGGTCCCTGTATCGCTCGCGCTTGCACAGGCCGTAGAAGAATCCGGATGGGGCACCTCACGCTTCGCCCGTGAAGGAAATGCGCTCTTCGGTCAGCGAGTCTGGTCGACCGGCAAGGGAATAGTGCCGGAAGAGCGGGCTGAAAATGAAACCCATGAGGTAAAAGCCTTCAAGTCCATAGCCGACTCGATCACTGCCTATATTCATAATCTCAACTCCCATGCAGCCTATGCTGAATTTCGGGAAATTCGGGCCCGTCATCATTCTGGCGTCCAAGCCGCGTATGAGGATCCGCCGCTCATTGACACGCTGCATGTTTATTCCGAAAAAGGGCCTGAGTATGTGGATAATCTTCGGTCGCTGATCGAGATAAACCAGTTCGATGACTTTGAAGATGCTATCCTCGCGCCGGAGCAGCTGGCCGCCAACCGTCCGTAGTCCTCACCCAATCTCCGTTTATTTCTATCGTTGCGTCTTTCCATCTCGCAAATATTTGAGGGATATGGAAAGATAGCCGGACGCCTAATCTGAAAAAGGCGCCGCTTCATGCTGAACGCGCCATAAGAAAAAAAAACAAAAAGGGGGGATCATGGATCGATTGGCAAACAAAGGCGCACTGGTGACTGGCGCAGCTACCGGAATTGGCCTCGCAACGACCCGCCGCTTCATCGAGGAAGGGGCCTTTGTCCTGATGACCGACATCAATGCGGAAGCCGGAAAGGCTGCGGCGAAAGCACTCGGCAAGATGGCGCAGTTTTTAGAACAGGACGTCACGAAGGAAGCCGACTGGCAAAGGGTCATGGCCACGATCGCCGCCGATACCAAGGGAATAGATATTCTGGTGAACAACGCAGGTATTCTTGCAATCGGGGATCATCAAACTATTGAAGATACGGACCTCGCTCATTGGCAGGCCATCCAAAAGGTTAATGTCGAGGGTGTTTTTCTAGGTTGTCAGGCTGCCGTCAAGGCGATGAAGGGTCGGGGCGGTTCCATCGTCAATATTTCATCTGTTGCTGCCATTATCGGCACGCCAACACTCGCGGCGTATGGCGCTTCAAAAGCAGCGGTAAGGCAACTGACAAAAACCGTCGCCATTCACTGCGCCAGTAAAGATTACGGCATTCGGTGCAACTCCGTGCATCCTGATCCGGTGCGCACGAATATGGGTGACGAATTGATGGGTATGTACGGCGGGAAAGTCGACGCAGGCTGGAAAGCCATTCCAGGGCGCGTTCCATTAAAAATCCCGGCCGAGCCTGTGGACATTGCCAATTGTATTCTCTTCCTCGCCTCTGACGAGGCCCGCCATGTCACCGGATCTGAACTTGTCGTCGATGGCGGCATGACCGCAATCTAATAATAATAAATTACGGGAGTAATCGATTAATGCGTATTGAGCATGATATCCTGCAGGAATTCGTTGAGGCAATTTTCAAGGCTGCCGGGAGTAGTCCCACGGAAGCCGCGATCGTTGCCGATCACCTCGTCCTTGCCAACCTTTCTGGCCATGACAGCCATGGCGTCGGGATGATCCCCCGCTATGTGGAGAATATCAAGGCCGGATTCCTTCGCCCCAACGAGCATGTGGAGCTACTCAAGAAGGATGGCTCTATTCTGGTGTTCGATGGTCGCGCCGGATTTGGTCAGGTCGTCGCACGGGAAGCGACGGCGCAGACCATTGCTGTCGCTCAGGAAACCGGGCTCGCACTTTCAGCTTTACGGAATGCCCATCATATTGGCCGCGTCGGCACCTATGGGGAGCAATGCACAGATGCGGGTCTTGTTTCCATTCACTTTGTCAATGTTACCGGTCATAGAGGACTTGTCGCGCCACATCGCGGTTCGGATGCCCGCTACGGTACTAATCCGATCTGCATTTCCCTCCCCGATACCGCGCAAGAGCCCCGCATTATTCTCGATTTTGCAACAAGCAAGGTCGCCCTCGGGAAGATTCGGGTTGCCCATAACAGCGGCAAGAAGGTCGACGAAGGGCTGCTTATCGACAATGACGGTAACGCAACCACTGATCCGGGAGTCATGTTTGCAGACAAGGTTGGGTCGCTCCTTCCTCTGGCGGAACACAAGGGGTATGGCCTTGCGCTCATGTGCGAACTGTTGACAGGTGCGATTGGCGGTGGCGGAACGATCCAGCCAAAAAACACCCGTGATACCCGTATCATCAACAACATGCTTTCGATCGTTATTGATCCAACTCGCCTGACGGATACGGACTATATCGCGAGCGAGATGAAGGCCATGTGTGATTACGTTCGCGACTCCCCGCCGCGCGCAGGGTATGACAACGTGATTGTGCCCGGCGATCCGGAGCGGGAACAACGGGAATTGCGCCGTACCCACGGCATCGAAATAGACGAGGAAACCTGGCGCCAGATCACCGAGGCTGCGGCCAGCCATAATGTGACCTTGTAATCGGAGTTTACCGTCTGAAAATATCCATCTTCAGACGGTAGTCCTTATTTCTTGAGGTTTTTTAACAGATCATCCGCTGCACTTGTCACAAGACCTGTATCGCCAGCGCAGAGGAGGAAATCAAACCCTTGCGCAAAGAGTTCGTTCGTCTGCTTTGCGCCCTTCGAAATGCATCCAAGGAAGGCGGGGCTCGCCTTGATGCGGTCCCGCGCCTCCTCAAAAAGTGCTTTCACCTCCGGATCATCAAATTCCGCAAGTTTATTGATACTCCCGGACAGATCATTGGGGCCGATAAACAGCATATCAACGCCATCGACAGCGGCAATACTTTCAATATTACCAACGGCCTCCTTCGTTTCAATCTGACAGATGATCATCAAGTCATTGTCGAGATTGTCGCGATATGACCCGGCGGTCCGTCCATAGCCGCCGGCCCGTGCCGCGCCAAAACCCGCACTCCGTATTCCTGTCGGTGGATAACGGCAGGCGGCAACGGCCGCCTTTGCTTCTTCCGCTGTATTAACTGAGGGCACCATGATCCCGTCCATTCCGGCATCGAGCGATCGCTTGATCAGAACGGTATCATTCCAGGGCACCCGAATCAGAATAGTCACGTCACTTACTGAACGCGCCGCGCGATGCTGGTCGATCGCGGTTTCGAGGCTTCCAGAGCCATGTTCATGATCAATCATGAGAGCGTCAAATCCAGCCCCTGCCACAATCTCCGCCATATCCGAGGAATTGGAGAAGAGCCAGCAGGCTGCTGCTTTTTCACCGGCTTTTAGTTTTTCTTTTAGTTTGTTTGGGCGATACATCGGCATTCCTCATTTTGATTGCTATTATTTCGGGATGTAAAAGAGAGATCCGAACCAGCGCCAGCGTCGATCCGGTCCAAGAAGAGTACAATTAATTCGGCCCCGGCCGGGCTTGAAGTCGGCTGTCAATCGTATCTCGATCCGCGCATCGCCGATTTTTTCGATTGGGACGGCCCCGCCTGTCTGGTTGGAGGAAAAACACGAAAGGCCGCTGAGGTTGCCGTAATCCTCGGCAATGGTGAAACCGAAATTGGGAGGATTGCGCTTCAATACATTATCAGATGGCGTCACATCCGTTACCCGCAAAGGCAAGGCATTCGCGGCCAACCGAAAACGCCCGATACCACCATAATTCTCGCTCATGGCAAACCGCGGCAGTTCAAGACGGTCATGGCCGGAATAGGAAACACCGGACTGCTGGCCAAACGCGGCCTTGAAGCCAATTTTGCGAATTACGGCTTTCACCTCATTCCCATACTCGCCGTAAGGATAGGCGAATATGGCAGGCACAAACCCCAATTCCTCCTGGTACCGTTCACTCGCCAGATTAATATCTGCTTCAATTTCCTGCGGGCTCATTAGGGGTAGATGCGCATGAGCATAGCTATGATGACCGATATGGACGCCCGCATCACGCAGCTCACGGATCTGGTCCCAGGTCATGTAGTCGGCGAACTGCTTGTCCACTCCCTCGACGGCGACGAAAACCGTGAACGGCAAATTCGCGTCCCGCAATATCGGCCAGGCAACATTGTGAACAGAGGCATAGGCGTCGTCGATTGTTAGGGCGACAGTACGATCGGGCAATTCTTCGCCTTTCTCAAGACGATCCACAATCTCATTGAGCGGCAAAACAGTATACTCACCGTTCTGGAGTTCCTGAACATGTTCCTTAAACTGTTCAACGCGAATATTTGTCGAGGTGTATTGATCTTCCCCGAACCGATGATACATAATCACGCTGGCCCAGTCGGCCGCCAGTGCGGGGCTGCCCCCCAAAACCGCGACGGCTGATAATATGACGCACAGTATGCGTATCTTTACTTTTAACATCTGTCCCATGGCACCCTATTCCGCCTCTGAAAGACCGGCATGCCCCATCATCCGGCTGCCGGCTGCCTTGTCCGAGAGGGTAGGATATCGGCGGGGTCTAAACAATTGGTAATGCCACCATTCATTCCGATAAAAATCCCAGCCCGCCGCCGTCATCACACCCAGAAGCACGGCCCGGTTCCGCTGCGCTTCGGCCGAAATATCGCGCGCACCATGATACGACGTAGGCGTCATTGCATCAAACCCGGCCCCCATCTCCAGTTCCCGTCCCGCGCTGTCGATCAGCGTAAGGTCGATTGCCGCCCCGCGTGAGTGCGGCGAACCATTACTTGGCCTGGAGAGAAAATCCGGATTCGGAGTATGGTCCCACAGCGCCTGTACAGCCTCAGTCGGACGAAAACCATCAAAGAGCTTGAACCGCAGCCCGATATCCGCCGCCAGGTCCACGGCCCGGCGCAGATTCTCTGCGGCCTCTAGGTTCAAAAAGCAGGCACTTCGCCTGTATACGGCCGCGCCGGTAAAATTATTTGTTGTCGCGTAACGCAGATCAAGTTCGACATTGAATTCTTCGGCGGTTATTTCGGTTAAGTTCGCATTTAGGGGCATCTTGAACCTGTTGACTTGAAATCACGCGGCTTTGAGCGTAACACTCTCGCCTCACGGTGACCCTACATGGCTGGATTACGGAAGGCAATATAATGAAGATATTGGCATTTGATACCGCACTAAATGCCTGCTCTGTCGCCGTCGCCGACGGGACAACGATCCTCGCCCGGAGTCATGAGAAACGGCGGCGCGGTCATGCGGAAGCCCTGATGCCAATGATAGAGGCGCAACTTCAGGAAGCCGGGTTTGGTTACGGGGATCTCGATCTGATTGCGGTAACTGTCGGACCAGGTACTTTTACAGGACTCAGGATCGGGCTTGCCGCCGCTCGTGGAATTGGCGTTGCCGCCAAAAAGCCGGTTATCGGCATTACTACGCTCGAGGCGCTTGCCGCTGCCGTGCCGTTCCCCGCCACTAATGGTCTTCCGGTAATTGCCACGGCAGATGCCCGGCGCGGGGAAGTTTACATACAGGCGTTCAAGCGACTGGAACAGGGCGAAATCATCTCCCCCCTCTCTGCTCCCGCTGCAATTAGGACAGAGCAGGCACTGGCGACACTTCATACAGAACAGGCAATCCTCGTCGGTTCAGGTGCCCCGCTGCTGGAAAGTATTCCCAATTTTGACTCCGGAAAATACAGCATCCTCGATTTGTCCGACGACCCGGATGCTGTCCAGTTAATCCACCTGGCCGTCGCACGCGGTTTGCCGGCAGATGGCTTGCCGGCTCCTGCCCCGCTCTATCTCCGCGCTCCGGACGCAAAGCTACCCGGCGGAATAGACCCGACGGCCGGGTGATAGAGACGATCCATGAAGGAAGACGCCATATTCATCGACTTCTTTACTGGAAAATCCATGGCGCCGCTTGCGGCGGCAATGCATGCCCGGTGTTTCTCAGAGGCATGGAAGGAAGCCGACTTTATCTCCGCGCTCGATATACCGGGGACCCTGCTGCAAATTCTCAGCATCGCCGAAGAACCCGCCGCCTTTTCACTGTATCGCATTGTAATGGATGAAGCGGAGATACTTACCCTCGGAACCCTGCCCGAATTTCGCGGAAAGGGAATTGCAGCGCATCTTTTGTTCTCTGGTTCCGAGAAACTGAAAGTATCCGGTGTTTGCTGCCTTTACCTTGAAGTCGGTTCACGAAATCTGGCCGCGCAACGTCTTTATACTAAACAGGGATTTAAAGAGATTGGACGCCGGAGAAATTATTACAACCACGGCGGGAAGCCGGAAGATGCAATTATGATGAAAAATCGTCTTTAACCTATAAAAGGATAAAAAAACACCAAGTTGGAATAAATGTTGGCTTATAATATTTTTTTTCTTTATTCTATTTTATATTTCGTTGTCGTTCTTATATTGATTATACACTTTAAGTCATCCGATATTGAAGGAGGTTTATTACAATGTCCGAAAAAATTGAAAAGCTGGAGCTTCTTGCTCTGACTACGGATATCGTTACCTCACATTTGTCCCGCAACCCGGTCGACACCGGGGAAATTTCATCTTTAATTAATGATGTATATAAAACTCTTTCAACCATTGGTGAGGCCGCGGAGGAGGAAGAAAAGCCAGAGCCGGTAGTCGCCATCCGCAAATCCGTGCATCCGGATTACATTATCTGCCTGGAAGACGGGAAAAAGTTAAAAATGCTCAAGCGCCACCTCAAAACGTCATACGACATGACACCGGACGAATACCGGGAGCGTTGGGGCCTCCCCGCCGACTATCCAATGGTCGCCCCCAATTATGCCGAACAACGCCGCAATCTTGCAAAGAAGATAGGCCTTGGTACGCGGCGCAAGAAAGTAAAGAGCTAAGTAATCTCTACTTTCGCTGGCCCTAAAAAATAATTCGTATAAAATCAGTTTTGCTGACAATTAATCAGCAGTGATAGAACGTTAACAGAGGTTCATATGCCTACCCGTTTGGAACAAATCTGCCTTGACAAGGGCTTGCGGATGACTGAGCAGCGCCGCGTAATTGCGCGTGTACTTTCGGAGTCGCAGGATCATCCGGATGTTGAGCTGGTATATAAACGGGCCTCGGAGATTGATGATACAATCAGTATTTCCACAGTCTATCGAACCGTACGCATGTTTGAAGAAAACGGCATACTGGAGCGTCATGACTTCGGCGACGGCCGCGCCCGTTATGAGGAAGCCTCTGAAGATCATCATGACCACCTGATCAACGTGCAAACAGGTCAGGTAATTGAGTTTACCAGCGACCAGATCGAAGAATTACAGAAGAAGATTGCCAAAGAACTTGGATTTGAGTTAATTGACCATCGGCTTGAACTGTATGGAAAGCCACTGTCAAAGTCCGCAAAAGGGAGCGTATCTCCCGAAGAATCGGTCGTAAATATCAAGCAGACGATCCACAGCAAGAAATTCGATTAATGATCCCGTGCATTTCTGTTTATGAGTAATATCCGCCCAATCCTTACCGTGCTGGCCGTCTTCTGTTGGGCGGGCGTTCTGGTTCCCTTTCAGTTGATCGTCCTGCTGGCTTTTAAGCGACATAAATATCGCATCCCGCAGCTTTTCCACGCCGGGATTTGTTGGCTGCTTCGGGTCAAGGTCGTTGTTTCCGGCAAGATTGAGCATGACAATCCGACCTTGTTCGTGATCAACCATATTTCATGGCTTGATATTCCTGTGGTCGGTAAGGTGGTTCCGGGCAGTTTTGTCGCCAAGAAGGAAGTGGCGGCTTATCCACTTGTCGGGGCGATCTCAAAGCTGCAGCAGACGATATTTATTGAGCGCACCCGGCCCGCCATCAAGGGCCATAAAGGGGAGATGCAGGAACATCTTGAAAATGGCGACAACCTGTTCCTGTTCCCGGAAGGCACCTCATCGAACGGGATCATTATCCAAAACTTCAAGAGCGCGTATTTCGGTCTTGCGGAACGGGAGATCAACGGCCGTCATCTTCTTGTGCAGCCCGTTACAGTTGCCTATAGCAAATTAAACGGGATTCCCCTCACACGCGGCACAATGAGGATCGTTGCCTGGGTTGGCGATGAGGAATTACTCAGCCATATCTGGGCGTTTTTAAAGCGGGGCACGATAACGGCGGAGTTGCGTTTTCACCCGCCGGTGACGATTGACGACTATGATTCTCGAAAAACAATGGCAAGTGACTGTCAATTGACGATCGCGAAGAGCCTCAGTCGGGCGCTTACGGGTCGGGAAGAACCTTAATGTCAAACAATTCCGGGAAAAATGCGCGTTTGACAATTTTTCCCGTGAATTACAGCACGTGCTTCTCTATTTGTCATATAACTGCTAATTTACCCGTGATAAAGAACGGTTTTCCAGACTGACGGACAAGATCTTCAGAACCGGTGAGGTTGACAAGGACGCGTGAACAAAAAACTCTATATATCGACATATGGCTGCCAGATGAATGTTTATGATTCAGCCCGCATGGCAGATCTGATGGCCCCTCTTGGCTATACCCTGACTGATAAACCCGCTGGTGCGGATATGGCGATCCTCAACACCTGCCATATTCGGGAAAAAGCGTCTGAAAAGACCTTTTCCGAACTCGGGCGCCTGCGCAATCTGCGGGAGGACAGGAAATCCCGCAAGGAAGGCGATATGATCATCGCGGTGGCCGGATGTGTCGCACAGGCCGAAGGCGCGGAAATCATGAAACGTGCGCCCTATGTGGATATGGTGTTCGGACCGCAGTCCTATCATCAGCTTCCGGAGATGGTGGCAAAGGCAACCCGCGGCGTCGGCCATATTCTGGAAACGGAATTCCCGCTTGAACCCAAGTTCGACTTTCTTCCAGAAGAGGCAATCGACAAAAACCTCAGCGCTTTCCTCACCGTACAGGAAGGCTGCGATAAATTCTGCGCCTTTTGTGTAGTGCCTTATACCCGGGGAGCAGAATTTTCACGTCCGGCGGCGGCAATCATTGACGAAGCGAAACGTATGGTCGCGGGAGGAACCCGGGAAATAACCTTGTTGGGGCAGAATGTGAATGCCTATCATGGTGATGGGTTAGACGGAAAACCCGTCAGTCTCGCGCGGCTGATATACCAACTCGCGGAGATTGATGGGCTTGACCGATTGCGTTACACCACGTCCCATCCACTGGAGATGACCGAGGAACTTTGCCGCGCGCATCGTGATGTCGACATCCTCATGCCTTACCTTCATCTGCCTGTCCAGGCTGGTTCCGACCGCATTCTCGCGGCGATGAACCGGCGCCACACAGCGGACGAATACCGGCGTATCATTGACAAGCTGCGTCATTATCGGCCGGATCTGGCATTATCTGGCGACTTCATCGTCGGATTCCCGGGTGAAACGGATCAGGAGTTTGAGGACACTCTTAAACTGGTGCGTGATGTCGAGTATGCGCAAGCTTACAGCTTTAAATACAGCCCACGCCCAGGAACCCCGGCGGCGGCACTTGACGATCAGATGGTCGAAGAAGTGGTAAAGTCAGAACGTCTTGCCCGGTTGCAGACGCTTCTGAACGTACAACAGCTCGCTTATAATCAAACCTTTGTCGGCAAGGAAGTTGACGTCCTGCTGGAGCGGGAAGGAAAACGTGAAGGACAGCTTGTCGGTCGTAGCCCCTTTATGCAGTCCGTCTTCGTTCCGTCACCCCCCCACCGCATTGGGCGCATTGCAACTGTCATTGTACAAGAGGGAAATGCTAACTCTCTACGTGGCGAATTGAAACCCGGCAGTGTCGCCGACGCGGCATAGGAACAAACGTGGCAAAAAATCAATCAAGCTCGAATTCTCCAAAATCCGAACCCGACAAGAACAACGCAACCATTCTTGAATTTGATGACAATCATTTGCTTGCCCAGCTCGTCGGGGAGCATGATCGTTATCTTGCGCGGATCGAACAGGGCCTTGATGTCTCTGTTGCTTCACGCGGAAACAAGATGGCGGTGTCCGGCAGCAACTCTGCAAAAGCCGCGGCAAAAGCTGTTTTGCTCGATCTTTATCAGCGGCTTAAGAAGGGCCTGGATGTGACGGAAGGCGAGGTAGATGGTGCCATTCGGATGGCAAACAATGCCCCCGCTGAAGATGGGAGTCGCGGTACGGTTTCCGGCGAAAGCGGGATGATTGTTACCAAGCGACGGCGGATCACTCCACGCTCCACCAATCAGGGAGTCTATGTAAACTCCTTACGCACACACGAGCTCGTTTTCGGTCTCGGGCCGGCTGGTACCGGCAAAACCTATCTTGCGGTTGCGAATGCGGTCGCCATGCTGATCGAAAACAAGGTCGATCGGCTGATTTTGGCACGCCCTGCCGTTGAAGCCGGTGAAAAACTCGGCTTTTTGCCAGGGGACATGCGCGACAAGATAGATCCTTACCTGCGTCCGCTTTATGACGCACTCTACGACATGCTTCCTGCCGAAGAGGTGGTCAAGCGACTAGAAAACGGTGAAATTG
>Ga0098035_1000504_pt1 | contig 19723 bp, 24 predicted proteins | sample 3_EtaG_FD_75046 | JGI IMG/M metagenome (GOLD analysis project Ga0098035, IMG submission 75046) | Marine viral communities from the Subarctic Pacific Ocean - 3_ETSP_OMZ_AT15126 metaG | ecosystem: Environmental > Aquatic > Marine > Oceanic | place: Pacific Ocean | collected 2015-01-07
AAGATGAATTTTGATATTATGTTTCTCATATTGATCCTCAAGATAGTGCACGAACTTCTGCGGTACCGGAGCAGCCTTGGGAGGAACATACCCTGTCATATTTTTGAAATAATGATCAATATGCGCATCCTTCCACTCTTGAGTCTGCTCGTCGGGTCTAGGAATCTCGTTCGGGGCCCCCAGAAGTTTGTGTGCGACGTATGTACCTCCCGTTTTTGGTACATGCAAAAATGCCAACTCTTTAGCATTTTCTAAAAGCTCTTTAAGTTCTTCGTCACCAAATGGCGGCAGCCGCTCAGTCATTTTTCCACAGTTCCTTGTTGAGAAAAACAGTTTTTTCTCGATTCCATAGATTGTTTTTATAGAAGTGCCATTTATAAAGAGCGTGGTTGTTTAGGGTATAGGGTTCGTCAACCTTGCGATAGTTCGTTGTCTTTTCCGGCTCTTCTTTGAGAAATTCGTTTGAAAACTCACTTTTCTGATTGGTGTCAAAACAGCCGTCCATCATTGTTGTCATGTACTCGCTGTTAGGCCCGAGATAATCCAGAACGTGATCATATATATTGCACACTGTGTTAATATTATCTGAACTGCTATAAAACCAGTGGTCAGATATGCCGGCGTTTATTTGATCCCAATACGCATTATATATCGCATTCATATCAAGGGTCGGATCAAATTTTATATAGCTCGTCTTATTTTGTCCGTAGTTGTGGTATCCAACATCAAAACGCGAGTTTAAAACACAATCATACTCTGTGCCGCTTTCTTCTTCATGTTGCAATCGAAGATCATTACTTGTCTTTCTAGTATAGAAAAAGCTCAACGTTTTAAAAATATCCCCTCGGGAGCCGCCAAAACGATTCATGTCTAGAGTGGCTATTTCTTCTTTGAACTGTCGCTGCTTTTCAAAAATATGCTTCTTGGGTTTAAAAAGGTCAACCATCTCTTGTTCGACGGCAACGTCCCACGAGTGGATAAACACATCTGGATTGTGTACCATTACCTTATCAAAAAGATGTTTGAACTTTCCTAAATAAGCTCCGCCGGCGTAAATGGTGCTTCCTTTGGGATATCCAAAAAGGCAAAGTGCTATTTTCATTTTTTGCTCACCAACAAGTTATAATCATAAAAATACAAATAGTCAATATTCGTTTTCAAAAAACAGTTCATAGCATGCTCGGGCGTTTCTACAATGGGCTCTCGGTCATTAAAGCTCGTATTTAAAACGATTGGTACTCCATACAACTCTTCCCACCGGCTAATAAGCCCATGATACCAGGGGTTGTCTTCTGCTGTTACGGTCTGCAAGCGTCCCGAAGCGTCTGCATGCAATACGGCCGGAACCTTGTCTTTCATATCTTCTTTAAAGTTTATCACAAAGCCCATGTAAGGAGAATCAACATCTCGCACAAACCAGTCGGCGACACGCTCCCTAATAATAGATGGGGCGAATGGCCTAAACCAATCGCGATGCTTAACCTTTTCATTTAAAATGTTCCTCATGTCGTCGTGCGTTGGATCGGCCAAGATCGAGCGATTCCCTAGGGCGCGACGGCCAGATTCAGATCCCCCTCCGAAAACAGAAATAATCTTTTTGGCCTTCAGCTCGGCAAGAATATGGTCGTTGTCAACTTTCTGTACTTCTACCTTGTCATCACTTAGTTTAATGGCGGCTTGTACCTCCTCTAGCTCATATGGCTTTCCCATATAAGGAGTAAAGTTTAAACCGGTGTATTCCCTGGGATTGTTCTCTACACAGTGCCAGATATATTGTGTGCACCCCACGGCAAGCCCGGCATCATAAGGAACGGGGCACACATAAATATTTTCAATGGCGCCATCAAACCAGTCATACATGTGGCCCGTCATAACGCTGTTGAGGGCGACTCCGCCGGCCAGGCAAAGATTTTTAGTTGAGGCACTCTTTACGTAGGGCTCTATTAATTCCTTCACATAAATCTCTGTGGCCAACTGCAGCGCCGCGGCTATATTAAACTTCTTTTCAGTAGAAAGGCGCGACCAGTCGTAAAACTTAGAGTAGTCGTTTTTCTTCAACAGTGCCAGCATTTCATCTAAATACTTTTGAGGCTCGTCAGCAAACGCCGACATTGCCATAACAGTTCCGCACTGGTTTCCTCTTGGCGGCCCTGAAGAATAGCCAAAAGTATTTTTGGTGATATTGCTCCAGAACCCTCCAATGTTTACCTCGAAGGGAAACTGCTGTAAAAGATTTAACTTGTTGTCTTTTCCTTCATAAACCGTAAGGCATGTGGTGCTATATTGTTTTTCTTCAAGTTCTTCGCCGCCGCCGTCCATCGTTATAATCAAGGCCTCGTCAAAGTTAGATGAAAAGAACGCGTTGGCGGCATGTGCTTTGTGATGAGATATTTCTAAATACTCTCCCCCATGCTCTTCTAAGTGAAGTCGCATCTTTCTAAATGAATCCGGATATTGCGCTGCGAGGCCGCCACGCCAGCGCATTACAAAATGAGTAAAATAATCAACTTTTCCTATGTCCGGATTTCTCTCAAAGAAAAACTTAAGGACATCCCCCTGTTGTTCTTTGATTCTGGAAAACCTTTCCAGCTCTTCGTGAACTACAAGATTGCCGTCCTCTGTAATAGAGTATGCAGTATCGTGGGCGCCACAAGCAAGACCTACAATTTTCATAACATTTTCCCCTAATCGGCTATAAACATGTTGGCGCCATCGTTAAAAAAGTCTACAGACGTACGAACGGAAAAGTTATGAATATCGTTTCCTAGACGCACCATCTTTTTGAGAGGGCCTTCAGGAACGGTGATAATGTCGGTGCCACAATTTTGAGCATCTAAAATATCCCGGGTGCGCTGGCAGCCCGCCCACAAAGTCTCAACATGGGGATTGGTACCAAAAGTGTCATTTGCGTGGGTCATAATCTCTACTGCATCTGTGCCAGTATCATTGATCCTGCCGCAAAATACCGACACTATAGACGTATGCTGTAGGTTGGCGGCTGCTATTTCCTCGATTTGTTTCTTTGTGTATACGCAAGTCACATTAATCGTGAGGCCTTCGTCTGAAAGCTTCTTTATCAAAGGTACTGTAGACTCGCCAGTGGGATATACAACCGGTATCTTAACATAAACGTTGCTTCCCCAAGACGTAATCTCGCGCGCCTGCTCCTCTATTCCTTTTGGTGAGGGGTCAAATACCTGAAAGGAAATCGGGCGGCCTCTCATAAGCGGAATCGTGCTTAGGGCAAAGCTTTTATAGTCCCTAATCCCTGCTTGTTTTAAAAAGGAAATATTAGTTGTGACTCCTGCAACATTCGCGTAGTTGCAATATTCTGCCACACTTGATCCATCATAAAAAACTTTAATTTTCTTATTACTCATTGTTTCTCCAATATACTGTTAATCCACACCGTAGCCATTAAAAGTGCAAATATTCCATGTTCCTTGCTAACTTTAAGCCGAAAAGGCACAAACCTTATAAAATACGTGCTCATGTAAAAAATGGCTTTTCTTAGGGTTTCATCATGAGAACATTCTAACATCTCTGACCACTTATTTACAAGGCTATCTTCCAATAAAGTGGGTGTGCGCGTAAAAAACTTGTCCACACACTTAAATCGGCTATTAGCTATATCCACACGTGTAACTGGTTTTTTAATACTTTTCCACTTTGCGTATGAAGATATAATAGACTGCGCTAGCTTTCCTAAATCCTTTTCCCGAGCATCAAACATCTTTGCTCCATCCATGTCGATTAGCTTAATGTCGTGTGTTTTCTCGTAAAACATAATGTTTTCCAAGGTTAGGTCACCATGAACCACAGATATGCGATCCGGACAAAGGCTTTTAAAATCCAAAGCGGCGAAGGCTGCGCGGAGGCCCATATACTCTTTGCCATTAATGGTCACAACTTCCTGATTAAGAATCTGGTCAAACTCGGGTAAGTCTTCAGCAAAAATGTCAAACTTAGGATATATTTTTTCATTTAAAAAGCTTTCCATCCACTGTTCACCATCTATGCTTTTATTAAGTGAGTATATATCCTTATTGAGTATCTCTAACAAATCCATCAGAATAGACCGCTGCGTCTCTTGATTAGCGTCTCCTAAAATCTGATACCCATCTAAATACTCCATATCATAATAATATTCTAGCTCATTGTCCCTCTCGCGCAGGACGGCAGGACAGATTCTTTCTTTAAGAAAGTTAAATCGCCCTAGATCGTCTTTTTGTCTCTTAAGTACCTCAATATGGCGCTCGTCGACTGAGTTTTTGAGAAGATGTTTTCTTACGAATGTAGCTCCATTTTTCTCCAACAAATAAGTCTTCGCAAATGAGTTTTCACTTAAATCGGATACTATGTTAATTTTGTTATCTTCAGTAACGCGTTCGATAAAAAACCATGGTAACTCACCATCCCTGGATATTTCGCAAGCAGTAGCCTGCTTGGTGAACCTTTTCTTGGGCTTTCTGTCGTTTATTAGTATTCGCGGGCCCGAGGGGAGACTCGTTATCAGTTCGTCATATGGTATGCCTTTGTCCCGAAGGAGCTCTACAAGTTCTTTTTCATACTTCTTATTTCGCGCAGTTGTTAGAACAATTTTGTGGTGATGGCTTAATGCGCGCAAAGAAGACACAGCAGGAAGACTAACGTTTTCTGATGGATTGGTACTAGAGTGGTCGTGGTGTTTTAAAAGCACCCCATCGATGTCACAAAAAATGGTGCACTCGTTCCTTCTTTTCTCAATACAGTCGGCCAGCATCTCCGGGTCACCAAAAAAATATGCAGTAGAGACTGGCAGAATGTCAAACTTTTTCCCCTCAGAGTAAAAGCTTTCTAACGCCTTATAAAAATCTACATACTCAAGCGGAAGATCGGTGAACATTTCTGTACTTTTGAAGTAGATACATCCGATGATCCCGCGCACATCATATCGTGAAAAATCGACCGACTCTTTGTTTTTAAAATCAACCACCTGGTCATCTTGAAGTAATATTTTAGACCAGTTTCCCTGCTCTTCTGGAGTGATATTCCAGACGGGTATGGCAACATCCGGGGTGTCTTCACCCTCTTGAAGGATAGAACGAAAGATGGCATCTACATCGATAGAGTGATCGCAATCGCAAATAATCAAGTTGTTGATTTTTTTATTTCCTATGCCCTCTCGAAAGGTTTCCAGTGGCCCTCCGGTTTCCTTCTTTAAAAACCTAGACCGTACTTTTTCTTTCGGGAACATTGTAATCAAAGTTTCATATACATTAAACTCTTCCTCTTGCTCGCGAGTGTAGATAAAATATATATTATCGATATGTGCCTCCCATTCGCGAAAAGGCTCATATGCCTTTTCAATAAACGTCATATCTCCAATATGCAAAAAAGGTTTAAAGACTCCCCCAAACCTTTCTCCTTTTCCTGCGCAGGGAAAAACTAAATTAATCATTTTATCCCCTATTCTTCAAAAACCGATCCAAATCTTCCGGAGTCCCGAGGCCCCACATTTTTTCTATATGGAACGTTTTGATTTTTTTACTATCTTGAATGGCCTCATTGAACACGGGACAAACATAAAACTCATTATTTACTCGGACCTCTTTTTGTATCATTTGCTCTGCGTATTTTACGAAATCAGAACCCCGCTTCCAATAATATATTCCACAGGTTGCAATGTCACTGATGGGTTTTTTCTCGGCCACTTCTCTAACAAAGCCGTCGTCTCCTAGTCGGGCGAAACTCCATTTTGGATGTGTGGCGGTAAACGTTAGGATACCGCCATCAACCTCATCGGCCAACATGGAATACATAAACTCATTGCTGTTCCAGTCGAGATATTGATCCGAGTTCGCAAACAAAAGCGGCTCATCAACATCAATATATTTCTTTGCCAGCAGGGCCGTGCATGCGGCGCCTTGAGTCATCTTGTCCACCTGTATAATTTTGCAATCTGGGCTAATAAGATTCAGCAGATGCTTAAGGTTGTACTGCTCATAATGACCCTTTTGTACTACAAAAATATGCTCGGCGTCAATATTAAGATTCTCAACAACCGCTTGAATCATGGGCTTCCCCTCTACTTCAATAAGCGGCTTCGGGAAAGAGTAGCCAGCCTGCGCAAATCTGCTCCCGGCGCCGGCCATGGGGATTAATACTTTCATTTTGTCGCCCTGCCATTTGGGATTAAATCCCTTATCTTGATTTAACTTGTTCAAGAAGCTATATATTTTTTGCTCTGTAACGTCTTCCGGGTTCATTACAGGGCATAGGGTGGCACCGCTCTTGAGAGCGGCTGTGCGTCCCGTGTGGGAGTCCTCAATGATAAGAGTTTCGTCTACCCCGGCGCCAGCCTTCACCATACATTTGAAATACATCTCAGGGCTTGGCTTGGGATGTTGTACGTCCTGGTTGGAGTAATAAAAATCGATATATTCCAGCAAGCCCTTCTTAAGCAAAGAGAGCTTGACTGTTTCTCGAATAGAGTTAGACGCCACGGCAACCACGTAGCCATCCTCTTTTAGTTTCTTTAGAAGGCTTCTTAGACGATTGTCGTAGGTAAAAGTGTTTTGAATAATATTTAATGTCTTTTGCTGCTTAAGTCCCCATATTTTTTCATAAGCCTCTTTGGGAAGACCTTTATCGACTGAGAGCATCTTTAACTTTTTAGTAGTAGGGAGCCCATCATATTTAGAAAGGTGTTCATCCCTTTGAACTATGTAAGCCTCATCTATTTCTGCCAACGCCAGATTGAGGGCCTGATAATGCATTTCGCGTGCATCAATCAGAACCCCATCTAAATCAAACACAACAAGCTTAGCCATTATAGTGCCCTCGTATCGTGGAATCAATTCCGTATTCCTCTAGCGCCTCATTAAGCAGTCTAGGATATTGCTTCAAATTCCACTGACCCTTGCACACCGCGGTGGCAATATAGGGAAAGATTCTAGAATCAAAATGCATGCTTCCCCGTTTCTTTTCGCCTTCATAGTAATAGCCCCCGTGCATTCTCATGCTGGCCATGGCCACAGATCCATAAAGTTCCGCATCTCTATAGGCATTTGGCTTGTACATTTTTGTCAGTCTAATCAAGTCATCTTTTTTCCATATGGCGCTTTGCTGAGAAAATAAATATGGCGACGTCGACGGAATTGAGTAAAGATTATCATCTATAGGGTTTCCACCAAGCTCTCCGCTTTTAAGAAGCCTTATAAAAGAAAGATCACTTTTTTCCAAATAATGTAGTAGTTCTTCTAACTTTTTATGATCTACATCATCATAGAAAATATGGTCTTCTTGAAAATACAAAATATAATCCTCTTCTACTTGCTCTAAACACTCTAAAAAGCGCTTATAAAAAGGGTCATTCTCGTTATTTATCAACTGGGTATGACCCTCTGGAACGTTATCACTCTGCGCGTTCAAAAAAATATAGCTTTTTTCAAACTTTAAGTGTCGCTCCAGGCGTCCAAAGAACGCCGGCCAGATGTCATCGTATTCTGTATTCGACCATGTTACTAATGCTAGATTTTTCATTTATTTTATTATACCTTATATTTCTCAACAAAATCAGTGCAAATCCCTAAAATATTCGTTCCGGGATCATAATCTTCGCCTACCGATTCTGGCATTACACATACCGACTTGTCGCTTAGCTCGCTCCCGGGATAGGCCCATATATAACCAAGAGAGGTTATAGTATAATCATCTTCCTGGTGCCAAAACACATTCCAAGAGTTCAAATCTTTTAGAAACCAGTTCAGGGCTGCTAAGTTTTTAGCATGAATCCACATTTTGTAGGCGCGCTTTGAAAGCCATTCTAAACTCACCTCGTATTGTGGCTCATCATGACCAAGCCAAAATTTGCCGTTTATATATCGAATGTCTACTTCAACGTTAACGCCATGCTCTATGGCGGCATCGATATAATCCGGACTATTTTCTTTTTTGGGATCCGGGCCTTGTATGTTCCCTCGGTGAGCGATCAGAAGCATTGTTCTACGATCCCCAAATACACGTCTTATTAATGCTTCCCTCGTTGCGTAAATATCCCCGATTCTTTCCGGCATCTCCCAGTAGCAAAGGGTTTAATGTAGAACCAATATCGATATACGTATTGTTTTGGTTGTGCTCAAAAAGCTGATGTGTTAAGATGTTTCCGAAGGGGCCTGCACAAAACAGAAACAAATGATCCTTTAAATCGCCGGCGGTAATATATTCTTTTATCTCTTCTGCAACATCATAGTTGTCAACCCAGGCATTTTTTCCAATCATAAAATGTTTTTTAACTTCAAACGGCAAGCGCTCTAAGTTGGAATCTGAGTTGGAAACCAATATCACTTCAAAGTCGGAATAAAGGGGTACTACTGTTTCTAAATAATGGTTATAGTTGCCATTAACAAACAGGTTTGCCCAAGTAATATACCCCTCTTCACGTCCGGTTTGGGCTTTCATCCAGTTGTGAACAGGTGGACCACCGATGCAGCAAGGGCAAGAAACTCCTACAAGGTAGTTTTCGTGGTTAAATCTAAAAGATTCAATCATTTTCTCTCTATTAAAAGAGTGTTCTGAGGGTACGAACCAAAATTCTCCATTATTTACGGGCTTATTGGCTAAAATATGTAGCTCGCCGTCGGCATATTTGGAAAATGCAAAGTGTTGCTTCTTCTTTAGTGCCCCTGTCAAGACCTCTAAATCACCACGAAACGTTTTATTTTCTGTATCAAACATCTTTTTCTCTCATATAAATGGGTTTCCAACCTCCATCTATGGCGTTTTTAACGCAACCGTCTCGTTGCTTATAAAAAATCTCATGATTGCGTACCCTTGATTCGGCTTTTTCATCAATCCCTAGCTGGTATCCCTGCAGCGAACTGAAAAGGGTTCTGTCAGACGCCGGATGGGGAGGGCAATAGGTTTTTATATTGCCATATTTTTGGGCTGTATAAGAAAATTGAATATCTTCTCCGTTGTCCCATGTAAATGGCTTTTCGGTCCACAGGTATGGGAGCCACTCTCTTCTAAAAAACCACGCGTGACCCACCAAATCTACTTCAGTGGTCTCTTCGTTTTCGCTGCTCCAGCCCACTCTTTGGTGGCCAAAATATCTATCTTCCTTTAATAAAACGCCGGCGCCACCAAGAATGCCGGGAGATTCTTCCATGGTATCCATACAGTTCTCAAACCACCTCGAACCCGGAAGTGTGTCATCGTCAAAAAAAGCAACATATTCAGTATCCGCCAGCAGCGCTGCCGCAAATCGCCCATAAAACTTCCAGTTATGGTCATTTCGAAAAACTCTGTCTACATCAAAAGTAGTAAAATCTACACCCCGGTTGTCCACGTGATCATTCACCCAAATCCATATTTCTTTGGGCTTTGTAGTCTGATTTCTAATATGTTCAATCTGTTTTGTAAGATACTCGGCGCGCCTATAGCAGGTTAGAATAACCGTGATGTCTTCTATGTTCTCTTGAAATATCTCTTCGAACATCTTCAACGCGTTGTTCTTCGTATCAACGATTTTGTTGATTAGTTCTTCGCCGCCCAAATCAAACCATGGTTCGCTGGCGGCTCCGATTAAGGCTCCTTTCGTAATCACATTACAATTAAGCATCTTGGCTTCTACGACAAGCCTTGAAAGAGTTTCCAGCACTTTGGGAACAAATACTAAAGTTTCATACTCGCTTAAAACCTTAAGAAATCCCTTTTCGTGACTAGTGGAAATCAAATCGTATTCGATATTTTTGCTTTCACAAAAAGCGATAGCCTCCTTGGTGCCCTTGATAGGGTTGGCAGATTGTACTATGCAATGTTTTTTAGTTTTTGGCGAGTTGACTAGCGTTTTAATATAGTCTAGTTTGTCGTCGCTCCACAAACTCGTTGCTATGTTTTTAACATTGTTGATTTTAAGATTGTCTTTTAGTACCTTTTTATGAATCGCACTTAGACAAAAAACCGCCTTCGCGTTCTTATAGAATTCTTTATTTACGATTTGATCGGGGGGAGCGATAAAGTTAGGAAACACCGAGGGATCGCGAGTTTTTAAATATTTATGATCGTGTTCATAAATGATATAGTTTTCAACTTCGGATAGTGCTTCTTTTTTGTCATCAGCTAGAGATACAAAGTTCCCTACTATAAAGTTAGTCTCCTTGTTGTTCTTAATATGCTCGGCTGTTATTTGTAAGCATGTTATACATTCTACTGCGTGACCCTTGGAACGCAAATAATCGATCAAAGTGTTGTCTGCGCACTCAGCGCCACCGAGAATCTGATCCCTAAAAAGGTCAGCAACAAAAATATATTTCATAACTACACTAAATCAATTTTTTCTAGGGTCTCCCCCCAGCTGCTTTCTTCTTCAGAGGGTGTCCACACTTTGTCAGCAAACTCCTGATAGGCGACTTCTTCCTTGAAGTTCTTAATAATATTTTTCTTAAGCTTCTTGGCCACGCTAAGGTGTCGATCATAGGACTTGTATACTTCGCGAAGTCTCTTTTTATAATCTTTTTCGTTAGGATGCGCCCACATAGAATCTTTTTCTATAACCCCATCCCAGACTGCTTCAGCCGGAACCGGCTGCATGGTGTATCCCACGCTCGCTACCATCGGCCTTATCTTGCCTTTTTTGTTTTCCCCATAAAGAAAGTCCGCTTGTCCGCTCCACACTGGGGCGATTATGGGCATGCCGTTATAGGCTGCTTCAAATAGCGGAAGTCCGAAGCCTTCTCCGTGAGTTAAAGATACCATAGCTTTTAACTTCTTATGCTGATATAACCACGTCATCTCTTCCTCAGACAATATTCCGTGCAATAAATAAACTTTACATTTTCTCTCTTGATGTCGTGACAAAAGATTCTTTAATCTCTGCTCTGTTAAAAGCCTGTCAATCAAGCAATCTTTGGCAATGTTAGTTTTTAGAACTAACCCTACTTTTTCGTCGGCAAACTCTTCTAAAAACCAAGTGATAGTATTATCAAGATTTTTTCGGGGGCCCCACTGTGCGACGGATAAAAAGTTAAAATTAAAATCTAGCTTAAAACCTTCAATGGATGACGGTTCGAAATTTCGTACTGGGTAGTTCACAACTTCTATCGGCGTCTCGCACCGAAAGTCTGGTATCGACTCGCCGGTTTGCTGATTTGTAACTTCGCACGTAGTGGTCTCATATACTTGCTTCGAGTGATTAGAGACGACTATAATCTTATCCATCTCGGCACCCTTAACAATCCACTGAGGCGCCACTTTGGTGGTCTCTATACCTGCAGTATAACCAATATTTACCGGCGCAATCTTCTCCCACTCATTGGGAATGGTTACTTGTAAAGATATATCAAATGGTTGTTTGTTATGTATTGCCTGCATTGTTTTTTGCAAAAGAAAATCCAACCACTGTCTCTCTTCGTCATCATTAATGATATATCCCGTATGGCCCCACGGAATGTTTATTAAGAAAATATCAAATCTATCTTCGTGTTCTCTGAGGGCTCTCAAGGCAAAGCGTGTTTGTTCACCATAGCCCGATCTTGACAATGCCGGGCCTTTAACCAATATTCTCTTTTTCATGTGATCTCCTTAAAGTCATATGGTTTATAATTTTTCCGATTTTCCCAAGAGCCATGGGTTTCGTGAACCTCGGTTAAAAGCTCATCCCACTGCGTAATAAAGGTGTCAAAATTATAGTTTTTCTTAACATGTTCAGCGCCTAGGCGTCCCATTTCTTCCCTCTCGGCCGGAGAAAGGCTGCAGAACTTTTTCATAGCTTCGATGAAGTCTTCTTTATTCAGTCGATCTTCATAAATATAAGGCACCTCTTGTGAGCCGATAATCGCCTTCGAAGAGGGCTCAAGCCCGATTCCAAACCAGTTTTCGCCGTCTGTAACCTGTTCTTGGAGTCCTCCGGTCATATTAACAATAATTGGGGTTTCACACGCCAAGGATTCTAGCGTTGCAAGTCCAAACCCCTCAGCATCTGATATGTTAATGGTACAATCTGCCATGTTGTACATCATTGATAGGTGCTCGGGGGATATCTTTTCTTTTGATAACATTACTTCACCATTTGTTAAACCTAGGTGGGCCATTATATGTTCAAGGTCTTGTCCGTGCACATCTTTAGGGTCTGTGTGCATAATCAGCGTTGCTTTGTCGCGACCCACTTCATCTAAAAATTCCTTAAACCACCAAATCAAAGTTCCTGATTGTTTGCGGCGCGCATTTCTATTATTCCAAAAAAAGACTAACTTCTCGGGATTTTCAAAGTGTGTTTCTCGAAACTGGCGTACATGAGCTTCTGGAAGTTTACTAAAGTGCTGCGGATCTACTGCGTGTGGTACATAACTATGGCCTACCTCTGGGGTGAGGGTATGAATTATATCATGAGTAACTTTAGAAATACATGCAATATAATCAGTCGACCGATAGAATTTAGAGTTGAACTGAGGGTATGGTATATTATCCCATACGTGATAATATACCATCGGTACGTTGACTCTTATTTCGTTTTCAATTTCCCACAGCCATCCATAAAAACGAGGATCGGTCATATACCATAAAATATCAGGACGTACTGTTCTTAAAATCGATCGAACCTGGTCTTGAGAGCCGTATCCGTCGACTGGAAATATAATCCAATCTTCTCCATATTCTTCAGTTTTTTGAGGTTGGTAGTCGTGATGTTTCATGGCACCCCCCAAAGAAACAAACTTATATCTGCCGGTTTTTAACATTCCTTCGACAATATATCTAGTCTGGGTTCCTACTCCGGATGGGGAGAGGGGGTGATCGCTCAATGTAAGAATTGTAATCTTTTTCTCAGTCATATTTTTTCCTTAAGGACATTCTTTTGTCATATTAAACTCGCACTTGTAACAATTGCTGCGCTTTTTAAAATAGCGTTGTTTCTCAATATTATAAAGGGCCATGTGCAACAGTTTAAGGGCATTCTCGGTTTTTTTTGCTCCACTGGTTACACGAAAGAACTCAACTTTATTTTTATCAGCTGTTCTTTTAAGCAATGCAAAATGAGTTTCAACATTTTTAGGATCAATATTGTGCTTCTGACAAAAGAAATATTTGTAAAGAGTAAGCTGGTAAGTTACCATTGGGTTAGCGCGGCGCCGAGCGTCCCAACCCCAAGATGTGGTTTTCCAATCTACAATGTGGTATTTGCCATCATTGGTTTTAACAACGGCATCAATAAAGCCTTTAAAGTCTATATGCTCGTTGATTGGCTCCATTAGTTGTTCTTCGCTAGAAATAATCTCATAACTCTTAAAGTATTCATCTAGGGCCGGGTCGATCTCTGGTAAGAGCGCTATCCCCTGCGGGACCATTTCCATAGCTCTTTCTAGATTGAACTCTACTTTATCTTTTTCAAGAATGTTGAGGGCCTTCTGAAAATTCTTTGCAAAGGTGACCGCTGGATCGAAGTCCTCTTTAAGCAGCTTCTTTTCGCAAACGTCATGCATAGCATTTCCAAATGCTGTGTATTCGTTCCCCCTAAAAGCCTTAAGGCCATCGATGCGTACGAGCTTGTGATAAAATGGGCAAAAATCCCAGTTTTTTAACTCAGAATATGATATGTGTGGCAATTATACGTCGCTTTCTTTATATACAGTGTTTAGAATATTATACAACATTGGGCTAACTTCTTTAACATGTTGTGCTTCGCCGAGAAAATACTTTTCAAACCCGTTGGCAAAATATTCTCTCAAAGAAGTGGCCCCGTAAGGAGATGCAAAAAGCCCCATAGTCAAACTTAATAAAGCAGGATAACCGACTTCTTCTGACAAGAACTCATCAAATTTCTTAGAATATTCTACATTTGAATAATATTTTTCAGGAATCGTATATCCCTCGGCGTCTAACATAGATTTAAGGCGCCTTCTTTTTCCAAGAAACTCTTTTTCAAGTAGACCATCATTATATATCATAGGACCGTATTTTTCTTCTGCGCAGTGCGCTATTTCGTGTATTGCATCTTCGAGTAAATCATGTGTGGTGGGTTCTTGGCTAGAAATATAAATAGCGCCATCGCTGTACAGTGCGTTCCTGTCTTCAAGGTGTGGAAAATCGCCGATGTAAATCATTTCCACATTTCTCAATAAATGAATAGGTATTGTATTTTCGATAGTTTCTATAAACTCTTCTATATCGACCTCATCAGATAAAAATCGGTCTTTTAGAATCACCGGGATGTCGGGGCGAATATAATAATCGCGCTTCTTTTTAGCGCTTTCTACAATATAAGATTGTAGACTATTCGTCGCTTTCTTCTTCATTGTTTTTTTCTTTTTCTTCTTTAATCAGCTTTTCGCCCTCGGCTATATCTTCTAATCCCTGGTGGTATCCTCGAATCCAATTTTCCTCAGCAACCGCAATCAAAAACTCTGGAAAGTCTTCTGCGAATACTTCTACTATCATTCCAACAGTTACTTCACCATTTTCTGGTTGTAGTTTTTCCCCAACATATTGAATCACGAACGTTTTAAGTTCGTTAACGTTTTCTACTATTTCTTCAAGATCGGGATTTTCTCCTAGATTTGGTTCTTTGTCCATTTTTTAACTCCTATAAGTGTTTGGCGGCGTAGGTGGCCACCTTAGAGCGCTCACCGCGCATAAGCGTAATATGACCCGCTAGTTCAAAATCTTTAAATTTCTCGACAGCGTGAGTGAGGCCGTTTGTGGTTTCATCCACGTAGGCATTATCTATTTGTTCAACATCGCCAGTCAAAATAATCTTTGATCCTTCTCCTACTCTAGTTATTATAGTCTTTAATTCGTGAGTTGTCAAGTTCTGAGCTTCATCTATTATAATAAAAGCATTGGCTATCGATCGCCCTCGAATATATGTTAACGCTTCGATTTCTATTCTACCACGATCCAGATACATATCTAAAGTAGTTTTATCATTTCCCATCAAAAACTGAAGGTTATCTTGAATGGGAGTCAACCATGGTTTCATTTTCTCTTCGAGTGTGCCGGGCAAGAATCCCAAGTCCTTGCCTAGGGGCTGCACTGGTCTCGATACAATCATGCGGGTATAGTGAGGCTCTCCTTTAATCATGAAATCGTCTACAGTCTGTTGTAGGCCTGCTGCTATGGTACATAGTGTTTTGCCGGAACCAGCTTTGCCAATCAAAGTGATAATCTGAACGTTGCGATCCATCAATAGTTCCATAGCAAACTGCTGTTCTTTGTTTCGCGATTTTACCCCCCATACGCCTTTGTTATATTTGCTCAGGCGCCGTAAAGGTTCAAGAGGCGAAATAAAACGCGCTAGTGCTGTCTTTTTTTGGTTGGCGTTTGAAACAAGCATTAAAAACTGATTAGGATGACATCTCGCCTCTTCTGCTTCTAGATATATATCATCGCCCTCATAAAATCTTTCAATCGTTCGGTCGTCCACCAGATGAGAAAAGAAACCGGTATAGATACTCTCAGTATCTTTTACAACTTGATTGTTAATATAATCTTCTGTTTCTAAACCAATCGCATCACAAATAACACGCATATTAATATCGCGCGAGACCATAACAACTTTACGATCTGGATGTGTATTCCTAACTGATAGGGCCGTAGCAATAATAAGGTGGTCCGGAATGGAAGGATCTAGATCTTTGGGAAGTCCACTTTTGCTTAGGCCTTCTGTGCCCCATGCATATAAAATACCATGGCCCTTGCGGACTCTAACGCCCTTGAATAAAGAAGCTTTTATGCGCAGTTCATCTAAAATGCGAATCGTCCTGCGTGACTGAAGACCTACCCCGTCTTGGCGCTTTTTGTGTTTGTCAATCTCTTCTAATACTTTAAAAGGGATTACTAAGTCATTGTTTCCATAACTATAGATACAGTCGGCGTTTGTCAGGAGAGCACTAGTATCTAAGACATAAATCTTTTTTCTGCTCATCTAATATTAAGTAGCCCCGCGCTGGACTTCTCCTTGTTTATTCATCGCGATTGAGTCTTATTAATGTAGCTATAGGTATCCAAACTAGCGAAACCGTTACTATAATGACTTGTATGCCGAAAATGGGATCTAAATATCCCGTCATTCTTAGGGAGTTGGCTATGTTGGCAACAAACGCCCCATTAAGGACTATCGTAACTAAAATAATGCTGAGAACTAAAAATATGTAAACAAGATCATAAAGGAGTGTTTTCAATCTTTTAAAAGTCATAGGGAGGCTTTAGATTTCTCGCGATATAAATATCGATCGTCTACTCGGCCAATACCATTGCCGTCGCTTAAGCGCGGATACCATTTGTTAGTTGTCATAATCTCGTTAAAATTATTCAGAGTATAATATGTATCCCCTTGTACGGTATTAAGTCGCCATCTGGTTGTCCTATCGGCTTTACCAGATCCTGCGAGCGATTCCCAAGATTTTATATCTTGAAGACGAATATATGTGTGAAAGTTTTCACCATCGCGTACATGAGTAAAGTTAACAAAATTAGCACCCCTTTCTTGGGATGATTCTACATTAATTTTCATTGTTTTTCCCTCTTAAAAAAAGTATTTTGTCTGGTTTGGGGAGATTTTCCCCTTCAAGTGCTAAATCACTTACTAAGTTAGAACTGCCAACCAGTCCTGAGCTGCTTTGTATTTTTGTTCCGCCCAATGCCCATATCATTTTTATTCCTAGTTGTTTACAAAGCGCCTTTTCAGGAGTATTCTTATTTGTTCGATCTCCGCCGTTGCCAAAAATATCCGGCTTGAGCCTCGTAAGGGCTTCGCACACGGTACCATCTGAATCTTCTACTTGGAAAACACCAACAACTCCGGTGATCGCGCGAAGAATCTCCGCTCTTTCCTCCCAAGGCATAAATATATATCCTTTTTTGCGCATTAACCAATCATCGCTATTGGCCACTATTATAACGTCCCCTACCTTGGCCGCGGCCAATATCATGCGGACATGGCCAATGTGGATAGGATCGAAGCCCCCAGAGAGCATTATTGTTTTATTCGACATCTTCATGGCGGCTTATGTAAACCACATTACCTTCTTTTTCAATATTTAGTTGGTTTTCTATTTCTTCAAGCTCTTCTATCTCCCAGGGCATTGGAACTATTTCATTATGCGCCAGGGCAACCTCATGATAGTTTAAACGCGTTTCTAAGTGGTGAATCCTACTATAGAGTGCGGTTATATATTTCTTTAGCAAAATGGCATTAAGGAAGGTCAGAATACCCACTGCTAATATTAAAAGAAAGCTAAGCTCTATCATCTTTATATATGATACACGATTATTTCTTGTTTGTCAATAGTGTTTTTTTTAATTCTCGGTCATTCTCCCGGACGGGCCGGCTCAGAACACCCGTATGGTACGGTGGGGTGTATAATATTCAAACTCATAAACAAAGACGTTTTCGCCGCTTTCTTCCGGCACCAGAAGGTATTGAATGTGTTCCTCTCCATGGAAATGCGAGAAAAAGTTTCCAATAATCTGTGCGGCTAGATTTGCGTTTGTTTTATCATGAACACCTGTCCAAGTGACGACCACCAAGTTGCGGCCATCCTCACAATCAATATATTCGGAGGCTTCAAATGTCGTCTTGTTTCTCATGTTGATCACTTCGTGGGCGTCTATGGTCCCATAGTTATCAGTTTTAGTACATGCTTCTGCATATGCAGACTGTAGCTGTCCGGATAGGCCTTGGAGTCGATGTGCGCATGAGACCATTAGAATGGCCAAAATCACTAGTATTATCTTTTTCATGTTAATTCTCCTAACAATCATAGTAACATTATAGATCATATAGTTTAAGAAGTCAATAAAAAAAACCCCCTTCTTCGGAAGGGGGTTTTTGGTTCCTCATTTTAAGGTTTAGTTATTAAGCCATTCTGTAGGCAACATATGCTTCAGACCCAGAAGCTACTCCTGTAAATCTGATTCTAAACATAGCACTTCCGGAACTGATAGCGTCCGCAGTTGTATCGGCCGATTCTACCTCAGCATTTCCGACAAGACTACCATCGGTACCAGCGGCAACAGTTATTGCGATATCGGCGGTGCCGTCGGTATTAATAACCGCAAAATCTAAAGTATCTCCTATTGCCACATCAGTTACACCAGCAACCAGCAAAGCAGCTGTTGGAAGTGTCCAAGTTGCAGCTCCGGATGGATCCTCTTCAAGAATGCCTGTCAAGATCTGGGCGACCGTGATTGTCTTGTTACCGGTTCCGATAGCTGCAGCAGGCGCTGGGTACTTTACTAGTACACTCGGCGTTGTGGTGTCATACCCTCTGGCAAACACTGTACCGCCGTGGCCCATCACTGGCACCATCGCTTTTCTCAGTAAATTTACTGCTCTCTTACTCATTTTGATTTCCCTCCTATAGGATTATATTCTAAGTACGTACGTTGAGGGTATCCCCTCACCTATACATAGTCCATGAACACGGTTCAGTAGTTAATATTTGATAAAAAAGGTTATTTCTTGCGGCGCTTTTTGTTGAGCTTTTTCTTTCTTTTTTTCTTAAGAATTCTAGCTTCTTTCAAAAGTCGCTCTCCTTCTAGCGACGGGTCGGGCCTTGTTTTCACAGCGAAATGCTGTTTGATTTGCGGGCCCATAATGTGAATCTTAACTTGTAAGTCTTTATCTTCTGATAATTGGACTCTAAGATAAGCTGCCTCTTCAAACGTTTGGAAGCGTCTAACTACTTTCCAAGATGGGCCATCTTGATGTTCTCTTACTGTTTCTAGCATATTTAATCTCTCCTGGTATTTCCTTTGTCGGTTAACATTGCAACTAACACCATTATAACCATTAAAGCGCTAATAGTCAAGAAAATATCTTCCATTATTATTCCTCGTAATAATAAACTTTCCCTTCCAGAATCGTATACTCTTCGTTCCCGGGGAGAAATAAAATCATTTTTTTAGTATCGCTCCAATATATTTCTAAAGTGTCCGTGCCGTTCCATTCCCACCCGAATTCGCCAAAGGCCGGCGGCAATGCAACGCACCGATCGTCTAAAATAGAAACTAGATTATCTGCGATCTCATTGTCACTATTAAGAGTGGCGCCTTGCGCACAAAAAAGAAGCCTTTCCTTGTCCCCGTCATAATTCATGCTTATATCTCCGGCTATTAACTCGGTTTGCGGTTCGGCATAACAATACCAATGAATTTTTTCGCTATGTATCGCACCACGCCAACAATTCATTGTGAAATAAGGAGTTTCTTCCGGTTCCAGATCGGGGGGGATCTTAGTGCAGCAACAAAATAATATTACTGCTAAAACCAAAGATACTGCCAAGAGTGGATAATCAACCTTCATTTTTTCAGTCTTTTTTTAATCCCTCGGCATTCCAGCCACCTCGAATCAACATTTCATTCATAAGATGGCCAATTTTTTTGGTATGCATCCAGCCTAATGCGTGACCAAATTCATGTTCTAAAACGCGTTCTTCAACCTGTGGTTTTAAATATATTTTAGCCCAGTGGATCTCACGTGTGTCATTGTCGACATAAAAATAAGTTATTGCCAGATTATCGCCCGGCTCGAATGTTTCTTGTGTTACAGGGTTGATAGTAATATATCCTGTTGGATCTGGGTCTAGACATATCTGCTCGGCCCTAGCACCTCTTAAATAAACACTATGATAAAATATATATCCATAGCTGTTCCACCAGCTTATTGCTTTTCGAACGTCTTTTATATCAACAGGAGCATGATCGCACAATACTACTGCGGGGGTTCTTTTCCAGTTGCCGGCTC
>Ga0098035_1000508_pt1 | contig 19591 bp, 18 predicted proteins | sample 3_EtaG_FD_75046 | JGI IMG/M metagenome (GOLD analysis project Ga0098035, IMG submission 75046) | Marine viral communities from the Subarctic Pacific Ocean - 3_ETSP_OMZ_AT15126 metaG | ecosystem: Environmental > Aquatic > Marine > Oceanic | place: Pacific Ocean | collected 2015-01-07
ACCCCTGAAAACAGCGCACTGACATTTGTCAAAAACAACAACAGCACCCTCGAAGGGCTGCATGCCACCCTTGATGACAGCATTACCGGTGGCAACGATACTGCAATCTACCTTGGTATCAACAGCTTCGATGATCTTGTGCTGGATGTCTCCAACAGCATTATCTGGGATGAGACGGCGGGCGATTTTGTTTACAGCGTCGACAAGGTTGCCCTGCGCGATATTGGCCAGATCGGCCTTTCGGTCACGGTCACCGGGATCAACGATGACGTCATGACCCGTCTTCTGAAAACCCGGATCGGCGATGACGCGGCACTCGAACAGGCCCTGACGGTCGACGCGGCCTTCCGCGGTGCACGCCTTGAAATTTCAGGTGAGAAAATGTTGCCTTTTGCCCTGGGCGTTGCCTCCCTGCTTAATGGCAACACCGCCGAAGACATGAAAATGCTGGTCACCATGAACCTGATGCAGGCGCAGGAACAATTTGCCGATGACGCAACGCTTTATGATGCGTTCGGCGAATTGCTGGCATGGGTTGATGATCCGCGCCACCTGCTGATCGAACTGGCACCGCAGGAACCGGTTGCGATGGGCATGGCGGCCGGTGGCCTGATGTTCCCGCAGATGGGGGCGCAAATGCTGGGCCTTCGTATCACCGCCAACGGCCAATGACAGCCGCAGAATAAAAATAACGGGCCGGATCGTAATGATCCGGCCCGTTTTCATGTTCGCGATCCAAGTTCATCGAAGCGCGCCAGTTTGTCGGGGTTTCGGTGGATGAAAACATCCGTTATTGCGTTTTGGTGCATGGCCATACTGATGGCGGTCGCCACCCGGTCGCCTTCACGCACAAGCACCCAGTATTCCCGCCCGTCAACGGCCCTGAATTCAATGTCGTGCACCGGATTCTTGCGCCAGATACCGACAAAGAACCGCGCAACCTTATCTGCACCGAATATCGGATTAACCGCCGCACTTGCCTTGCCTCCGCCATCGGAATGCATGATCACGTTCGGGGCCAGTTGCCCGATCAACGCGTTCAGATCACCGTGGATCAGGGCATCGACAAAGGCTGTGACCTGTTCCCTGTTTGCGGTCTCGCTGTCTGGAACGGGGGTTGGATCACGGTCGTCTTCGCGGTTCACCTTGCGGCGTGCGCGAAACAGGATCTGGCGGGTATTGTTTTCGGTCCGCTCGATCACCGGGGCGATATCTTCGTGTGACCAGTCAAAAACGTCATGCAGAACAAGTGCCACCCGTTCAACCGGCCCCAACCGTTCCAGCATCATGACATAGGCCTGCCCCAGGCCATCCCGTTCGATCAGGTTGTTTTCCGCTTCAGGAAAAACTGGCGGCACCCAGGGTTCGGGCAACCATTGCCCAACATAATGTTCACGCCTGCGACGTGCCGATTTCAGAACATCAAGGCAGATATTGCTGCAGACCCGCACCAGCCAGCCGGTCGCATCGCGGATGTCATCCTTTGCCGCCGCCCGCCAGCGTAACCAGACATCCTGCACGGCATCTTCGGCATCGGCATGGCTGCCCAGCATGCGATAGGCAAGGGCATGCAGCCGCCCGCGATGGGTTTCGAAAACCTGATCCGCCATGCGATCCCCGTCAAACACATGAAGCGATACGGGACAGGCCCGTATCGCCGATTGGGTGGTCATCCTGCCCGATAGGTCCGTTGAAGCAAAGGGCCTATTGGATGGGGATTGCGATCAGGCAAGCTCATGCTGCGCAATACCAAGACGGTTCCATGCATTCATCGTTGAAATGATGCAGGTCAGTTCGGAAATGGCGTCTGCTTCGAAATGATCGACAAGATTGCGATAGCTTTGCGAAATGCGGTCCTGATCAACCGCGTCGGTCAGGCATTCGGCCCAATCAAGTGCGGCACGTTCGGCCTCGTCATATCCCTTGGCCGCGCGCCAGACCGCCAGCATGGTTACCTTGATGGCGTCCCCACCGTGATCGGCATGGCTTTTGGCATGCATCCGCAGGCAATGCGAACATCCATTGATCTGCGACACCCGGCATTCCACCAGATCGCGCAAAGCACGCGGGATTCTCGGGTTGTCGTCAAGCTTGCCGGCAAGTCCAAGCATGGCTTCGAAAAGTTTAGGGCTGGATTTCGGAAAGTCAAAACGGCTCATCATGTTTCGTCCTTGTTGCAAACCGGGGAAAATCCCCCTTTGCAATCAGGACGAGACAGCTTAGCCCCGTGTTACACACATGGACAAAACTTTGGCCGCCCGCAAAAAACTAGACGATCCGCGCCTTTTTAAGCGCCTCGACCACCTCGTCATGCATGACCCAATGCCAGTCTTCGCTATTTTGCTGTTCACCATCTGCCAGCGTAAAGACCGCCGCCAGATAATCGCTGACATCAGATTTGCACATCGGCAATTCGGCCGCGAGGGCGATTTTTTGCGCCAGTTTGCCGTATTTCCTGTTCCCGATCCGGGACCCGAAATGACCAATCGTATTTGCCAGTTGATTACCGGTAATTTCGCGCCCCGGTGCCTTGGCATGGGCGCGCAGCATGTCGCGTTCGCAACTTGACATATCAATGGATCGAAGCGCCCGGACATAGTCCTCAACGCGGCCGATATGGGGGCCGGTACGATGGGTGATCTGGGTGGAATATGCACGTGCGCCCGGGGTTTCCCGATGTGTCATGTTCTGCATGTTGTTTCCTCCCGAAGGAACAACCGGTTGGTCGCGTTCTACACCGTGCCGGTTGTTTCACGGTTCACGCTGTCCGGGCTCTTTGGCCCGTTAATAATTCTATATGGGTCGGACTGCCGCAAAACGACAGTCCGACCGATGCGTTTTTACGTAAAACGATAACCGGGTTTGGTGAAAACAAACTGCCCGACCCGCATCCCGCCACCGCCTTCACGCTCGTCAAAGGCATTGATGCAGCCCGCCAGATAAAACTCCCACATCCGTTTGAATTCGGTGTCGTATTTTTCCGGGTCAAGCTGATCGGCAATCTCGCGGAACCGGTCGCGCCACGCCACCAAAGTTCGGGCATAGTTCAGTCCGGCATGGAAATGCGATGCTTCGACTTTAAGGTCGGCGTTTTCCGCGGCCTCGATCACTTCATGCACCGCCGGAATATAACCACCGGGGAAAATATAGCGATCAATCCACGGCGATGTGAATTCCGGGCGCGGCTTGATGATCGTATGGATCACCGCCCGCCCCCCGGCTTTCAGCAATTTGCCGACCTTCTCGAAATAGGTTTTGAACTGTGGCCGCCCGACATGTTCAAACATGCCAACCGAAACAACCCGGTCGTATTTCCCTTCATTCGCATCGGCAAACAACCGGTAATCCAGAAGATGATATCCAAGACCTTCGTGGAAGTTGTCGGGCAGTTCCTCTTTGCGTTCCAGCGCCCAGTTATATTGCTCGGTCGAAAGCGTAATCCCGTGCACCTCCGCCCCGGTGGTCCGCCGGATAAAGCGGCTAAGCCCGCCCCAGCCGCACCCGACATCAACCACCCGAAGGCCCGGCTGGTCAATCTTCAGCCGCTGGGTGGTCAAAGTCATTTTGCGGTTTTGCGCCTCTTCCAGCGTCTGGGCACCATCGTCCCAGAAGGCGCAGGAATACTGCATTTCCGGATCAAGGAAACGGGTATAAAGGTCATTGCCGATATCATAATGATGGCGCACGCGCCGGGACGCGGCCTTGACCGAGGTAAATTGCGCGATCTGGAATTTAAGCGATTGCAGCTTTTCGATAAACAGGCCAAATCCGTTTGCCGAATGGCCGCCTTCGAAATTAAGCCGCAAGACCCTGATCAGGTCTTCCATCTCGCCCGATATCACTTCAAAACCGCCACGCATATAAGACTCGCCAAATCCCGGATCGGGACTTAGCGCCATTTTCAATGTGTCGGTCCAGTTCGGTACAGTCATTGTTGCCCTGGGATCGCTGCCATCCCCCAGAACAATCTCGTGTCTATCGTCCGCCCGGAATACCAGTGTTCCGCGCGTGACATGTTCCCGGAAAAAATCGAGAACCTTTTTCTGTGTCCAGTCCAATGTCATCGGGTACGTCATCTGCCGTCCTTTTTAAGCCGGAAATGCCATCGCCCCACATAAAACCCGTTTCCGGATTTCACATAAGCACCGGACCCTAAATCAGGATCGTCTGGTCAATCGTTCGAAGGAGGAAATGCGGAAACAGCACAGTCGCAGGCAACTTACCCACAGACATTGAAAACAGAAAACTCAAAGCCGGGCCCGAACGATTCTGATTTAGGGTTCGGTACTCGAACCCCGTGGGTAATTCTGCCAGAATTTTTTGCAATCTCAAGAGGTAAAAGCCAACGAACTCCTTGCGTGGTACTCGATAAAACCTTACATCTCGCCCCATACTGTACAGACGATTATCCACAGGCATATGCAAATCACGACGCCCCATACCAAAGAGGGGCAACGCGTATAAGCAATGCCAGAAAGACTGAAAGAGGCTCCTGATGGGCTATAAAATCGCCGTTGTCGGCGCGACCGGAAATGTCGGGCGCGAGATGCTCAATACGCTTGAAGAACGCCAATTTCCGGCCGATGAAATTTTCGCACTCGCCTCCTCGCGTTCGGTTGGCCGCGAACTGGATTACGGTGACAAGGAAATCAAGGTCGTAGATGCCGCAACCTTCGATTTTTCCAAGGTCGATATCGCGCTGTTCTCTGCCGGTGGCACAACGGCCAAAACGCTGGCGCCCAAGGCTGCTGCTGCGGGTTGCGTTGTCATCGACAATTCCAGCTACTGGCGGATGGAGCCCGGTGTACCGTTGGTCGTGCCAGAGGTAAATGGTGCCGCGCTGGCCGGTTACGCCAAGAAAAACATCATCGCCAATCCGAACTGCTCGACCATTCAGATGGTCATGGCGCTTAAACCCCTGCATGACCTGCAACCGATCAAACGCGTTGTCGTCGCAACCTATCAGTCGGTTTCCGGTGCCGGTCGGTTGGCGATGGATGAACTGTTCAATCAGACCAAGGGCATTTACGTCAACGATCTGCCGGTCAAAGAACAGTTCACCAAACAGATCGCCTTTAACGTCATCCCGCATATCGACGAATTCATGGATGATGGTGCTACCCGCGAAGAATGGAAAATGACCGCCGAAACCCGTAAGATCCTTGATCCGGATATCGCGGTCCATGCGACCTGCGTGCGGGTGCCGGTCTTTGTTGGTCATGCCGAAGCCATCAATATCGAATTCGAACAGCCGGTCACCGTCGAAGAAGCCCGCAAGGCAATGAAAGCTTTCCCCGGTGTTTCCGTGGTGGATTACCGCCAGGACGAGGGATATGTCACCCCTCAGGAAGTCCAGGGCGAAGATAATGTCTTTGTCTCACGAGTGCGCAAGGACCCGACGGTTGAAAACGGTCTTTCGCTGTGGTGTGTTGGCGACAACCTGCGCAAAGGGGCCGCCCTTAACGCGGTCCAGATCGCCGAAATGCTGGTCGCGGAATATCTGCCAAAGAAATAGGGATCAATCGGCGCCGCAGATTTTAAACCTAACCGATCTGCGGCGCCCATCCTGCCACAATATAAATCAGGATCCCTGCCATTGCTACTATGGCGCTCCCTGCAACTATACCGGGGACCCATTTGGCACGATAAGGTAAAATAATCGCGATCAGCCAACCGGCAAGGCTGACCTGACAGCCCCATAAAGCTGTCCCCATACCAATCCCCAGATCAGTAATAGTCAGATATAATGCACCGGCAAGACACATCGTGCCAAACAATCGCATGCCACCCGCCCCTGCTTTTGCCGGGAAATATCCTGCCTGCTTTGCATGACGGTCCATTGCCAGGCACAACGTCCCCATCCCTGCTGAGGCCCAAAGAAAGCTGATCAGAAACATCATCTGTAACTTGCCCTGTTACCCTTCACATGAAGCCGCCATGCCAGCGCGCCAGACGCTCCCGCAGCAATCAACATGGAAATGTCCATCCACAGGAAAACGGTGTCGGCATCCGACAGATCGCTGATTCCTCCTTGAAAACCGAGTATTCCGCCAAACACAGGCAACATCAGAAACAATCCGGCAATCAACGCGAAAAGATCGCGCCATATCCGACGCGCCGGACAGAACATCGCATATGCCAGGGCCGCACCGACAGCGAGGTAAAACCCGGTTACTTCATAACCCGCCCTTCCGGCAATATCGGTTGGTAGCAGACGGTTCGCAGTGAAGAACACGGCAACGGCAAGCGGCAACCCGGCCAAGGTCGCAACGTTCAACACGTGAACTATTCTGCCACCCCTACCGAAAGCTCCGTTCCGCTGACGTTTCACCGACCACAGGATCAAACCGGTTCCGACCATTGCCGTCCCGCCCAATCCCATTACGAAAAGAACAAACCGAAACACGGGATCGGCAAACCGCCCCAGATGCAGACCATAGATAACATTCCAGCTTTCACGCACTGTCGATGTCTCAAACCGGCGTGACAATTCGGTTCCGTTAACGCCATCAATCAGGATTGACCCCGGTCGCACCGAAAGCCCGTCCGTTTCCGATGCAAAAACCTGTATCGTTGCGTTGGCATCTCCCGGATGATTGATAACCAGTCGTCCCGGGGTGAAATCCGCCATACTGTTTTGGAAACGCAGAAGGTTATCGGATAACAAAACCATTTCTGCCTGTTCCCCCGCCGGTTCGTTCGGAGGGGCACCGTCATAAGCCTCGGTGAAAAATGGCGCCCGGTCTCCGCCATAGGCGACCAAAGCCCCCCAAGGCATATATAGAAACATCAGCGTCGCAAGGCCGCTGTATATGATCAGAATGTGGAACGGCAGCCCGACAACCCCCAGAATATTATGCCCGTCAAGCCATGAACGCTGCGGATTGGAAGCCGGTCGAAACGTAAAGAAATCCCGAAAAAACCGGCGATGCGTGATGATACCGCTGATAATGGCAACCAGCATGAACATTGCGCAAATCCCCGAGACGATCCGGCCAGGTGTCGGGGCAAACATTAGTTCAAAGTGGAACCTGTAAAAGAAATCGCCTCCCTCCGTATCCCGGGGATACAATATCTGTCCTGTTCCCGGATCACGCAGGGAACTGTGATATGTGCCTTCAGCATCGGTATAAAAAACCCGGATGGTACGATGACGATCATCGGGAAGGTTGAACTGCCACATTTGCGCATCCGGCGCGGTACGAGCCAGATCATCGGCAATATGATCAAGTGCGGTTGGATCAAACAGATTGGTTTGTGCCAGTTCAGGGCGCATCCATAATGAAATTTCCTGGCGGTAATATGCAAGGGTTCCCGTCAGAAAAATCGCAAAGCACAACCATCCAAGCACCAACCCGCCCCAACTATGCAGCCACGCAGCCGATTGGCGAATACCAGCTTTCATGCTAGATATCTCCCCCTGCCTGCAGCCAATAAAAGGCAATCCCCGGGACAGCTACAAATAACAGCGTCATCAGCCACGCAACTGCAGTGCGTCGGACAAGAAACACTGCGGTCGCCACTGCCGCCCAAACAATAAAGCTGATGAGCATGCCAAAAAGGGTTGCATCAACACGCGGCATCGGCAACGCAACCGACAACAGAACAGCGATCATGGCTGCGACTGCGTAACCACCAAAAACTGCCAGAATGACGCGCGATGTAATGGCAAAAGCTTGAATCACGTCGGGAAAACCAGTCATTTTCGTATCAATCATAAAAGACACGGGGCATGCGCTGAATCGCACATGCCCCGTGTTGAAAAGCCGCGTTCACCAACGGTATTTCAGAGTCGCCATGACCGTCCGGCCATTGCCGTAATAGCAACCGGTTGCCGAAATACAGGTCGAGATATATTCCTCGTCCAACAGATTGTTAGCAGTCAGAGACAGGCTGGTCCCCGCAAGCTGTTGCCAGTTATGGCCCAGATCATAATGCAGTGCTGCATCAAACAGGGTCACACCCGGGGCCTGATACAGATTGTTGGCATCCCCATAGGACGATCCGATAAAGCGAACACCGCCGCCAATCCCCAACCCGGCCAGATCGGCCTGCTGGAAATTATACCCAACCCAGGCAGCCGCCTGATGACGGGGGATAAAAGGCTGCTCTTTGCCTTTGGTTGTTACGTTACTACTGTTCGCATTGGCCTTTGTTACTTCGCTATCGCTCAAAGAATAGGAAGCTGAAAGCTCGATCCCGTTATCAAGATTTGCCTTGCCTTCAACCTCGATCCCGCGAACACGGACTTCACCTGTTTGGGTGCGGAAGCTGGTGTTAACCGGATCGGGGGTCAAAACGTTGGTCTGCGTCAACTGATATGCCGAAACGGTAATCAGGCTATTGGTGTTTTCAGGCTGATAGCGTACGCCAAGCTCGAACTGTTCACCTTCTGTCGGATCGAAAGGCGCGCCACTGCGATCAGAACCTGATGTCGGGGTAAAGGACTGCGCATAGCTGGCATAAGGGGCAAAACCATTGTCAAACTCGTAAACAAGTCCGGCACGACCACTAAAGGCATTGTCATCCTGCTTCGCCGTGCTGGTCACACCCGTACTAACCGTGGTGGTATCAGTCGTCGCCCGCGCAAGATCATATCTTCCGCCCAGCAAAACCGTCCAATTGTCTATGTTTGCTTCTTCCTGCAAATAGAAACCAACCTGATAACGATCTTGTCGGACGGTCGTCGATAATGGCGGCGTGGTGGCATCGCCGGTATAAACAATATCGGTCAGATCGAGCGACCCGACAGTTGTCTGGGTCAGCGGGCTGACGAAAGATTCGTCATAGGCTGAATCCTCCCAAAGATAATCCACACCGCCCAATACCGTATGATTGATGTCGCCTGTGCTGAATCGCGAAATCAGCTGGTTATCGACATTGACGGTGGTTGATTCTTCCGGGAAAGCCCACGCATAGCGGATCAGACTATTGCCAACGAGCGCTCCTGCCTGAACACGCTGCGTATAAGTATCAACATTCCCCACGCGCAGATTCTGTTTGAACTCCCAAGTGTCGTTGAACTTGTGTTCAAACTCGTAACCCGCCGACATTTGTTCGTTCGTGAAACGGTCATAATCAGGTTCACCAATATAGGTGCTCGGGCCAAGACTGTATGACGGATTGTCCCACAATGTTCCACTTGCCGGTAATGCGGGCGGCGCGCCGCCGCCGTCGGCTTCGATTTTCTGATACTGTGTCAGAATGGTCAGCCGGGTCTCATCGGTTGGTTGCCATGTCAGCGCCGGCGCAATAAAGATACGATCCTCGCTGACATAATCGGCTTGCGCATCAGCCATCCGCCCGACACCGGTCAATCGGAATTGCAGTGTGCCATCCTCTGTTGCGGCACCGCCTACGTCAAATCCAGCTTCGCGATGATTATAGGAACCGTACTGCACAAAAACTTCGCGTAAGCTTTCCGCGGTCGGTCTTTTGCTTTGCATGTTCAAAAGACCACCCGGGCTGTTCTGTCCATACAGCACCGACGAAGGTCCCTTGAGGACTTCGATCTGTTCCAGTCCATAGGGTTCGATTTTCGGCTGTGCATATCCACGCGCACCGAATGAAAGGCGCAATCCGTCCATATAACGGCCTGGCACGAAACCGCGCACGGACAACCAGTCGTGGCGTAAATCCGTATTGCCATATTGGCTGATGACCCCGGGCGTATATTCCAATGCCTGGGTGACAGTCGTCGCGCCCTTGTCTTCGATTTCGTCCTTTGTGATTACATTGACCGCTTGTGGCGTGCGCATGATCGAAGTGCCGGTTTTCGTCCCGGATCTGCTGCGATAGGCGACGTAACCGTCATAGTCAGACGACACCACCTGACGTTCACCCTCGACGACAACCGGATCAATCATGGTTGCCTGCGGATCTGTGTCACGGAACAGAACCACGATACCATCTGATGTGATCTGCCCGGTGACATCACTGTCACGAAGAAGCTCCTGCAAGGCCACATCGGACCGCATCGTTCCCCTGACCGCTTTTGCTTGTGCGCCACTGACAAGCGCACTGTCAAAACTGACCTGCAAGCCAGCCTGACGGCCAAAAAGGTTAAGCGCACTGGCAAGCGGCTGTGCGATGATGTTGAATTCATGCACTGTGGTTGCAGCTTGTGCCGCCTCAACCGGCGCTCCCCCGGTTGCACTCTCTTGAGCTGTTGCATGTCCAACTGTCGAAAGTGCAATGATCATACTGGCAATACTTACAGTCCAGCGCGATACCGGTTGATGACCGTTCATCCGATATCCATCCGAAACGGATATTTTCCGTCCCCCCATTTTACAGATCACTCCTGCTTGTAGATGCTCAAAGTGCAAATCATTCGCACTTTCACGACATAGACGCAGAAGTGATGACGATTTTTCACGCCGGGATCATTTTTTGGAAATTTTTTGAAGGCGGCCGGTCAACGGGCCTTACTTAAATGACAAAACCGTAAAGAACGGTGTGACTTGCGTAACCTTCCCGTCATGGGCCTTGACCAAGGCGTTCAAAGCCCGGTCCGGATCACGAAGATCATAAAGACCTGTGACACGCCCCTCTGACAATTTCTGATCACCAAAAACGATCCAGCCGGATTTGTAACGCTGCAAGGTATCCACAACATCGCCGATTGTTACACCCTCGACCATCAGCAATCCCTCACGCCATCCGGCGATCATTTCAGCAGGTGCATTGTAACGGTCAGCTTTGCCTGACTCGAAATCAATGGATACCGATTGGCCCGCCGTCAGTCGCAAATCATCCTGCTCAAGTCCGGAAACCGCATTGTTGTGAACACTGACAATGCCGTGTTCGACTTCAACCGCAAGGCTGTCATCACTCAGACGTACATCGAAGGCGGTTCCGACAACGCTGACCGTCACATGGTCGGTTTCAACCTTAAAAGGACGTGCAGGATCTTTGTTCACATCAAAAAAGGCTTCCCCCCTTTTTAAGTGCAACAAACGTTGGTCTGGCGTGAAATCAACATCAATCGCACTATCGGGTGCCAGATAAACCATCGATCCATCATCAAGCGTCACCAGATGGGTTTCACCGATACCGGTCGTGTAATCATCATGCTGCAACCTCTCGGCAAAGGGCAGGAACGCCAGCACCGTTAAAGCAAGGAAAACTCCCGAAGCCACCCGTCCCCGTACCGGTATCCGTCGCCAGATTGACGCTTCGCGGCTCGGACCGATAGTGCCTCTGGCTGTTCTTGACCTATGAACAGCTTTTGAAGGCGCAGACACATGCCCAACGGCCTTGGGTTCCAGAGGCTCGCCAAGTGCAAACCAGGTTGATGCCACTCGGGACCAGACCTTGGCGTGTAACGGGTGTGCGTCAACCCATGCTTCAAATGCCTGTCGCAAATCGGCATCCTTTGGGGCGGCCTCAAGTTCAAGCAACCAGTCGGCGGCCTGTTCATAAACCAATTTGCGTTCTGCGTCGGTCACGCCAATTCTCTCTCTCACGCCTTCGGATGGACAATTCGGCTCTTCATTTTGAATCCCACCAATACCGTGACGTATAGAACGGCCTGATTTTTCATGATCCGATGCTTTTTTCACGCGTCCTCATCCTCATGCGTCAATGCAAGGGTCAGCTGGACGATCCCGCTACGGATCAATCGATGCGCCGTAGCAACAGATATATCAAAGTGCGCTGCAATCTCGGTCAAGGTTTTGCCGTGTATACGATGCATTTCCAAAGCAAGGCGGGTTTTTTCATCAAGCATGGCCAACGCATTGCGAACGCTAATTGCGGTTTGCTTGCGGATAATTTCCTGTTCAGGGGAAACAGACACACTTTCTGCTAATTCATGCTCGGTCGTTTCCAGATGTTCGTAGCGACGCTCTGTCGCCCGCCGACGCACCCAGTCAAACGCCAGATTGCGAACGATCCGATACAGATATGCTACCGGCTGCCGCAAATCCGTACTCTCTGGATTGCCACCGTTCTCATGACCGGGATTAAAACGGATGAAAGCTTCCTGAACAATGTCTTCGGCCCGCCCGCGATCACCGACAATCGGCGCAGCATATTCGACAAGCGCCGCCTCGTGGGCAAGAAATAGCTTTAACCTGTTATCCGGGTTCGACACGTAAAAGCGCCTCAATCATTATTAAAACCGGCCAACAAGTACGGACGGCTGTCGATATAATCGCAATGATTAATGAAATTGATAATGATTATCAAACTAAATCGAAGTTCGCGCCATTCTGCTGCCTGACAATACCCATTTTCACTGGCAAAAAGCCAAATGCCTAGCCTTGCGTGCAAAAAAGAGCTAGGGAAAAGAAACTGAAACAACAACAAACAAGTTTTCAGGGATGGTAAAACGAACACGCAAAGAAGCTGCAAGGCTTGACGAAGCTGCCCGCGCGGGCTGGCTGTATTACTGCGCTGGCAACACGCAGGACGAAATCGCCACCAAACTTGGCGTTTCGCGTCCGACCGCACAGCGTCTGGTGTCTGCCGCCATTAGCGAAGGTCTGGTCAAAGTCCGCCTTGATCATCCGATTGCGCGCTGCATGGAACTGGCCGCTTCGCTGTGCAAGGAATACGGTCTTGCCAATTGTGATGTGGTGCCAACCGATCCGGCCGCTCCCGATGCCATGTTTGGCATGACGCAGACGGCCGCGACCTATCTTGAACGCGTTCTGCAATCCCCCGATCCCAAGATCATTGCGATTGGCACCGGGCGTGCGATGCGCGGCATGGTCGATGAAGTTCAACGCGTCGATGCCCGCCATCACAAGATCGTATCCCTTGTCGGGACCATTGCCCATGACGGGGCTGCAAGTTTCTATGATGCGGTCACCGATCTGGCGGATCGCACGCGCGCGCCTCACTATCCATTGCCGATCCCGGTAATTGTCGAAAGTGCCGAGGTGCGCGCCCAGATGCAGCAACAGCCGCCGATGGACAATATCATGCATCTTGCCGCCAAGGCCGATGTGCGATTTGTCGGGGTGGGTGATCTTGGCGCCGATGCACCGCTTTATATCGATGGCTTCATCAGCAGGGATGAATTGCAATCCCTGCAAAAAAACGGCGGTATCGGCGAAGTCGTCAGCTGGTCATTTGATGAAAATGGCGCGATCCTTGATCACGATGTCAATCACCGCGTCACCAGTGCGCCAATCCATATTCCCGCGCAAAACACGATTGCCGTCGCCAAGGGGGCCAAAAAAGTTGCCGCGATTCGCGGGGCAATGCGCGGCAAACTGATCACCACACTGATCACCGACGAAGCCACCGCCGAGGCTTTGCTGCAAAGCTAGGCACCGCAAAACACGTTTTGAATCAATACAGAAATCAACCCCGCCAAAGCTTTTGGCGGGGTTTTCTTGTTGCAGCGCAAAAACGATTTCGTTTGACAAGGCATCCTTAAATTGAGTGAATGCTCATTACCTGAACAAATGATCAAACGGGCAAGATAATTTGCCCATCGGGTACACAGTCCTTTGGGAGGAACTATGAAACGCGTAACGGGAGCAGCGCTTTGCGCGCTGTTGGCAGGCGGTGTCGCATTCTCCGCCAATGCCGAAACAAAACTTACCATTGCTACCGTGAACAACGGTGACATGATCCGCATGCAGAAGCTGACGGATGACTTCACCTCCAAAAACCCCGACATTTCCCTTGAATGGGTTACGCTCGAAGAAAACACCCTGCGTCAGCGTGTCACCACCGACATCGCCACCAAGGGCGGTCAGTATGACATCATGACGATTGGCACCTACGAGGTTCCGATCTGGGCGGAAAAGGGCTGGCTGGCACCGCTCGATAACCTTGGTGCCGATTACGATACCGATGACATCATGCCCGCCATCCGTTCCGCCGTAAGCAACGATGGCAAGCTTTATGCGGCACCTTTCTATGCCGAAAGCTCGATGATGATGTACCGTACCGATCTGTTTGAAAAAGCAGGCATCACCATCAATGGTCGCCTGACCTGGGACCAGACGCTCGACATTGCCAAAAAGCTCCATGATCCGGATAACGGTGTTTATGGCATCTGCCTGCGCGGCAAGGCTGGCTGGGGCGAAAACATGGCGCTGATCACCACCATGGGCAATGCCTATGGCGCGCGCCTGTTTGACGAGAACTGGAACCCGACCTTCGACAGTGCCGAATGGAAAAACGCCCTCGATATGTATGTCGAAATCCTCGGCAAATATGGTCCTCCGGGGGCAACGTCGAACGGCTTTAACGAAAACCTTTCGCTGTTCAACTCGGGCAAATGCGGCATGTGGATCGATGCAACCGTTGCAGCGTCCTTTGTCAGCAACCCCAAAGAATCGACCGTTGCCGACAAGGTCGGCTTCACCGAAGCCCCCTGTGCTGAAACCTGCACTGGTGCCAACTGGCTCTGGGCATGGAACCTTGGCATTCCGACCGGCTCCCAGAAAGTCGAAGCCGCCCAGAAATTCATCGCCTGGGCAACCTCCAAAGACTATCTGGAACTCGTAGCCTCCAAAGAAGGCTGGGCCAACGTTCCGCCGGGTACCCGTATGTCCCTGTACGAAAACCCGAAATATCTGGAAGCCGCACCGTTCGCTGACGAAACCCTTCTCGCCATCGACAGTGCCGATCCGATCAATTCGACCATGAAGCCGAAGCCCTATGTCGGCGTTCAGTTTGCCGCGATCCCTGAATTCCAGGGTATCGGCACCACGGTAGGCCAGCAGTTCTCTGCCGCATTGGCCGGTTCCTCGACTGTTGAAGATGCGCTTGCATCCGCACAGTCCAGCACCGACCGCACCATGCGCAAGGCTGGTTACTACTGATGCATGACGGGCCAGGATGCCGCACCTAGTGCAATGAATTCTGGCCTGTGCCTCCTTGACCTGATGAACTTGGGGTGGCGGCACTTCTGACCGCCACCCTCTTTCCATCAGGATCGAGGCAACAGGGACTTCAAACAGGGAGCACATCATGTCGACACGGTCCTCTACCCTGACCGGGCGCATTATGTCTGCACCGTCGATCATCGCCTTGTTTTTGTGGATGATCGTGCCGTTGGGCATGACAATTTATTTTTCGTTCCTGCGTTACAACCTTCTTTCGCCCGGTATGGAAGAATGGGTTGGCACGCTGAACTATGAATTCTTCCTGACCGACCCGGCCTTCTTTGCGTCGCTGGCGAATACGCTTCTGCTCGTCGGATCGGTACTTGTGATCACGGTGGTCGGCGGTGTTCTGCTGGGCCTGATGCTGGATCAGCCGATTTTCGGCCGTGGCATCCTGCGCCTGCTGGTGATTGCCCCCTTCTTCATCATGCCGACCGTGAATGCGCTGGTTTGGAAAAACCTTCTGATGCATCCGGTGTCGGGCATGTTTGCCTGGATCGCCAATTCGCTTGGCTTCCAGTCAATCGACTGGTTTTCCGAAGCCCCGCTAACGGCCATCATCATCATGGTATCGTGGCAATGGCTGCCCTTTGCCGTGCTGATCCTGCTGACCGCCCTTCAATCGCTTGACCGCGATCAGAAGGAAGCTGCCCAGATGGATGGTGCCGGCCCGGTTTCGATTTTCTTCTATATCACGCTGCCCCATCTCAGCCGCGCGATCACGGTGGTCGTGCTGATCGAAACGATCTTCCTGCTGACCGTGTTTGCCGAGATTTTCGTGACAACCGGCGGCGGTCCCGGCCTTGCAACCACCAATATTGCCTTCCTCGTCTATACGCAGGCCCTGCTGCAATACGACGTTGGCGGCGCATCGGCGGGCGGAATCGTCGCTGTCGTTCTGGCAAATATCGTGGCGATCTTCCTGATCCGCCTCATTGGCAAGAACCTGGACAGGTAGGGGACACGAGATGGAAAACAAACAAACAGCCCTTGGCCATATCGGTTTTTCGATCTTTGCCTGGATTGTCGGGCTTCTGATTTTCTTCCCGATTTTCTGGATGGTCCTGACCAGCTTCAAGACCGAGCTTGAAGCCGTATCGATCCCGCCAAGCTTCATTTCGTTTGACTGGACTCTCGAAAACTACGCCGAGGTACAGGCACGGTCCGATTATTTCCGGTTCGCCATGAATTCGGTCATCCTGTCGGTTGGCTCTACCCTGGTGGGTCTGCTTTTTGCCGTGCCCTGTGCATGGGCGATGGCCTTCAATCCGACCAAACGAACCAAGGATGCGCTTCTTTGGATGCTGTCGACCAAGATGATGCCGCCAGTCGGGGTATTGGTCCCGATCTATCTGGTGTTTCGTGACTGGGGCCTGCTCGATACCCGGTTCGGTCTGATCATGGTTCTGTTCCTGATGAACCTGCCGATCATGGTCTGGATGCTTTACACCTATTTCAAGGAAATCCCGGCCGACATCCTTGAAGCGGCGCGCATGGATGGGGCCACTTTGCCCAAGGAAATCATCTTTGTGCTGTTGCCAATGGCGGTTCCGGGCATCGCATCGACCATGCTGCTCAACATCATCCTGGCCTGGAACGAAGCTTTCTGGACCCTGAACCTGACCACCGCCGATGCTGCCCCGCTGACCGCTTTCATTGCCTCCTATTCCAGCCCCGAAGGGCTGTTCTGGGCAAAGCTTTCAGCCGCATCGACGATGGCGGTTGCACCGATTCTGATCATCGGCTGGTTCTCGCAGAAACAGCTTGTGCGTGGCCTGACATTTGGCGCGGTCAAGTAACCGCCGCCTGATCGAAATTCAACAAGAAGGAACACCGAAATGGGTGCTATCCGACTGGAAAAAGTCAAGAAAACCTTCGGAACGCTGGATGTTATTCCGGGTGTCGATCTTGATATCAATGATGGTGAATTTGTTGTCTTTGTCGGCCCGTCGGGCTGTGGCAAATCCACTTTGCTGCGCCTGATCGCCGGTCTTGAAGACGTCACTGATGGCAAAATCCTGATCAACGGTACCGACGTCGCCAACGAGGCACCGGCAAAACGCGGTCTTTCGATGGTGTTTCAGTCCTATGCGCTTTATCCGCACATGACGGTCTATAACAACATTGCCTTTGGCCTGAAAATGGCCGGGGAAAGCAAGGCCGTGATTGAAGAAAAAGTTCAGAACGCGGCCAAAATCCTGAACCTGACCGATTATCTGGAACGCCGCCCCGGCGCGCTTTCCGGGGGGCAGCGCCAGCGTGTCGCAATCGGTCGTGCGATTGTGCGTAACCCGGCGGCCTTCCTGTTTGACGAACCGTTGTCAAACCTTGATGCCGCCCTTCGCGTCAATATGCGCCTTGAAATCACCGGCCTTCATCAGGAACTGAAAACCACGATGATCTATGTGACCCATGATCAGGTCGAAGCCATGACCATGGCTGACAAGATTGTCGTGTTGCAGGCCGGCCGGGTCGAACAGGTCGGCAAACCGATGGAACTGTATAACAATCCCGCCAACAAGTTTGTCGCGGGCTTTATCGGGTCGCCGAAAATGAACTTCCTCGGTGGCGACTACGCCCGAAAATATGACTGCCACGAAGTCGGCATTCGCCCCGAACATGTCGCCGTCAGTACCGAAAGCGGCGATCTTCCCGCAACCGTCAAGATTGCCGAACATCTTGGTGCCGAAACCTATCTGCACGTCAATGCCGACGGCTTTGGCCCGATGACGGTGCGCGCAACCGGCGAAGTCCCGCTGGGCGAACATGACAAGATCTGGCTGACCCCGGAACAGGACCGCATCCATCGTTTTGATGCGAACGGTATCGCTCTTGGAAACCCCTGAGACTTTCAAAAAACCGGATCGCATTGCCCCACACGCCATGCGACCCAGCCTGACCACCACAAGAATGTGAGACCAAAATGTACCTCAAAAAGTTCGATCTTACCGGACGCCGCGCCTATGTCACCGGGGGCGGTCGCGCAATTGGCCTGTCATGCTGCGAGGCACTGGCAGAAGCAGGCGCGCATGTCATTATCGGTGACATCAGCGAAGGCGTCGCCGAAGAAGGCCGTGATTACCTGAAATCAAAGGGTTACACCGCCGATATCGACATAATGGACGTCACCAACACCGATCAGGTTCGCACCAGTGCCGAAAAAATGGGCCGTGAAGGCGGCGTTGACATTCTGGTCAACAATGCCGGTATCGCACGTTCCGAAACCCCGGCCGAAACCGTCACCGATGAACATTGGCTCAACGTCATTGACGTCAACCTGAACGGCACATTCTGGTGCTGCCGCGAATTCGGCAAACAGATGCTGGCCAAGAAAAACGGCGTGATTGTCAATGTCGGCTCCATGTCGGGCTTCATCGTCAACAAACCGCAGGAACAGGCCTATTACAACGCATCCAAGGCCGCCGTGCATCATCTGACCAAATCGCTGGCTGCCGAATGGGGCGGGCGTGGCGTGCGCGTCAATGCGGTTGCACCGACCTATATCGCAACACCGTTAAATGAATTCGTGAAATCCAAGCCGGACATGTATGACGCCTGGATCAATGGCACCCCGATGGCCCGCCTTGGCCTGACCGAGGAAATCGGATCGGTTGTGCTGTTCCTGGCATCCGACGCGTCCAGCCTGATGACCGGCTCCATTGTCCTGGCTGATGGGGGTTATACCTGCTGGTAAGGCACAGGTAAAACTGTTGATCGCATTGTCCTGAAGCTTCTGCGATCAGGTCAGGACTGTGGTAGAACGGGGCGTGGTTGTGGGACCTTCGCCCCGTTCACCTTTTTAGCCTTGAATTTGTCGGCCAAGATACACCGAAAACGGATTGCACGGCATCACGACAACGCCTTGAAGCCCCAGAAACCGCGCCAGCCGCGACAGATGCACCACCAGACCGTCCGCAACGGTGGCCGCATCGCACCCGTCTTCCAGATGCGCGCTCTGCACCCGAAGAACCCCTTCCTGCCGATCCGCTTTCAGATCGACACGCGCAACAAATTCCCCATCCTTCATGAACGGCAGAACGTAATAGCCATATTGCCGCTTTTCCGCCGGGACATAGATTTCGATGCGGTAATTGAAGCCGAATATCCGTTCCACCCGGTCGCGTTCCCACATGATCGGATCAAACGGCACCATCAAGGCGGTCGGTTTGGCACGGCACCGCGGGTTGACATGCGGGCACAAATATCCCGGCTGTTTCCAACCCTCGACATTCGCCTGCAACAACATGCCGTCCTCGACCATTTCGGCAACGCGCGCCTTGGCATCGTCGGTCGGCAGGCGGAAATACTTCCGAAGATCGGCCTCGGTCGCGATCCCCATCGCGGCAATGCCGTTGCGGATCAGGGCACGCTGGGCCTCGGCACGCGGCATTGGCGGTTCAAGCGCCTCCGGGCCGATGATCCGTTCGGGCAGGTCATAAACCCGCTCGAAACTGGTGCGCCGTTTGCGCGCCATCACCTGCCCGCTCCAGAACAGGAATTCCATCGCGGTTTTGGTTTTCGACCATCCCCACCATTTCGAACTTGATGCGCCTTCCTGTTCCAGATCACTGGCGGCAAGTGCCCCTTCCTTTTCGATCCGGTCCAGAATGCTGCGCACAAATTCAGGATGATCACGGATCATTTTGGCGATCTGCCCCCAGGTGCCTTTGCCCTCGGCGGCATCCGCCATGCGCCATCGATAAAGCCCGTAATCCTCAACCGGGATCATTGATGCCTCG
>Ga0098035_1000511_pt1 | contig 19532 bp, 21 predicted proteins | sample 3_EtaG_FD_75046 | JGI IMG/M metagenome (GOLD analysis project Ga0098035, IMG submission 75046) | Marine viral communities from the Subarctic Pacific Ocean - 3_ETSP_OMZ_AT15126 metaG | ecosystem: Environmental > Aquatic > Marine > Oceanic | place: Pacific Ocean | collected 2015-01-07
CTTAGAGGCTCACCAAGCTTATACAGATACGAAAGCAAAGGATTATGATCCCTACGCTGGACCTATTGCGCGTAGGTATGGTAAGACGCGCATGAGTACAGCTAAAAAGCCTAGAGATCCCGTAGTTCACGCTGGAGTATCCGATGCGGTAAAGAGACTTAATAAGAAACTTGGTGGAGTTAAGACCAATCCCCAACTCCAACACATGGTTCAGTCTTCTTTACTTAAGAGACGGAAAAAATTTAAAGGAAAAGGTCTTGAGCTTCCCCCCTTGTCTGCCAAAGATAGCGCAGCGTTAGGTGAAAGGGAAAGAGAAATGCCAGAGGACAAGGGGCGAGCTTCCCGCAGAAGACGGGGTAGGAGAAGATAGTGCGTTATACAGAGATACTAAAAAGCTACATTCTTCAAGAAGCAGGAGAAATAGACTTAAGAAGTAGGATACATAACAGACAGAGACGAGCTAAACACATGTTAGTAAGATCTATTGGAACGAAAACCTTGCAAAGTGTAGCTAGAGAATGGATGGACGCAAGAAGAAGCGGAGATACTGTAGAAACTGCTCGTCTATTAAAGAAATATAAAAGTTTAGAAGGACTCAGCGAAAAGAAAAATTGGATGCAGGGAGCCGTAAAACATCCAGGCAGATGTACTCCCATGCCCAACCCAGACTGCCCTGTTGGGAGTCCACAATACAATCTTGGAAAGAGATTCGAGAGAGCAGCCAGAAAGAAAAAACGCAAAGGCGGGACTGGCTGGCAAGGGAAAGTTTAGGGGACAAATATGACTAGAACAATTTATAGACCATTTACCAAAGTAATGACCGTAGCAGCAGGAACTGCCGTGGATGTTGGACTTACAGACTCCGACTCTGCCTTAGTTAGTTGTAATTTTGTTTCTGTTGAATCTGCAAGTGGAACAGCCCCAGACGGTTATGTTTTAGTGCAACCAGTTAGTGGAAATGCGGCAGGAAATGGCCCAACAGGAGCTTCAGCTACCATAGCAACGGGACCAGCTTCTGGCAATATGACTAGTGGAATGTTAGGAGTTGCTTGTCCAAATCTTAATGGAATTTGTCAGCTAGTTCTAGGTATTGGAGATAGAGTTACTAATATAAGTTTAATTAATACAGGAGCTACTGCAACTGCTTGTATCGTAACCTATGGAAATGTGAATATCCAAAACCCAGTAAAAGATATTGCCTTCGGGCGAGGAAGTTAATTATGAAAACTAAAGAAATTATTATGTGGGCTGTTTTAGGTCTTCTTACTCTCTCAAATATCTCGTTGCATTTAGATGCAAAACAAGATGATGTTAGGATGAAAAGAGTCGGCGCAGCCGTGAGAGCGGGTGTGGAGGCTAGAGGTGCGCGAAGCCATGATTGGTCACAAGCGAGAGGGGAACGGTCCCGACCACAAAGAACTCGTCCTGAAGGGAAAAAAGATAAGCCTAGAGTGAAATGAGGTTCTACAATCCTGGTCCTATCGGCGGATCAGCACCAGGGGCTGAGAGGGCTAAAAATAAGATTGTCCGTCAGCATTCCGCTAGAGGGGGTACTGCCTGGGGTAGATCGGTTGTAAATTCTAACGGAAATATTGCGTTTACAATACTTACTAAGCCTAACGGAAATTATAGTAGAGGTGGAGTCTTTGCCGCTGCTCAAGATAATGGCGCATCCAGAATAGCTGTGAAAATATACACTAGAGATGGATCACAGATAGATGGTATGATATATAGCTCTACAGGGGCGGCAGGACTTCCCGCAGCATTAGCAGCCAAAGCAGACTTAACTCCCCACTTTTATATTAGACTAGGAGATACAGAGGATCTTGGAGCGGGATCTCTGGACGGTGGATCAACATTCGCTCACGCAACAGAATTTAATCAGATATGAAAATTACTAAAAAATATATGTTAAGACCGTGCGCCCGTTGTAAAAACGGGTGCTGACTACAGATTGGGATCATGGAGAGCTAATCTCCAAGTTACACAATATAGCAACCAAGACGCAGCAGACCCCAGGACTCCATCCAGGAGGAAGAACCCTGTAGGGGAAATCCAAAAAAGCCCTAGAAGCAATCCTATCCAGAAACCCATACACATAGGACATCTAAACAGTTCTCCTAACTTTCCATTTAGTTTCTGAGCGTAGTCTCTCCACCTTGCTCCAATCTTTGAAACTGTAATAATATTGGAAGCACCGAAGGCTACCAAGCAAAATAATAATAAATCTAGCATGTTATTGGAAACTCCTTTTTATATTTCTCGTAAACCAACTGTCTATTTTCGTGCCATGAATCCCGACCAGCTAGTTCTCCCCTAGAGTAATGTACTATTTTTAGTGGGATAGTTATGTTTTGATACCCCAAAGTGTGGGCACTTAGGGTATAATGTATATCATAGAAGTCCCAATCACCTTTTAGGTATTCTGGTTTTGCTAAACCTATTTCTCTTAGAACTTTAGCCTTAATAGCTAAGAATAAGCCATCTAAAACTACTACTGGTCCGTCCACCCCATAGAAGGTAGTATGGGTGTCTAGCTTGTTATCTTCTACATGGTGTACAGAGCCCCTGTGAAGCCCCTGCTGCCATTTAGCATGGTCCCACCACACTACATCCTCCCCTAGATAAGTGGTCCCAGCAACCCCCACAAAGCCTGTAGTAGCCTTTACTCCTTGTACTAATTTCTTCTTGAAGTCTGTATACGGCATTTTTATGTCAATATCATCATGTGAAAGAATTATGATATCATCAGGGTTAGGATTCACCTTCTCATATGCTTTTTCATACCCAGAGAATATAGATTTTTGATTAACAAGTAGTTTTACTTCAATACCGCACAATACTAAATAAGATAGGTACTTTTTAGTGACAGCAGTAAGCTTCTTACTTCTTGTACATATAAAAGCATATATTTTCTGATCAGACATATACTATAATAGACTATGGAACCCCAAGAATTATTAGAAGAATTTAAAAAATGCAAGGAAGACCCGATTTACTTCCTTTGCAACTACATTAAAGTGGTTCACCCTATGCGAGGTCTTGTCCCCTTTAATTTGTATCCATTTCAAAGGAAGATTGTAAATAGTTTAGAGACTAATAGGTTCAATATTCTAAGGAAATTTAGACAGGCAGGATGTACTACGATAGCCTCTGCGTATTCCTTATGGATGGCACTATTTAAGAAGCACCAAACTATTGTAATTCTTTCTAAGGGAGATGTAGAGGCTACCGAGGTACTGGAGCGCATTAAGATTATGTATGGAGAACTTCCTGAGTTCCTAAAGCCAGGGGTAGAGGAGAGCAATAAGCACACTTTTAAACTTAAGAGTACATCTGTCATAAAATCAAGACCATCTGGTAAGCAATCAGGTAGATCTTTGGCTGGTTCTATGCTAATCATTGATGAAGCAGCCTTTATTGAGTTTGTTGATACCATTTGGGCTGCGGTATACCCTATCATTTCTACGGGAGGGAGAGTCTTTGTACTGTCTACCGTTAATGGGGTAGGTAATTGGTATCATAATCAGTATGTGCAAGCTCTGGCGAAAGAAAACTCATTTAATGCCATTGATATCAACTGGGAGTCTCACCCCGAATATAAGAGACAAGAGGGGTTCGATAAGCTATACTCCCAGATGGAGAAGAAGGGGGTATTCGTAGATAACTGGGAAGATACTACAAAAAGAAACATGCCCCTCCGTCAATGGCTACAAGAGTACGAATGCGAGTTCTTGGGAACTGGTTCCACATATGTAGATGGGGAAAATCTAAAGGTTCTAGTAGAGAATCAGAATGAAAAATATGATATCAAATATAACAACCGCATGCGTGTCTGGAAGGAGCCTGAGCCGTATTATGAATATGTTGTAGGGGTAGATGTAGCTTTAGGGCGAGACAGAGATCACTCAGCATTTCATATTATAAACAGGTATACAGGAGAGCAGGTTGCTGAGTTCTACTCTAACAAGACTCCCATTAATGAGTTTGCTGAAATCCTAGCAACAGAGGGAAATTACTATAATCTGGCTCATTTATTAATAGAGAGAAATACTATAGGAAATAACCTCATTGATTGGTTATTTAATGTTCTTGAATATGAGAACTTATGGATGGAGCAGAACGGAGACTTTGGAGTTCAAGTCACTAATAAAAATAGGGACACTATTCTTGCCAGAATGGAAGAGTACATACGAGTTAATGCCATTAAAATTAATTCTAAGAGAACTGTGGATGAGCTTTTAACTTTTATCATCAACAATAGCGGAAAACCAGAGGCAGATGTAGGAAAAAACGATGATTTAGTTATGAGTTTAGCTTTAACCATTCATATTCTTCATACTTTATCTGAATCTAATCCAATAGAGACGAGTATGGGGCTAAATAAAGAGAGAGATAAGCCCTTGGCTGCTATAATGGCTTCACAAAAGGCTACTCTTAGAACTTATGGGGGAATAACTAAGGAAGAAATGAAATGGCTGATGAAAAACTAGAAAATCCAGAACACCTAGATGAAGAGCTAAAAAATCCAGAACGCTTGGATGAATTTGGGCAGTCTGAATGGGGAGGATCTCCTAATTCAGCAGGAGCATACTTCTATCCCACAGGAAGACTAGGAAAGTTTCTTTCTAGATTCTTTGCCACAAAAGCACAGCCTTATATTGCAAGACAAGAGACTGATGGTACTGATGCTAAAGTAACTCCTGCTCCTCTGGCAGGAGATACGGTAATCCAATCGGACACTATCAAGCCTACTGGTCCTGCTGGGGATATCCACCAAAGCACTCGACCTGTAACGCTCCCAGAGCTAGAAAAAAATAGACAAAAACGCTACAGAGAGTATGAGCAGATGGATGAGTATCCAGAAGTCGCAGCAGCGTTTGATATCTACTCTGACGATGCTACCCAGAGAGATACGAAGGGCGAGAGGTGGATTATCCATACTGATCACCCAGAGGTTAAAAAGACTGTGACCGCTCTTTTTAAGGAAATTAAACTTGATAGATCATATTGGGATATTGTAAGGAATACAGTTAAGTATGGGGATGCTTTTTGTGAGCTTGTGACGGATGTTAATAAGCCAGATAAAGGTATTCAGAGAATTAAGATGCTCAATCCCCACTTTATTTTAAGAGTAGAGAATGAGTACGGTTATCTTACTGATTTCTTACAGGAGATACCAGAGAAGGGAGATTGGGATGCATACGGGTTACATGGAGAGGGTATGAATGCATCAAAGTATATTACTTTGGACAAGAACCAAATTCTCCATTTCCGTTTATTTACCTCAGACCCTTACTTCTATCCCTATGGAAAGTCTATTGCAGCACTAGCAGTTAGAATCTTCCGCTCATTAAAGATGATGGAAGATGCTATGATTATCTACAGATTGGCTAGAGCCCCAGAAAGGCGTATCTTTTATGTGGATGTTGGTAACTTACCTACTAATAAGGCTGAGATCTTTATTGAAAAGCTAAAGCAAAAGTTTAAGAAGGAGAAATACTACAATGCTCAAGTCGGAGGAGTTGATGAAAGATATAACCCCCTTTCTATGGATGAGGATTTCTTTGTTCCTACAAGGGCAGGGGGTGGAACAAAAATTGAAACTCTTAGAGGAGCAGAAAATTTGGGAGAAGTTGATGATGTTAAGTATTTTAGAGACAAACTACTTGCCGTTCTCAAAGTCCCTAAAGATTATATCGTAGAAAAAGACCAGTCTCCTGAAAGGAAGGCCAATCTATCTCAACTTGATGTAAAGTTTGCTAGAGTTATTGTTAGGGTTCAGCACTCTATTGAGGTGGGATTAGAGAGTTTAGCTAAAAAACACCTGAAATTATTAGGCTTCCCAGAGGCCATGACTAAGGATATGACAATTGAACTTCCTGATCCATCTGATATGTTTACAAAGCGTAAACTTGACATAGATGCTCAGAAAGCCCAGGTCGTTCAAACCGTGGTGGGGTTAAACTTATTCCCAAAATCGCACATATATAAAGAATACTACGATATGACGGACGCTGAGATAGAATCCACTTTACAAGCTATTGAGGATGAGTCTAGTGCTGCCACAGAGGAGCAAATGCAAGGTATGGACAACAATATGCAGCAAGGAGCGGGAGGAGGAGAACCGCCCCCCTTACCAGGAGCCGAAGGTACGGGGCAATCTAATGAGGAAAAAATAAACAGACTTAGAAAATTTATCCTCTCAGAAAACCTAGATACTAGTAAGTTGAGAGTCCTTAAGCGGATTTATAATAAAATAGAGGAAAAAACCAATGTTTGATCACATTTTCGAAAATAGAGATAGAAAGATTACCGATCTTCTTAGACTAGGAGACTGCTTGGGTAGAAGTTTAAGAGAAAATGTCAGTCTATTCTCTGTTGATGACCAAAACTCTAGAGTGTCCTACTTAACAGAGGGACAAAAGATAATCTCTGGTGATTATAACCTCAAGGATGGTGTTGAGCTTGATTTTATTGTTGTAGAGAATTTTGATATGTACACGGATGAAACTAAGTTTGATTCCTTTGTGGATAGTAAAGTTTCTATTTTTGTTGAATCTCTATACTCTGATAATTTTGGTAAAGCTCAAACAAACTTCTCTGATATCTTAAATACATGGAATAGTAGACTAAAGTTTGATTCTGTTAAGGCCAGATTACATGAAAAAAATTCCAAGTTTAATGATTCTCAGGACATCCTCTCAACTCCTCAATTTCATAACTTTATTGAATTATCCGACCAGATCTCGGGGTTCTTGGAAGAGAACTATGAGGAAATCCTAAATATTCCTGAAATCATGAATGGTATTAGATTATCTAATACTGTTACAAAAGCATTCAATCTTCCTAGATTAAATTATACCACCTTGGCTGAACAAGGGTCTTACAGAGTGTCCGACCTAGAAAACAAGTCTATCTACGAAATGATTTGTAGACAAGAACTGGTGAAAAAAGAATTGCTAGAGTCTAAAAAGCAGTTCCTGAATTCGTGGGCTTCTAGCAAAAGTGTTAAATCATTAGCTGGGCTTATTTATGAGGAAAATCAAGAAACTGTTATGGATGCATTATCAATGGCTATAGAGGAAATTCCTTACTTTGCTTTTGTAACAAAGAAAGACCTCTACGAGTCTGTGAGAAATGCACTTTCCATTTCAGAAAGTGTTGAGATCCCTGATGAGCATATTAGAAAGTTTACAAGTACTTTATTCGAATACAAGAAGCCTGTAAAAATTGAATTAATTAAGGTTTTAAATGAGAAGTATGGGATTAATATTCAAAATTTAAAGGATACACCTACCTTTAAGAGTCTTACTAATACTCAAGTGGTGGTTTTAGAGTCTATGGCTAGAATATCTCCCAAGAGTTCCACACAGAAACAAGTTCTAAGAGAATTTGCTAATCTTCTTCAAACCAAGTCTGGTGTGCAGAGCCTGGATGTAAATGACTGCTTAAGACTTATTTTTGAGGCTGCTGGGTTTGGTGATATGTTTGAAGGTGAGGAGCTTATTAATCATTGGGATGGTGATTTGTCCAATGATGTAGAAACCAACAATATGTATAAGGGAGTAGTTGAGTATACAGAAGAGGAAGCTTTAGAAGAACAAGATGGGGAGGAGGATCCAGAAGAGGGAGAACCCGAAAAACCAGACCCTCTGGAGCAAGACCCAGAAGACAAGGAAGATGAGGAACAAGAGAAAAAAGAAGAAGCAGATGATCTCCCTGACAAAGAGGTGTCCAAGGAGGACTTCATGGAAGCCATGAGAGATTTAGAAGACATTTTAGGAGATATTAATCAGGAAGTAGACCGAGAAGACGGAGAAGATAACTAAAAGTACTATAATACTCAGGAGACACCAGTATGGCAGACCAAGTACTTTTTTTAAGCATCACAACTGATGAAGACCTAATCCCAAAAAGTCAGGAGGCAGTCGCTGCCTCTTCTATGGCTACAGCGGTTAGTGCTGCTCCCGCTGGTCTAGGATACATTGTTTGCGGCGTAGGGGCTAATATCTCTATTGGAGATATTCCTATTTCAGACCTGGGGGCTGGGGATATTGATGTATCTTCTAATACTATTGAATGTCGTAATCTTCATTTTAATAGTACTTTAAGCGGAAATGATACCTCTGAAATATTAGGAGAAGGGACGCTTAATATTAGTGGGGCTGCTAATTTCGGTGATATTATAACTGCTGCTGGGACTATTAAGGGAGCAACTCTTAGTGCAACCAATATAGCTGCCTCTACTTGTCCTATCCCTGCTCCCTACTGTTTTATGCAAACAACAACTGATGGCACATCAACCCCTGATGAGACAAATATTGGGGGTGGTGCTACTGTAACTGTTTTTGGAACTAATCCTAACTATATTACCTGGAACGATACGGACAAAGCTTTTAACCTTAGTGCGGCTGGAATATATGAAATTAATGCGGTTGTAAATTTATCGGTTGATTCCACAACTACAATGACATTGAAGATAGTCAAGAAAACTGGGGGGTTTTCTTCTGTACTGAATACATTTGATGTTAGGATGCATTCCTCTATTGATCCGCAAGAGAACAGTATTTCTACTGTATATAAGGCAGTAGTTGGAGACTCTGTTTATGCTACTTACGAGGATGATGGTTCGACAGATATAACACCAGTTGCAGGATGTACAATTATGATTAGGAGATTATCGTAATGACTGAGCCAAAAAAAATGGCCCTTTCAAAGGACACATTAATACCATTAGGGATGGTTATTGCTTTATGTGGTCGTGTGGTGTGGATCAGTACTCAACTCAATCACATTAATTATAAACTTGATGCTTTAGAAAGTAGCTTAGAAGATCAATGGACTAAGAGAGATATGGAAAATTGGGGATTAAAACTAAAGTTAGGCAATCCCAATATAGTTATACCTACTCTAGAGGATTAGACCATATGCTGCTGTTTTAGCAGATTAATATATCTTTGGGTATATTTATCCCTAAGCGTTCTAACTTCTCTTTCAATAGCACAGAGTCTCTTGTATCCTTCTTCTGATATTTCTTTTGTTTTAACAAACTTAAGATCTTCCATGATTGAATCAATATTTGATCTTTCATTAGAAGTGAATACATATTTCTGCTTTTTTAAATCATTCAAATTTTTCATAGTATTTTAACCTCATGACCTTCTCTTTTGTAGTGGCGTTTCCGTGATAGTGAATGAGATCTAAGGTATTTTTCTTTATCTAAGAAATCATAAATGTAAACTACTTCTTTGGATTCATGTTTTCTCAACGCTCTCCCTAAAGCTTGAATAGTAGCTATTTCAGACTTCATTCCTCTGGCGTTAATGAAGTGGGTGATTTCTTCAATATTAATCCCTGTTTGGAGGATTTTAGTACCAATGAGGACGCTAGACTCTCTGCATCCTCGGAATCTAGATATAGCTTGATACCGTTCTCCAATGGAAGTAGCCCCCTCCAGAAACTGGGACTCGCTTCCAAGTAAGTTTTCCAGGGCTCTTCCATGACCAAGTGATTTGGTAAGTATAAGTATACGGGCTCTTTTATTCCTTTTTTTAATGTCATCTACAATTTCTCTTATGGTTTTATTTCTTAGATCGTTATTAACAATAAATTCTTCATAAATATCAGTATAGGACATATCTTCATCTACTCCACTAGCAGAGTAAGTCCTATCTATGAGTTGTATTATAGGCTTAGTCAGCGTCCCCTCTTCAATAAGATCTTTAGTATTAACTATCTCCCGAATAGGGCCAAAGGAACTCTCTAAGTTATAATAAGGAATCTTATCTCTAGGAGGAGTAGCAGTAAAGCCAAACCTATACGATGCATTAGGGAATGCTTGAATTGCAGGAAGAGTTATTTTACCATTTGCAAACTCATGGCACTCATCTACCATTAAGACTTCGGCCTCGTCAAGGTGGGTTTCGAGGATCTTTTCGATACTTTGGACAGTACATAGCATAATATCCCCGTAAATATAACCCTCACCAAAACAAAGGCCAATATTGTCCATCCCACAAGTTTCAGTAAGAAAATCATAAGTTTGTGTTAGTAGCTGTTTAGCATTGAACAGGATAACCATCTTCCTTCCAACAAGAGTCTTGATGAGTCCAGCCATGATTAGAGTTTTTCCTGAACCTGTGGGAGACTTGATTACACCTCTCCCTTTCTCCAACCCTTGGCGTATTAGCTCATACTGGTAGTCATAGTATGTGAAGTTTTCAATCTCCTGGATCTTAGGAGGAAACAATGGAGGAGTGTCCCATACTATGGTAGGAGTAGCCTTAACCTTAGCTAGATCTTTGAGAATACTTTCTAGTAAGCCTGTTCTAAATACTCCTGACTGAGTTATAAATCGTTTCTTGCCGTCCCAATGTCTATTTCGGTAGCTTGCCGTGTATTCATGCCCTGGGACTTTGAAACTATATAAGTCTATTAACGCAGATAACAGGTCAGGATTATCTGTTTCTATTTTAGATTTTATAATTCCGACTTTTATTTTCATTTTATCTATTATAGGTAGGACTGCCCCCATTCTTGGAGATTTTTATGAGTGAAAAACCGCAACTTGGACAACTAGGTGATCAGCAGCCTAATATAGCTGAAGTCGTAGATACAATTTTAGAAAACTTACCTTCTGAATTAGAAGAAGCTATAGACTTGCCCTCTAGAGGCAAATTCTATGTTTTAAAAGATCCCTCAGAAGGAGTAAAAGTACGCCCAATGGACTTTAGTGATGAAAAGGCTATTGTTCAAGCATCTAATAGAGATTCAATTAATGTATTATTAACCAGATGTGTGACAAATCTCGATATTAACCAACTTCTTCAATTTGATAAGCTTTACCTATTAATGAAAGTTAGAGAAATCTCTTTCGGAGCCGACTATACCGTGGATGTAGTGTGTAATGAGTGTAGTCTAAAAAACGAAATCACTTTTAACATTAACACCTTCAAAGTTAATGAAGTTCCAGAAGAGTTAGAAGATCCAAGAGAAGTATTATTAGAAAAAATAGGAAAAACGGCTAAAGTTAGGTTTCCTAGAGTTATAGACGAAGGGTACTTAGCCGATAGTGCAAAAATAATGGATAACCTTTGGAGATTTGTGATGGAGATTGATGGAAACACAAATAAGGCAGTTATTGGTAAAGTTATCCAAAAACTGCCCTCTAAAGATGTACATATCTTAATGAATGAGATCTTTGGAACTAAGTATGGGCTTGACACTAAGGGGCAATTCAAGTGTGATGGGTGCGGCAGTATAGAAATCGCGGAGTTGCCCATCGGCACCGATTTTTTTACTTTGAGCTAGATCAGACACTTGATCTAGATGAACTTCTTTTAGAAGCCTATATACTTGTACATAGGATAGGTTTCACTTACACAGATGTAAAATCTCTGACTAGAACAGAGAGAACTTCATTTTTGAAATTATTTAAAGAAGAGATCGAAAGAGAAAATGACGAAATTAAACGGGCACACCATAATTGATAGGGGAAACCGACCTACGGTTCTACAGAGGGTAGGTTTACAGACTTTCTTTGTTAATGACGGAGTTTATGTTGATCCTTATCAAGTAAGCTCTGTAATGATCTTTAGAAAGGATGATTTAAATGAAGCCAGCATTTCTGGAACCATTGGCACCGATGGGTTAGTCCTTTCTAGTGCAAGTCCTTATATGAGGTTTGCGCCGTCTGGTGATCCTAGTGAAGTTGAGTCCTTTGATCCTGATGAGTATGGAGCGGAGAACGATAACTTTGCCAGCAGCGTTTTTAGAGTAGCGGAGGGACAGTATGTTGTAGTCCTCGACGGGACTATTGACCTTTCTGGTTACTGGCAAGACGGAAGAATTGCTAATACGGCTTCCTCTGTGGCTGATTGGGTTGATGTTTGGACCGTTAAAATGGTCGAAGGGTCTAATTTTCAAACTTTAATAAATAATTTTCATTTATTTGGGGATACAATATTCTCCATCACGGAACCCCTTCTATTAAAAACTCATACTCATTTAGCTACTAGACACATCCCCTTGGGGTCTAAGGTAAATCTAAAATTTACTAACGAGATTACAGTAGAAAATAAGAATATTACAGATGGTGTTGTAAATATTTTTAGAGAATCGGCTATTACTTCACCTAAAATTGAAATTAAAAAACTTAATGAAGATGTAAACCTGCCCTCTAGAGTTACTGTTTCTGGGTTTGATAATGCTACTGCAAGTGGCTTGATTAGTGTTACTTCTGATAATACAATAGTATTTCCGCTTGATACGACTGGCTTGCAGGGAGTACTAAACGCTAATGGAGGAGGCGCAGCCACAGGAGCCTACACGGCCCAAGTAAAATTTAATCTCATCAATGAAACTATCCTTAGTCCTCTTTTCCATTTTATAGTGAGATAGTTCACTTGTTTGTTTTTTCTTCAACTATATAAGATAGGAGAATAAATTATGGGATTAGTACCAGACTCACCGTTTAATCCAGCCGCTGCTGGAGCTAATATGAACTTAACGCCAGGACAGGGGACTCTTAACCTGTCAGGCAACGCTAGTGCTACGGCATATACGGTGTGGACTGAGAAGACCCAGAACTTAACGGGTTGGTGGGAAAGGAAATGGAAATTCCATCACAACCCCCTAAGTCCTAGCTCTTTTGGGGACATTACAGGATCTTATATTGTTTATCACATGCATGAGACTGTCAACACTCAGCATACTACACAAACATTTGCTAGTGGATTAACTGTACTCCATGATATAGATTATTTCAGTAATCAATTATCAGGAGGGTGGGGAACTTCGGGATGGTTGTATACTACTTCTGCTGGTTATACTAGAGTGTCTGGGGCTGTAGGTACTTCGGGTATTTGCGAAAAAAGTTGGGATGCTACGGGAATGTACCTGCCTGGAACCTATGATCTAAATGGTAGTGATGGGGCAGGAGGGACCGATACTTCAGGTTATTGGAACTCCACCTTCAATCAGAATATTAATTACGGGGATTGTGTCCGACAATGTAAATTCTGGCAACCAGGGATTGTAATTATCTAAATGAGTACTCGACCAATAGATGGAACTAAAGCTTTATTAGATCCCCGATATATGGGTTTGTTAAAGCGAGATCGGGACATTAGACAAAATCAAAACCTGGGGGACGACTTGGTTTGGAAATGTTACCTTTACGCTAGTATCTCAATGTCTATGAATATTCAAACTAATTTTATAAATGGAAAAGCTACCCCATGTGTTCATTGGACAATATCGGCATACGAGGATGTCTCTTGCTATTGGCGTTGTGATGATACTAGTTGGGATTCAAATCGGCCTTGGCATTTAGATTGGGTAGGAAATGATATGTGGGAATTTACGGCAAGCATGACTAAATGCTGTGGTGAATGTGTAGGACCTCTTGCAAAAGCAAAAGAATATTTTAATGAGGGTAGTGAATGTGGAACAGGTTTAAAGAATCTCCCAGCCGCAATTAACAATTTCTATAAGGAGGCCATGAGTGATAATGCCGATTTTAACAATGCGGATAGAGAAAACTTAGCAGCCGATATAGTAGCATATATGAGTGGTGACTCGGCTCAAGAAGGGTGGAGTCAGGATCCCTCTACAAAAGATTGTGCTACAATTAACGGGTATTGTTCGGGAAATACGATTATTTAAAGAGAATTTAGGATCTTATACTCGTAATCGTACTTAACTGATTCCTCTTCGATCCACTCTTTAAGGTCCCAACCTTCTACATGGGCATCGTTCCAATCTTTGAAGTCGGTAGGGGGATGACAAATGGACACTTCCCGCATCATCTTGCACTTTCGAAGTCTATCAAATTTCTGAATACCCCTCATCCCAGCCTCGTCATTGTCGTATCCGAGGATGATCTCCCCTTCAAAATCCTTGAGTATGTCTAGCTGCTCCTGAGAGACGCTACAGCCCATCGTACAGGTCGCGTTGACACCTTGTAGCTGGAGAGAGATAGCGTCTAAGGGACCCTCACAGACCGTTAGAGAGGAAGCCTCTTCATCGAAAGGATAGAGGACATGAGAGGGGCGCACCCCTTCGTCTACGGACGGGTTGAGATACTTAGGAAACTGAGAATTATCCAACGCACGGGCTTGGAAGTAATACATTACTTCATTTTTAGAAAACGGGATGATGAGCCGATTCTTATATTTTCCGCTTCTTTCTAAGTAATATACAAACCTATCCTCTTCTAGATCTAACAAGCTCCTCTCATATAAGAAGCACCATGCAGCAATAATCAACGAGTCCTTGGATTCATAGGATGCTGCGTTAATAAGCTCTAATTCACCTAAAGGAGATTCTTCTTTAATCTTCTCTTTAACTAAGGGAATGCTTTTCTCATCATTCTTAAAGAGAGACTTAATCAGGAGTTCAGACTCTGATACATGGTAGCTTTTATCCTCAAGTAAAGCGTACAGCTTGATGAAGTTGCCTACCTCCCCTGAGAGGAAGTCCTGCCACAATCCAGTCTGGGTATTAATACTTAGTTTTAGTCTGGTGTCCCCTTGTCTAAATATAGAGGGAATTAAGAATTCTTGCTCATTAGCTGAGAATTTACCTACTCCTTCAAATTTGGAGGTTAAGTACTCTATAATTACGGTGGAGGCTATCATGTATTGTACCACTATATCACAGTCGAAAGCGAACACCTTTTCAGAGTGTAAACTGAAATATTTATACCGCTATGTCCAACGAGTTCCCCAGGACGAAACAAATGGGGACGCACTTCACTTTGGATCCTATATCCATAAAATCTTAGAAGAGGGGGTTGCCTGTACAACCTTAGAAGAGTTACAGGAACACGCCAAGGAGCAGAAGAGTAAGTATAAGTTTGGTTCTTCCTATACCCCTAAGATTGATATCTGTCTAAGAAATTTCCTAAAGTTCAACGCTAAGTTAGCAGAAGCAGGAGCTACCGAACAGGTATACGAAGTTACCGTCAAGGATGATATTTCTGTTAACGGTATCATAGACAGAGTGATCAGAGGGAAGGATGGAGGATACTTAGTTATTGATTACAAGACTAGTAAACGACAGAAGACTAAGTTTGATCTGTATCAAGACGATCAACTCCAAGGGTACTGCTTTGCAGTTCATAAGTTATATGAAACCCCCATAGAGAATATTGCTGTCGCTCATTACTATCCTCTCACCGATACGCTGGTATCAGTAAACTACTCAAACTCTCAGATAGCTGCCTATCTGCGGAAAAAGATAGATGAGGTCTGGAAGATTAGGAAGAGCAAGAAAGTGGATATGTGCCCTATGCAGAATCAGTACTGCAACTGGTGTGGGTACAAGTATGTGTGTCCCCTGTTCAACCCACAGGATGTAGTGACGAAGCGACTAGACGAGATCAAGAATCAAACCAAGGCAGATCAATCCCAAAAGTGATCTTTAGAGCGACAGACCAAACCATGTACGCAATTACCCCGTAATAGGCAGTATAGAACCAGTACCATCCCCAGTTGCCGTCTCTGGTGGGCTGCTCGTAAGCAGACTTACAAATTATTCTGCCTATAAGGTTGTTCTGAATTAGTTTACGCATTGGTTTTTAGTTTTCCTGTAATTAAGGGTCTGTATATATCTATTTCTATAGATGTAAAGAAGTTATCTACTTGAGCAGGAGAGTACTTACATTTTTTAGTGAGGTATGAATACAAAGAATTTATCTTTAGTGGTTTTTGGTTAGAAAGAGCATTGAGTAGTTTAAGCTGAAAATGCTTAATAAATTTTTCTGAATATTTATACCTCCATATCTCTACAAACTCATTACTCAAGGTATGGTTTATTAAATCAATAAAATCAACAATGTCTATATCGAGAGTGTTATGCATGTGGGAATATATATAATATAACAGAAGATCATGGCTCAATTTTCACCAACAATCCAAAAATTCTTAAAAGATTACACACCTGATACCACAGATGTAATATTTTCGGAGCAACAAGAGATCGAAAGTATTGTTGCCAGAATCCCTCGTCTGACCAGCAGGTTTAGGCCAGGAGAACTCATAATCTTCAGATACACACCAGCATCTCAAATGAGAAATACTCTTGGGAGATTTACAGGAGGGAATGAAAGGGTAATCATGGTGGTGTCTTCTAAGTATGAGCCTCAAGGAATAAGGAGGACCAGAACTACGAACGGAGTTATTGTAGCTTGTTTCAGATTAGAGTACTCCTCCAAGGCAGTTATTGATGTTATCCTAAAAACACTATATAAGAGTAGGAAGAAGTTGAAGAACATCCCTAACAAAGTAAAGAGAGGTCTTTATGCAGTATTAGGTAAAGGGGTGTATAGAACTTATAGATTAGATAGAATGGAATTTTGTTGGAATGTAAACCTAACTCAAGCCCAAAAAGTTATATTAGAACGAGAAGAACAGGAAAATGCCCCCCCAGGATAATACAAAAGATCAGGTGAATGCAACCCAGCAACTCCTTGACGCTAAAAAAGCGTTACAGAGGTCTATGGCTAAGGGTAATGATGCAGCGCAAGCTCAAATAAAAGCTTTAAATAGTAGTGCTAGAGGTATCAAACCTGTGCAGACTACTTTTGAAAATGTGCGGGACTCCAACAATGATCTCCATGCTCAATTAGGAACAGTTGGGTCTGAACTAATGGGAGCCCTCAAACAGGCTATCAACCCTATGGCGATGCTGGGACAGGCTATAACCCAAGGCATTTCCCAAGCAGACAAGTATCAGCAAGGTGCCCTGAGAATGGGGATGGATGTTAATGATATTGTAGGTAAGTTCCCAGGAGAAATGTCTAATGTTACAGGAGGGTTTGTCGCTGCGATGGATGCTACTTTCAAGCAGACAGAGATGGGGATGAATAAGCTTGGAAAACATACCTCTTTGGCAGCAGTAAGAACTTCTGCTTTAGGGGGTAACATTGATGGTCTTATTAAGTCGCAGCGTAGGATGGAAACTAGCCTGGGCATGGATCAAGAGGCAGTAGACAGATCCTCTAAGAGGATGATCCAGTTAAGTCAGCAGTATGGGATTTCTTCAGATAGACTTGTTGCGGCTATGGAGAATCTCGCTAAGAGTGAGAATACTATGGCTGCTCTTGGTATTGGAGAAGATACTAATAAGAGTGTAATGGAGCTTACTGCTAAATTTGGAGCAGGAAATGAGAAACTGATTGGTGAATTTACTAACAGTATGCTTGCTACTGGAAGTAAGGCTGTACAACACTCTGTTCTGGGAGGTGTTCAAGATCTTCAAACAGCTATGATGCAGGGTACAGCAACGACGGAGCAGATGGAGAAAGGCATCTTAAAGCAAGGTAATAAGTATCTCAATATCGTAAGAAATATGCAAGCTAATGGGACTCAAATGAATGTTGCTCTCCATACATTAGAGAGTATGTTTGGTCCAGGCGCACAAGCTGCTATGAAATTAGCGCAATCGTATGAGAATATGACTCCCGAACAAATTGCTCTAGAAGAAAAGAGCGCACAAATTCAGCAGGACTGGGGAAACACATTGAAAACCGTGAAGAATGAAATCCTCACCCCAATTAAAGTAGCTATTGCTAAGAAATTACCAGAAATAATTGAAATCTTTAAGAAGTATAGCCCAATCTTCAAGGGAATACTGAAGGGGATGATGATTGTTGCCTCCTCCATCCTAATTAAGAGAGGTTTGGGCGCGATGATGGCAGGTGGAGCAGGGGGAGATCCCTTGAGAGCGATGATGGGTATGGGGGCTATGGGCGTAGGAGTCGGAGCCCTCGGAACAGGTATGGGTGTTGAGACGGGTGGAGGAGCCCAAGCTGGTTTGGGTATTGCGATGGGGCTCCTACCTTTAGCCGCTACTATGTTTTCTAAAAAGAAAGGGTTTCTCGGTGCAGCACAGTACGGTTTTGGGAAGAAGGGTGGAGACACTTCAATGCTTGCAGAAAAACTAGGCTCTGCTGCGAACCCTATGCATGTTATGGTGATTAACGCTTGGGAGATGGGGGGCGATGCTGGTGATGGTGGTGGCACGGGTAGTGGGCGTATGATGCAGAATGCTCTCACTAAATTCAGCAATACCAAAATCGGTAGAAAAATTCCTGGACTGCGTAAACTTACTAAGGTGTTAGGAAGGTCTACTACGACTGCTGCTAGGAGTGGTTCGATCATGAGTAGGGGAATGAGTGCGATGGGAAGAACGGGCCAGATGATGAGCAAAGGCGCAGCAAGTGTTTTTGGAAAAACGGGAATCATTAATAAAGGAATGGGCACGGCAGTTCGTGGTATCGCTAGGACAACAGGACCTGTTATCGGTAAGGGGGTAGGGGGAATGCTTAAAAAGCTCGGAGGCAGAAGTGCAGCTAGAGCATTTGGAGGATTCTTAGGTAAGAATCTGGCGCGTGCTGCTGCCGTTCAGGTGGTTCCCGTGCTTGGGCAAGTAGTGGGTGGTGTTATGTTAGCAGCCACCGCAGTACAAATTGGATTTTCTCTATGGAAATGGCGAAAAGAAAAGCAGGAAGGAGAAAAGGCCGCAGCAATTGCAGAGGACCTTCATGAAAGACAGAAGGATAAGATTAAATCAGAAATTGAGGCATTTAATGCAGGGCTTCAAAAACATGATAATTATCTACAGATCTCAAACGATGAGCTTAGAAAGTCTATGAGACAAGCTATGTCAGGTAGATCAGAGGCTCAAGTCCTGGCTGAGATTGCAGCAAACGGAGCAGAGACTGTAAAACTTGCAGCAGCTAGTATGCAGGTCCAGGACTCCATCGACACCAACACCGCACCGAAGCTAGAAGGACCAGAGAGTTAAACTATGTCATATAAAATTAGCGAAGAGACAGTAATTGGAACAGGCTCATCTGAAAAAACCACCCCCGCGTTTACCATGATAGGAAATTTTGGAATTCCTATAACTATTCCAGAAGGCAAAAAGAGAATTCCAGCAACGGCTGCTGAGTCGATGACGATTTATGGACAGAAAGACTCCTTATTAGAAAAGAAAGCCTTTCTTCAATTTGAGTATCCAAATACCACCGATCCAAATGGTCCTCCAATTATGGTTAGACTCCCCTTTTATGAGGACCCTGAGATTAGAGAGAGTAAGTCAGCTAGGTATGCGAGTATGAAACCCCTAAGTAGAGCAAGTGAGTTGTTCGCGTACTTGGGGTCAGACGCAAGGACATTCTCTCTTAGTTTTAAGCTGACTCTCCCCCACCTATCTAATTTGTGGAATACTAACAAATCAATGGCTGGAAATTCTCCTGGAGATCCAGAGCAAAATAAGGCTAAGTTCTTTTCGACTGCTGGTTTTTCTGAGCGAGGAGAGGGGCAGATTGGACCTAAATCTTCAGACTATACTAATGCTTTTCGACCTGCACCACCAGTTGATGCTGATCAGTTAGGTGAGTTAGGATTTCCTCTTACCGAGGAAGGATATACTCGGTTTAGAAAAGATACAGATGTAGATAGAGCAAATGCTATTAAAGATATCTTTGTTTACTGGATTGACATTATCCGATCAAGTGTTTA
>Ga0098035_1000512_pt1 | contig 19525 bp, 5 predicted proteins | sample 3_EtaG_FD_75046 | JGI IMG/M metagenome (GOLD analysis project Ga0098035, IMG submission 75046) | Marine viral communities from the Subarctic Pacific Ocean - 3_ETSP_OMZ_AT15126 metaG | ecosystem: Environmental > Aquatic > Marine > Oceanic | place: Pacific Ocean | collected 2015-01-07
AGAGGAAGAGTTATTGCTGTAGATGGTGGCAAAAACCACGGGCAAGAGGAAAGCCTTATTCCTTATGTAGAAACTAAAGTTACTTTTGGGAAGAAGGCTGGTATGTTGCAATTCCTTTTGAAGTCTAGTAGTTCTACTTGTCCTGACCATCCATGGCTTTATATGAAATATTTGGATCTCATATATACCTTAAAAGACGAGAGTCTATCTACTGTAATAACTCTTTGTACTTTGGGGCAAGGAAAGAATAGAGTTCTTACTATTGTTGATGTTATAGAATTGAGAGGGCATAACGGTAGGGTTAGAATCGACGCTGGTTTCGCTGAATTTGGTAAGATATCTATTATCTCAGAATCTTTGGATAATATACAAATAAAGTCAGCTACAGCACAAAGTTTATCAGAAGATGATTTCTACAAGTATAAGGTTTATAACTCTAATGCTTTTGGAGATATAGACATATCTGGGAATACGATTAGCATTAACGATATTAAATTGGTATGTAATAAGTGGGCTGATTCTTCTCTTAAATTTAATACAAAGAAAAATGTTGAATCAAGTAATTTCTGGCCTTTCGCTCCTTACGCTGAACAACAATTAACAGATTCTACGAGACCTTCTGCTTTCAGATTGGCGTATGGAGTCCCTGTAGTCGATGCTAAGGGGCGTATTTTTGTTTTCTACTCTGATGCTAGGCGAAATATATCAGCGGCTATGTCGCTAGACAGCGGATATACTTGGTTCTTATTTGATGGTTTGATAAAGCTATTACAAAGAGAATCAGCTAGGTCTCCTTTTGTTATATATAGCAGAGAAAAAGATATAGTTAGTTTATTCTTCCTATATGAATCTTATTCTAGTAGTGGAGATTTATTAGCTGTTAAACATATACCAATGTCTTTGTTTAGCTCTTCTGATGCATTTATCCCATATAATCCACCAGAAGATATTTCAGGTTTAGATAATGCTCTTTCTGATTTTTCAGGAACAGGTATTTCTCTTAGAAATACATCTTCGATAATTATAGAAGGGAATGTCACCAAAGACGAAGACGAAGAAATATCTTCATATTGTTTTGGAGATTCTGAATATAGAACAGAAGTGGCAGGAGGTTGGGGATGGGGCAGAAGCTCATACAAAGGTCTGAATAGGGGATGGAGTTTTTATGAGGACGAGATGAAGAAGGGAACGGCTGTTTTACCAGAAGATATAGGGGTTGAAGGTTCTAATAGATTTTTGTTAGGAAATAAAGATTTAAGTCTTGATCTTAGAAATGTTCGTTTTGCGGCATATTATGATTTGAAGGGGATTCTAAGACTTATAGGGGTTAATGATACATTCAGTAGCGGTTTAGATAGTTCAATACAGACGGTAGTTCAAAGAGCAGATAGTACTATGTTTATCAGTTCGTCTAAGGACTATTGTAATTGGACTACAGACATGAGCGATATTAATTTTCATAAAAAACAGGATGAAACATCTGTTGGAGACGATACATATACAGAGTTAGCTTATAGTGGTGATACTTTTAGAACATGGTTCTTGATGAATGCATTTGTTTGTTTCTCTGCGTCTAAATGGACTAGTGTAGTAAACTGTGTATACGTTCCATCTTCAATTAGTGCATTTAGCAATACTGGATGTTGTGAAGAAAGTTCTCAAGTAAAAAATAATATAGTTGTCCCAGATGCTGAAGATTTAAAGAAGTTATGTTTTAGAGCTAATGACAATGAGATAGATCTAGGACCGATAGAAGTTGTTAGCAATGAGTTGACTGGAGATGTTGTTGTTGTATTTTCTTATCAAGGAGATCTTTTTGTCAGAAGGATTGTGAATCGAATGATAGATTTTTATACTGAAGAAAATAGAGGGAATTTGACAGAAGATCAGAATTTAGCTATAGGTAATACGTTTAATTTGACTAAAACTTCGCCCAATAAACCTGTGTTTATTGCGGGAAGCTCTACTGCATCTTCTATTGATAGCGACTATTATGATACTAGTTCGAGAGTAGATGATAATGAAGAGGGATTCGGAATTTTAAGTGGAATAAAGCCCGGAGCTTATTTTACAAGAAAAGGACTATTGAGAGTATTTTATTTTGATTCCCAAGCAGATATTTGGGGAATTTCATTGTCGCTGCCTGAGTTTAGTGTTGTTGTAGAGAACGAGATTTAGAAGCCGAGGATAACAATGTCGGCAGAGAGCTTTAAATTTGAGAGGATAACTAATGGTTGATTATAGCAGATCTCCGCTTGGTGATGATTTTATCACTAATGATGTCTATCAAATAGAACAAGATAAAACACAAACTCATACAGAGGTTACGACTTCAATAAATGAAGATACTGGTGAAGAAGAGGAAACAGAAGAGGAGGTTAATAACAAGACTTATAACTCTGGTAGGGTCAGACTTAAATGTATTATCAATAGATATTGTCCTGTTTTAAAGGGGCAGCACGCAAATTATGGTTTAGTTTTTAACAGTAACACCGTTGTATCTGTATCACAAGATGTTGCTAAAAACTTCGCTTTTGTCCCCGGTCTTGATGGGATGTTTTTGAGACCTAGATTTAATTGGAGATCTACATTTTTATCTCACCCTTTTAAGGTAGATGTCGAACAGTCTTTATCAGGAGACGATATAGAATCAGAGGCAGAAGCGGCATGGGAACTAGCTAAAAATCCGTTCCAATCGCTGGCTTCAGATCGAGTTGGTAAAACTCAAAGGATGGAAACATTTTTGGATAATATTTTTAAAGACGGAGAAGGTGTTCCTGATTATACCGATCACCAGGAATGGATAGTTGTCCCAAGCCCGGTTGACAATAAAAGAGTTCTTAAACCCGATGAATATTTATGCGAAGGTCCGTGTAATCCCCTTGATAGTGCGGCTAGGTGGAAATACATTGCTCTTCCTCGTCCTACTGAAAACGATGGGGTTGTAACTAAAAACAGCACACCGCCTACTGCTTCAAATGCTACAGTTGCTGGGAGACCTGACCAAAATGGAGTTCCAACAGGTCCGTTTGCTGCGAGTCTAGAACCTGAAGATTCTTATGTTCTTTTCCCCGCTCAAATGGCTACTGCTACTGTTGCTCGTTCTAGTAGTCAAGTCGCAAAAAGAGTTCCAACAGGTCCGTTTGCTGCCAAAATAGACGCCGCAAAGAACTCTTCGATTGAAGGCGTTCATTGGAGGGTTAAAAAGCACACGCCACTTTTCAAAGGCGAAGATTTTTTCATGGAAATTAGAAATATTTCTATAGAGAAAGACACTCAAAATGTAGACTCGAAACCATTTAAAGATCCTAGTTTTGATTTTTTAGATGTTCATACAGAAGGAGAATATAGCGGATCGGTAGTTAATGGTAAATATACTGGAAAGTTACCTCCCAACGGAGCGGTAGTTTCATATAAAGTTTTAGTTGAAGAAACTGAAGAAGAGTCTGCTGCCACTCCTAATGATAATGGAGCTTCTGTAAATTATGGCGGCGAACTGACAGAGGAGACTGGAGAACAAGAAGATCATACACCAGAAACTATTATTAAAGTAGTCCAGCAGTTTGAAAAGGTAGAGGAGACTGTTAAAAATTTTGATTTGCATAAACAGCCATATCTAATTCTTGAGATGAAAGGTACTAATGCTCACTATTTCTTTGTTTTTGCAGAGAAGGTTCAACCAATTTGTTTCAAAGTTGTTGATGTCGCAGAGGATGAAGCGGACGCAGCAATGGAGGGGAGCACTTATAAGATTGGTGTTTCGTTAAGTACTTATCAGTCTATAAGCTGCAAAAGTCTTTTTGAAGGTACTGGGTTTGGCATATCTGTTAGGAATCATTTAGGTAAAATAGTAGTTACTTTTTTGGGAGCAGAGGATAAGCCTTGGATCATAGAAAACCCTACTATTCATTCTTTGTCTACCGAAGACAATATATTTAGAGTCCCTGATAACTGTGAGTTGTATTTATGGGGAGGTAATTATGCAGCGGCTTTTTCTTTTAATCCTTTGCAATACAACCATTCTGCCGATATAGGTCTTCCTCCTAGAACAGATTCTGAAGATAGTTCTGAGGTTAATTCTTCTATTTTTACTGTTTCTGATTTTGGTATAGGGTCACATCATCTCGTTTTAAGTTCTTCAGATATTGTCCCAGAAAAATATAACACAACTGCCGAATACAAAAAAGTCATATACAGTGTTACTGGAACGACAGAGGAACCAGGGACTGATTTGTATGTAGAAAGTAGAACTCCATTTTATACGTGTGATGCCCATTGTGTTACGGAGATTGGGTTTAAAAGGGCAAAAGAAGGAGAAGATGATGAGCCTATCCAATATGATAGAGGGTATGATAAGGGTAATCATTGTTATTTTACTAATACTGGAGACTATATTAAAGATAGTAATGATGGCAAGAAAGGCAAGAAAGCCCAGGAAGTCGGCACCTTTTCACCACCGGAAGGCAAGGAAGGAAATACTAGTGCTGCCGGTCACCTTGAAACTCCCAGTTCTATAACTATTGATGCTAAATCTGTTAAAGGGTTTTCGCAAAAAATGACTTCACAAGGTCTTGGTACAGCAGGTAAATCTATGGTGGTGGATGATTTGAATTCTAAGAATTTTGACATCACCGCCATTTTAGACTCTGGCAGCTATACTTTCGCTGAGAGTGCTGAATACCCAGAGTGGACGTTGAATGATTGTATTACTCCTATCATTTCTAATTTAAGATTTATTTCAAATCCTTTGGAGGAAGGTGCATGGACCCCAGTTGGAGAAGGTATAGATGTTAGTGCTCATGTCACAAAATTTAGCGATTCTTGGACATGTTCAGACTTTTATACGGCTGAACATTCTGGTTCTCTCTCGTTTATTATTAGCGAACAGGGAGGAAACGAAACTCTTAGTCACTCTACTGAGCTAGAGGAAATGAAAGATAAGGCGTTCTATGTAGAGGTTTGGGCAGGCTATGATAATTGCAGTTATACGTTTGGTCCGGTTGATGGCGAAAATCCAGGTTTGTTCTATAAGTTATTTACAGGTATTTGTTTTGGAGGAACTGTAACCCAAGAGCCAATTATAAGAAGGATGGAATGTAAAATAGAAGACTATTCTAAAATTCTTAAAGACACGTTGTTTTTTAACTCTCCATTTTTTGACGGTATGAGAGATGTCAATGCTGTTTATGAGATATTGAAAATTGCAAGTTTCAAAGACAAGAGTAAAGGGACAGGCGACAATGACGGTATATATGGGGCTAGTGATCCTGCTTCTGAAGTTTCTCTTTCTTGCGATAGCACTGTTAGTCCATATGTCAGTACAACGGCAGATGGGAGAAAATATATATGTGGTGGAGGCATTTTGCCTTTTAGTTATGACAGAATGCAGAACCCATTCTTCAGGTTTAAAGATGGGAGTAATACTTATGATGCTCTTGCGGGATTCGCAAAAAGAATGTCTAAAATGATGTTTTTTGATGCTTTTGGTGTTTTTCATTATCAGGACTCTATGGGTATTAAAATGTCAAAACTTTCCAATCGGGAGCTTGATGAGTTCGCTTTATGGAGATTTAGGACAGGCGAGTATAAAAGTGTAGACGGTACTTTGTTTGACGACACAGGATATCAACTCATTTTTAATACAATGACAAAGCAAGGAACAGTGGAAGATGTTTATAATGTAATACATATGAGAACATCTACGCCTAAATTTGAGCTTATCGTAGGGAATAGCACAAACTGGGCGTCTATAACTGATCCAAGTATTAAAGGATTTTTGGGATATAAGAGAACAATGGTGCAAATAGAATCAACGTTTGGCAATGTAAAGAGTTTGAAGAATATAATGGAGTATTATAAATCTGTTTGGGTTCCTCCTATTGCTTATAGTTTTGAAACATATGGACAACCGTTAAGGATATTTGATATCATAAGAGTTGACGATAATAATATGTTGGTAATTGGTGTTTCTTCCGATATAGACCCCCAAGCTAATAAATGGAACCAAACAATCGAAGGAGAGTGGTTCGGCATATATGCTCCGAGTCAAGCTCAAGGAGATTCGGGAGTTGATCCTGGTGGAGAAATAGAACCTGATTTAACGTGGGTCGATAAGGGTTACGAGTGGGGTAAGAAACTACTATCGAAGTTGGGCGATTTTGTATTACCACAAATGTAAGGAGATTTAAATGTCTATAGGAAATTTAACCGAAATATTAGTACGAAACAACAGAGATGCGATTCGATATGAAAATGCCGTTGGTGACACTCGACAAGACACTGAAGTTACATCTGATGGATGGAGACAGTTAGGTCTCTTTTTTACTGGTGGTGGTGCTGATTTAGGAGATAATTTTGCTACAGTAGGAAAAGGGGGAACTACAGTTGGACCATAAAGGAGATATAAAATAATGCCTGGTTTTACACCATATTACAATTTAGCCTACTTCGATTTTGGAGATGAGCTTGATACTACAATCAATGCTCAACTAGAATCGGATCGTTTTGTAACTATTGATAGGCAGTTGTACGGATTGTATAATGTATTTGGTGATGGGATCATCAGCGGTTGGACAGTTTTTGATAATGGATATACAGAAACTGGAGGTATATCTATAGGTATAACTGACGGATTAGGCATAGTAAAATTCACTACTGTACAAACTGTAACTTCCAATTTTATTAGTTCTCTTGTTCCTAATTCGACCATATATATTTATGCGTTGCCAACATCCAATTCTTCTAGTACAAGAAGTATTAGTTTTGTTGCTAGTTTGACGCTTATAACTGGGTTTGCTTTATTGCTTGCTGTCATCACGACAGAAGATTCTAGCATTAGTCTAATAGATAATAATGTAAGAGATTTTATTAGTTTCGAACAAGATATAGTAGATGCTATAAGTAGTCACAGACACAGAGAGGGAGACTCAAAAATAGATCTGGATTCTGGAGTTAAAGGTCTTTTGCCTGGTTCTAAAATCGATGGATTCGATGTAGATAAATTGGAAACAGGCAAGTTGAATGAAGAGCGAATTCCGCTGTTAGATCACAACGAATTAGAGAATGCTGGCAATCTCTCTCACGCACAGATAGATGCTGTAATAGAAACTATTAGTGATGATAATTTGGGATTGCTCGGAGAAGTTGCTACAGTAAACCAAATAAAACAGACAATTTTTTTAAGATATAGATATGATGACGTTGACAAGTATTTTGTTAATGAACTTGTTATTATCCCAGGATTGTCACCAGACAGTCAGATAGATAGCAATGCTAGTTCTGCGTTGATAGACGAAGATGCTGGTTGTATAATCGGTTATCCTGTTGGTAGTAGCGATACGTATTTTTTCACTCAGAATTTTACGCTTCCTGCTAGGGCTACGAAAGCGATTCTAACCAGCAATAAATCTGTTCCTGCTGATTCTTCTATATCTTTTGGAATTAACACTACTAATTCTGTTGATTTTGACGATTATACTACTATAACGGAAGATTCAGTTTCAGATATTCCTTTGGGCGGGAATAATTTAAGAGTTGGTATTAAGTTTGTTTGGACTGGAGAAGTTCCAGTTTTTAATGAAAGCGAAGATGATTTCATTGATTATTTGTATTTCTATTTTGAGAACACTGGAGCAAAACAGGATTTTCATTTTAGAGCTAGATTTTATGATGCGTTTGACGGAACGAATGTCAGTGGTTTATTCTTTACAGCAGAGAGTATTATCGATCAAGAAAGATGGTTTGTGACAGACCAGTCTCAATCTTTCACGGATGGTATTCCATGCTGCGGCTATGAGGTCGATACTGGAGAAGAATTTATTATAAATTATTATCCTGATTTATCAAGATTTTTACTTAATAAAAGATATTATGTCGTTGTAGATGTATGGGACGGAAGCTCTTATACTCTTGAGTCTTCTCCCGCGTCTTTCAGAGTTGGAGGAGGTAGTGTCGTAGATTTATGTACGAAATATGATTACCTTCCAATAGTAAAGAATTTTGGTATTATGTTTGAGTTAGAGAATAGTCAGTTTACTACGTTGAATTTTTAAAAGAATATGCCATTTAAAACTAAAAATTATGGGTTGCCAGTATTTTCGCTTACAGATGTGTATAGTGCGAGTTCTGATTTTCTCCGTTTCTCAATCATAGACAATCATCTCGCCGCTATTTCTTCGTTTATAGGAGATGGAGTTATAGATGGGTGGGATTTATCTAATATCGCTCAGTCTAATAATCTGTTTATCCGAGTCGAACCCGGCATGGGGATGATGGGGCGTGTAGTAGCAAGAACATTTGGAGATATCGTTTTTAGCGTTGATGACGATACTACTGTTTTTGTTTATATGCAAAGGAAGTATAATTACATTGGTGGTTTTAGTTCATTTTCTGAAACTGCTTCTATTTTAAACGAAGATACGGTTCCTCCACCAGCACCGTTGTCGATCACGGTTTTAGGTTGGGATTATAATTTTGTATCTTTGAGATGGGATTCATCTCCGAGCGATGAACCAGATTTTAACAAGTATGCTATTTATAGAAGTACTGACAGTTTTGCGACAGAAACATTAATAGCTGACTCAACTACTAATGAGTATATAGATTCTTCTGTAGAGGAGAACATATCTTATGCATATAGAGTAACGTCAATAGATTTGACTGAGAATGAGAGCCTTCCTTCTCCATCAACGGCAGATATATTAACTCTTTTAGATGTAACTCCACCTTTAGACCCTTATTATGCTCTAGTTTTTCCTGGCGATGAATTTGTAGATATAATGTGGAAAAAGTCTGAGTCAGATCGTATACAGAAATATGAAATTTGGATTCAAGAGTTAGACAAAGAATATAACTCTATTGGTGCTGTTTCTGTAGAAACGGTAAACGCTGACGCTACCGATCTCAAAATAGAAGGATTAGTTAACGGCACTTTTTATCGTATATTGGTATATGCTGTCAGCGAGAATAATATATATTCATCTGAACTAGAGGTAATAGATGCTCCTAAATCTAATTACGGACCAGAAGATGTTGCGTCTATATCTTTATCAGACCAAGAAAATTCAAAGAATCAATATGGCATTAGACTGAATATTAGTTTTGTTCCTGGTGTAGATCCTTACAATGAGTTTGTAACAGAAAGATACGTTATAACTCTAATAGAGAATGGTAGAGAGACATCAGATCCTATTTATGTCTATGATGAAACTTCTGTTTCTGTCGATCTTTTTACAATATATGGGAAATACAATCCTATTTTACCTTTAACTGACTATATCGTTAAAATCGTATCGGAAGATTCTGAAGGAAACACTAGTAATACTGTAGTCGAGAGAATCACTACATCAGAATATATTTCTCCGGCTCCTCCTTCAGAATTGAGTTCTTATCAAGATAGTAATAATAACATTGTTTTTACATGGATCAATACTACAAGCAAGTTTGATTATAACGAGCTTTCCCTTAAAAGGACAGACCTTACAACGGCAGATGAAACAATTATAGAAGACAAGACAAATTATTCTAAAAAAACATCGTACAGGATTGAGACAGAGGATATAATTCTTAATTCTGTATATACGATGAGTCTTAGATCTGTATCCGATTCTGGAATCCGAGGAGATACTGTTAGCGTTTCATTTGAGACAGTGGCTTCTATGACTGGTGATATAGAGGCTCCGTCTGGACTGATTTCTTTGAGAGGAGAAGGGTTTGTTCGTCTTCAATGGGATAAAGTAACTAGTACTATCCCATCACACTATAAAATATGGAGATCCCCATATGCCTATTACGGTTTAGTCGCTTCTAGTTTTTCATTAGTAGAAACTATAACAGCAGACAATTTTGTTTACGATGACTATTCTGTTGCACCTGGAGGAAGGTATTATTACTTCGTTACTACAGTTGATATTTTTGGCAGAGAATCTTTAAATCCTATAGACGATGGATATTTTTATCATCCTTTAGTTTTTGGCTACTATAGTTCAGACCAGACTTTTTCTGCCGTAACAGATATACAGATTGTAGCAGATGAATACGATACTATTATTTCATGGTTAGAAAGTTCTGATGAGTTTGATGGTTATGAAATATGGAGGTCTGATGGAGATAAAACTTCTTGGGAGAAGGTAGGGCAGGTTTCAAAAGAGTTTTCTGTTTATGTAGATGAAAATGCCCTTCTGGTTGGTGATCAGAATTATTATTATATGGTTAGGAAATATAGAAATGAAGCACAAGTAGTTACTACTACTAGCTCTATTTCTCGTCCAATTCATTCTGTTTTACTTGCTAAAGTCACAGCTTCTGGCGGATCTTTCTCTATTGATTCTTCTGTAAAAGAAGATGTAGCAATATTTTCTGATCTGATAGACCAACTGATAGAAGATGAGTTCGAAAGAAATGCTCATAATTTAACGTTTACATCTACTCAAGATTTGAGAGTTATACTCGATAAAAATGTAATTATTACCAGTTGGGCAACGACAGATAATAAGACTTTTGTAACGACAGAAGAAATATCAGGAGCTACAAGTTATGTTGTGTGGCAAAACGGAGAAGTTCTCAATGTCCCATTTAATGTTAATACAGACACTAAAACTATACTTTTCTCTGAAGAACTGACATCTTCTGTCATAGCATTAGAATGTATTGGGCTTGAAGAAGTAAGCGATGTTTTAACAGCGTCTAGGGTTGGGTATCCAAGTGCGACTAAAACTTATTCTGGACGTTTTCCAAAGGAGCAATTACCTCCGATAGATCACACCGGAAGAGAAGAGCAAGAACTACTCCCATTGCAGTTGCCTATGATAACAAGCGATGGTTATGGGTTTGAAATATATCAAAATACGTTAGGAGTTATAGAGTCTATAGGGGCGGCTATTACATTCTATGACATCATGGATTTGTCTACTGTAGGTCAGCCTTTCATTCTGGATAGTAGTGCTCAAGCTGTTGCAGCTACGAGTAGAGGGCTAGTTAGATGGGATGGAGACGATTGGGAAACCGCAATAGAAACTGATTCTGCTCCACATAAAATATATTATGCAGCTTCAGTAGAACGTTATTTTGCTCTTACTGGAACATCTGTTTATACTAGCGGAGACGGAATAACATGGGTTCAATGTTTTGGACTGGATGGTATATACGCTGTAAGAGATATTACTGAAGATAATGATAATAATGTTTATGTAACGACAGATAGAGGCGTTTACAAGCTCGATGAGATAGACCCATTAGGCGAATATTTGAGTTTTGAGCAAACAACTCAGATGGATGTTTTTACATCTAATGCATTTGCTATATGGAATGATAGTAGCAGAATCGTAGTATCGGGTGAAAAAGATTTATTCTCTACCGTTAATGGGGGTTCTACTTGGGAAGTTATTACAGAAATAGATACAGATGAAATAATTTGGCAAATCGTTGAAGATTCTGGTTATGTTTTCGCTCTTACTAATAATAGCGTTTGGAGAAAACATGTAGATGATGGTGTATTTGAGGCAATAGCTTCATTGAATTCTTCTTTGGCTAGAAAGATTCAAGTTTTCAATGACAGACTTTGGATAAGTTCTGATGCAGGATTGTTAATTTCTATTAGTGGCTATAATATATATACAGACTCTATAGTTGTTTTTGAGAAAAGTATTCCTGCTATTAATTTTTCGAACAAAGATGTTCCTGTTACATCTTTAAATGCCACTTCTTCATCAATTATAATCGGAACGGACGCTAAAGTATTTTCAGGAGTTGATGCAGACAATGTATCAATAACATTTGGAGAAACTTCACCTCTTATCCCTTCTGTTTTTGTCGATTATGAAATGCAGAGTATAGGGTTTACATATTACACTGTGACCAACACTGTAAGATTTGACCGTTATCTTTCTCATGACTTTACCGTTACTGTAGCTAACCAATATGAAACTTATAGAGCTAGGAATGAAGGATGGGTAGATGGTAGATATGACGCTGATTTAAAAATATATAACAACGGTGTTCTTTTGGCAGATGTTACTGGAGAAGATGTTAACGTTGTTGCTTCTTTATTGTCTGTTGAATTTGACGATTTCACAGAGTTCGATTCTAATGCGGCAAAGGCAGCAGTTGATCAAGCCGCGTTTAATGAGAAAGTAGATTTACTTGTTGATGAGCAAGATAACGGGACAGACGAGTTACAGCCATATGTATCAGATTGCGTAGACGCATATAACGTAGTTTACTCGAATGTTCATGGCAGAGTTAGGTTCGCGTCCGTTGAAGAGATAGATGGAAAAAGTTTTGTTATATTCGAGTATCAAAAAATACCGCTTGATTTATATCCTCAAATTTTGTCAGAATATGAAATAGTCCCAGATATTCCAGATGTTCTAGCCTCTGACACTGAAGGAGAGGTCAGCGTTAATGCTGTCAACGGATTTTTCTCTTTCTTCGATTCTTATAATAAGTATGATTTTTTGACTATTAATCTTTTGAATAGCTCTCTTGAGGGAGATTGGGACAATACTCATAGGGAGATTGATAACCAACTGCAATTGATAAACTCAGGACTTCCTTTATCTCTCGCCGAAACACATGAAACCAATATGCTTAAGATGGGATTGTTTTTTGAGAGGGTGTGGCCCGGAGAACAAGAGGAAGTAGATGAATGCTTCCTCCCAATGACATCAACTACAAACCTTAATTATAATCTCATAAATAATGATGATTGGTATGATGTTGTAAACTCAACAGTAGACTATAAAGAAGAGATCGTTCAAGCTGATTTAGGTTTTATTTTCCGTCATCCTACCGCTGTTTTACATGTCAGCGAATCAGATATGGTTTTAGTGGGAAGTAGAATCGGAGTTATCTCTATATCGACGGTTGATTATAGTTTTACGATACTCGATTTTAATGGACTCAAAGAAGAGTTCGTAAGAGAAATAAGATTTTATAATGATGAGTTGTACATACTTACAGATGATAATTTATATAAGAGTAGCGATTTTGGATCTTCGTGGAGTAAGGAAGAGTTGCCAGGTTTAAGCGGTAAGTATTTTCAGTTTTTACAGTTTAGAGGATTTTTCGTTATCTCTACAGATAACGGCATCTATCACAAGGAATTAATCAAAAGTCATTGGGAGAGGGTTCTTTCCCATACTGAGGTTCGATTATTGCATTCTGATACATATTTGATTGCTGTTAAAAATGGAGCCGATATCTATTATAGCACTAATATCGTAGATTGGGTTTTTGCAGGAAGGCTTACTAACGGAGGAGTAACTAATACTGTAGATGATTTCTTGGGAACTATCAGAGTCAATTCAATAGAATCATATAATGATATACTGTTATTGGCGACAGACAAGGGTTTAAGGTTCGATAATTCTACATTTTACACTGAGTCTGCTGCGACATCATTAATAGATGTTGAAGGGAATTTTAGTTCGTCTTCTGGTATAGAATTTAATGATGTAGACGTAAAATCGGGGGAATATGTTGGAGGAACAAGCGAAGGAGACTATTATGTATATGATGGGTCTTCTTATACTAAAACCACTACAGAATTATCCTCTATACAGAAGATAATATATGTAGGAGATGATGTTTGGGCATTCGGTTACGATATGTTGAAAGTTTCTTCTTTAGATTATGCAATAAAAATTTCGTTTGCTGTCCCGTTTTAACGATTAAAGGATAATATGGTAAGGTTAGCACAAATATTTGAAGTTTATGACCAGTTTGTTCCTACTAAAGCGTCTGTCTATTTAAGACCGAAGCTGAGTGGGGATAACGGTTATTTTTCTATCTCAGATGATATTTCTATCGATTCTTTGAATTTTTCAGTTTTATCTCAAGGCGTTAACAAACTTTTTCCTAGCGATACAGATAATGGACTTTCAGGGGCGGGGTATTTATACGTTGATACATTAGATGTTACTGGAGGATATGCTTCTGTAGGCTATCCTATCCAAGCAATCTCATCTGGACAGTATAGATTATGGTTGAGAACAAAGACAACTACAGGGGAATTCAGATCTGTTATTTCGTTAGACAGTTTAAATTTGGGGAACCTTAATAACCTGTCCGCTTCTGCCGGATGGGAGTGGAACTCTCTTATTATAACAATCACAGACACAGAGACACATACGCTTACGATTGAACCTACTGTAGATGGAAGTTTTGTAGATAAAATATATATAACATCTGATCTTACTTCTGTCCCTGTTGGTTTTGGAGAAGATTTTTCTACTCCTCAATATGTTACGATTCATGCTCAACTTTATACTGTCAATGGGAGTGGCGAGCCAGATAGCCCTTTGTTTATATATGACCAGATTACAACTATTTCAGATCTAAAAACTGATGATTGGTACAATTTTAATCTTAATTTTTTGGACAGTTCTCGTGCTGTCTCTTTTAGCGATAGATATTCTTTGGTATTATATACATCAGGATCAAATAGCGATCAATATATTGTCTGGGACATTTCAGATAGCGACCCAGACGTAGATTCACCATCTGCTATAAAAGCATAAAGGATTAAGCCAAATAAAGCCGAAAAATATACATAGTATAGTTACGTGTATTCAAAAGAGACATATTTATGGACATCTGTTTATTTGACCCGAATAGCGGACAATGGGATTTAGTAAATTACTATTGTCTTTATCATGACATTGATGGCAATTGGTCTGCTGGCACTTGGTATGTCAACGGCACTAAAAAGCATGCAATGAAGATTTTTTCAGATGATGAGTCTGGAGGTTTTGATTCTGAGAATCAAAGGATTAATGTCACTTCTCCAACTCAAAATACTCTAACAAGGTCATATTTTGATACAGATGATTTAGAATTGTTTGGGACTAGAATCCAAGCTGATGCATATGGTCTCAATGATATTGGGCTTGATTTCAATGACAATATTGTAACATTTCTTTTTGATGAGAGTGGAAGCATGTCTTGGAATGATGAGAACGGATTTAGACATGATCTAGCTAAGAGGTTTATCAGTAAGGTCTCTGGGAGCTATCCTGCCGAGGTTTTGTATAAAATCTTTACCTTTGGAGGGCAAAAAATAAAACTCTCTGTAACGGCTGATTTGGAATCAAATAACCAATTTAATATTTTAAATTCTGATTTTTACCAACAGTATTTATTTAATGATAGTCTCAATAATTTTGCAGGGATTAGAGTCGTAAGAAGAGAAGATGGCTTTCCCGCGAATCCTATAGACGGAGAGATATTGTTTGATGGTGTTTCTAACGGCATACAAGATTTTGGAGTCGAAGCGGGCAAAACGTACTATTACGGAATTTATACATTCAATACCGATTACCAGTTCAGCGATGGAGTCAGGATACAAATAACTCCTAACGATGGAGATCTTCCTAGAGGCGTAAAGACATTTAGTTCTGAAGTATTAACAGGATCTGGGGTCATCGTAGATAGTACAGTTTGGGGTGTGTGGCATTTCGATGAAGCAGAAGGGCAAATTCTATACGATTTTACTGCGTCTGCTGATCTTGCCGTTTCGGAATCTAATGCGATTTGGTTGAATGCAGAAGATGTCCCGGTTGGTCAATCAGGATTGCGTTTTAATGGAGAAACTACTGCCGTTAATACGCAGTCTGTCATTTCTACTTTTGATTTGAGAGAAGACGAGAGTATAACAATTAGTGCTTGGATTAAGCCATATAGTTTTGTGAATGACAGAGCTATTGTTATGAGACAGGATGGTACAGATGTAAATTATGCTTTATATTCAAACACTGATGGTGGTTTAACTTTTAACACTGGTTTTGCTTCTGTCTCATCTACTATCGATGTCTTAAACTCGAATCAGTGGAATAAAATAGACGTTGCTATTAATATGTCTGATGGTTCTGTTACTTTTTATGTTAATGGTTCTCCTGTGGGGTCTAGCATTTTAGGGTCTCTCAACTTGTCTATCGGAGATATGTATTTTGACATAGGGTATAACAGAGGAGCAATTGCAAATGTAGATAGCTTTTTCGGAGAAATATGTGAAGTTGTTCTATACAATGCAATAAAAGATTTTGATTACATTTTGGACCAGCATAATATTCTTAGGAATGATAATGGCGATAGGTTAATTGTTCTTAAGTTCACGATCCCAGAAATATACAACTTTAACGGAAATATCGTTAGTATTGTGTCTAACGATATAAAGATCCCATCTTATGAAGATGATGGTCAAGAAATATACTCTAGTACCATAACCTCTGAAGGAGATTTCTATACTACGTTCCAAGATAGTTTCGTTTTGGGGGAAAATCAATATTTTAGAATTTTCTCTCAAAGTAGTAACGGTAATATTTGTCATATAGATGATGCTATGTCAATAACTGTCACTGTCCCAGATATAGATACGGAGAATAGAGAACTTGTTTCTTCTTTATCTTCTTCTTTATCTGCTCCTTACAGTTTTGAAGGAGCAGCAGGAGATAGGAAAGTTTATCTGAAATGGAATCTTAACGCTTCGGATGAGAGAATAAAAAGAATAAAGATATATCGATCTACAACGGGGTTCTCTGTTTTTGATGAATACGGGAACAGCGACGGTACTCTAGTTTTTGATGATGACATATTTAAAACAAAATATATAGACAGGTTGTTAAGTAACGACACTCGTTATTATTATACAATATCTACTGTTGACAAATTTGGCAGACCATCCGATTCCAGTACTGTTAGCGTAATTCCTTTGAGCGGTTTAAACGAATCTCAAATTCCTTTGGAGGACGTTGAAAACATACGCTATGAAATAGTAAGCGGATCAAGCCTAAAAGTGTTGTGGGACGACTTTGTTCCCAAGAGAGACATAAGTACTTTCTTTAAAGAAGATATTGTGTTTTATATGAAGATGACTGATCAGTCTGACAACTCTATCAGTAGAGATTATACTATCTCATGGGAAATCGAAGGTGCGTCTTACACGTATCCAGATGATGTTGCTGAAGACTTATTCGCGGGAGAGACCACTGTAAACGCTCCAGATGTTAATGAGTTATATGGATTGACAGTTACAAAATTAGACAATGGTTTGTCGAGAGGTATTTTAAAATTAACGAACGATGTTTCTCTATTGTCTAATTTGAAATCTGTCTTATTATCAATAAGATTCACTGTAACGTTTGAAAATCTTGAGTTTGTATATAAATCGAGACTCATCCAAATAGAATGGAAGAACGAACTATCGTTCGAAGTAGAGAACAAAGATAGTAAGCATGTTGAAGTTGTCAGCAAACATACAATAAATGCACTAGATAATCAGATACCATCATCTACTGCTGATTATGACGGAACATATGCTACAGCATCTTCTTCTTATATTTCTAGAGTTTACATAAAAGATGAAGATCTTTCTGCTACGTCTAAGAACACGACTGTTAGTGCTGCCGTTTATGATGCTACAGTAGATTTTGATGCAGATGAGATACAGCCAGAGACAGGTTTATTGAGCGTTTTTTCTCATGTCAATAGTGCTATTAAAATTACCACAGAGAAAAGAGAAAAGAGGGATGTATATGGAAATCTTACCGGGGTAGCAGAGAATGTAACCTACGCGGATATATCATTGGCGACTCCAGATCAGGCTCAAACCGTTTTATTGTATGTAAAAGTCCATTTGCGTAATGGCTCAACAATTATAAAGAAGAAGTTGGTTGTTTTTGGTAATCCTTTAGTGGTAGACATACAACCTAATATACCGCTGTCTGACGGTCGTCAAGTTTTAGAACAAACAGCTATCGTTTATATGTTAGATCCTAACGACCCTAAAGATTTGTCGAAGAGAACCTTTTTACCTAATACAGCAACAGCGGAATGGAGTTTGACCAAAAAGGATAATGCTATTGATAGAATTTTCTATTCTGAAGATGATACTGGCGATCCAAATGGTATTTTTTCTTTTTTAAATAAAAGTGTTGCTAGAAATGTATTTTTGGGACCGATAAACAATGTTCAAATATATGGTTCTGATGAGGTCGAATATGAAACGCATACAATGAATGTATCTGTCTTCTATGATGGTTTGACAGCAAGCGACTCTCAAGTAGTAGAACTTATACCATTAAGAGAGCGAGGACATAGAGTAATGTCTTCTAATTTCTTGATGGAGTTTGCTGATTTGAAACAAAAGTTTTGGAGCGATGGCATTGGGTATGCTACTCTTACTATCTCTCATGACGCTTTAACTTCTACTACTAAATATTCCGAACCATTTAGACAATGTATGACTTCTGTTGACAAAGAGATTCATCAATTGAATCATGGAATGATGGTTAGAATTGATACAAGTGATCCAGAAGTTGAGATAATTTGGGGAGATGTTGTCGAGTATTTAGATCCGTATCTAGATAGATGGGTTCTTAACACAGACAATGCTACTATAGATCTTGGAGCGGCATCAGTAAATCTTTCTCAGTATGATAATACTTTTGTTTATTTTAGACTTAACAGAAAGGATACTGACGCAGAAATCACAGGATTTGAAAGTCTGCGTACAGATTGTGCTCCTTTGGCATCAGATAAATATTCATTGTATAATAACGAAATAACTGTTACAGGTCATATTGTTTCTGTTTTTGACAATAAGACTTTAACGCTGACTGGTGGAGGATCGTTTGGAACAGGTTTGGTCCCGACAGTTTTAGTCCCCGAAGAATCGTTGAGAATGAGAATCGTTGATAGGAGAGCTAAAGACGGAAGCAATATTAGTAAAATAGAGGGAGTTATATTAGACGGAAAATCAATTAACCAATTTATATTAGATGTTTCTTTTGCGGATGCCCTTGTTCCAGATGGGACAGAAATAGATATAACAATAGTCAATCATACAGAGAATTCCGTTCAAGCGGTTAATAGCAGTATAACAACGTTAAGTCATGTTGATGTCGAGATAGACACAGATAGGGAAAGAAGTTACGCTACTATAGAATTACAGCCTTTGCAATCTAATAAGGATATCGCTGCAAATATTTATCTTACTGCGACATATTCGTTACAGGATGATGACATAGGAGATATAAGTAGAACAGAGACGATATGTCTGTTATTAAGGAACGATGCAGATGACTGGAAAGATCAATCATCTTCTGATAATGTTCGAAGCATTTTTAGCGTTAGGACAGACGGGTATGACACGTTTACTAATGAGTGGTCCCAGCTATCTTCAATGTCTACTGCTAGAGGGCATTTGTGTGTTGAATCTGTTTTAGATCAGGTTTATGCGATTGGAGGTCTTGGTGCTAATGAGATACTTCCTACTGTCGAAAGATACAACATATCTAATAACTCATGGACAACGATGACAGCTATGCCAACGGAGAGAATGGGAGCTATGTCTGTTGTTGTCGGCACGGAAATATATGTATTTGGGGGAATCCGATATGATAAGACCAAAAATATAGTATATATTTCTAGAGCGGTTGAGAGATATAATGCAGTTACAAATGCATGGAGCGAGTTGGAAAGTATGCCATTAATAGACATAGGTTCTATTGATAAGGTAGGCTATGGAGTC
>Ga0098035_1000513_pt1 | contig 19510 bp, 22 predicted proteins | sample 3_EtaG_FD_75046 | JGI IMG/M metagenome (GOLD analysis project Ga0098035, IMG submission 75046) | Marine viral communities from the Subarctic Pacific Ocean - 3_ETSP_OMZ_AT15126 metaG | ecosystem: Environmental > Aquatic > Marine > Oceanic | place: Pacific Ocean | collected 2015-01-07
AGTAGATTTACTAACTGTCCATGTATTACCAATTTTAAATTCTTTTAATATTGACTTAAAAGCATCATCAATATCTTTAAAATTCAATACTGTTTTTGATTCACTAAGTTTTGCCATATCTCTCAAATACATATCTGTTCTTGCTTTGTGCATCGACCTCAATGCTGCGTTAGCTTCAACTACAACAGATTCTAATGGCTCACCACCACGCAGATTATTTAAAGCAATTTCTAATCTTTTACCGCCTTCTCTAGCAGCATCAGCTAATTGTCTGTAAGTCTTACCGCCTGTGCCTGTTAATACACCAGCAACTTCGCTAATACCTTTACCAGTAGCTTCTAATGTTGGTTTAACAACTTTTTGATACCCAGTTCCAAGAATAGGTCCAGCCACTTGCCCACCAGCTTCAAGCATTGCACCTTCTTTTATATTACCACCAACCCTTCTAAGTTCATCAGCAACGCTACTAGATGGCGGTTTATTACCAAGAAATCTATCAGCTATATTTGTCAGTTCTTTCCCACCAGCATAACCAAGAGTACCGCCAGTGACAGCACCAACTGGACCACCAGCACCAGCACCGATTACACTTCCACCCGCTAATCCACCAAACTCTACAAGTGGCCTAGCCACCTCTGTTAATGCGCCAGCAGCACCATAAAGTCTTGGATTCTTTTGCCCCCATTCTGGAACATAGCGATCATCTTTTGGTTGAGTAGGAACATTACTAGGCGGTGGTGTAGTTACAGGTGATGTAGTTACAGGTGGTATTGGGATACCTTTACCGATTGTGTTCGCAGTAATATCTTTGTTAGTTAGAGAATCTAATTTTCTAATTTCAGCAGCAATTCTTTTGGCATCGCTAACATTACCAAGTTGATCAGCTTTTCTTAAAGCATTTTCTAATTCTTCTTTAGTAGGCATAATTATTCTTCTTCTTCTTTATATTTTTCCATAAGCTCTTCCATAGATAAATCTTTACCACCTGTAATTTGCTCAAGCAATCTTCGTTTAATTTCAATTTGTGCTATTTTATTTTCAATAAACGATTTAAGAACAGCCTTCTTTTCTTCTGGAGATGCGTTTGGATCACCCAAAGTAGCCTTGAGAGCTTTACCTTCTTCAACAGTAAATTGAGCGCCAAAAGTCTGCCTCAATAACGGCAATATTTCATTATCAACTTTTGATATATATTCTTTTCTTGCAATCGCACCTTTACCAACATCCATACCAGCTTGTCTTTTAAGAGCATCTACTCCCAACCCAACTTCAGTATATGTTGCTATATCCGCAAGCGCACCTAACTCTTCAACAACTTCTTGTAATCTTGGTAAATTAGCTTCAAATTCTGCAAGGTCATTTCTAACTGTTGCTATATTCTTCCCTATCGCTTTACTTTCTTCGATTTGTTGCTGTTTATCAGATTCAGGTTGAGTTGTTGCTTTGATTTCTTTTAAAGTTGCTTGTAATTTTAGTTTTGCTTCAACAGGAATATTTGCATTTTCTATTTCATTTTCAATAGTTAGAAAATCAATTTTTCCTTGTTGTTTAACATCTTCTTTGAGTTGAACAAATTTAGATGAAATTTCTGCAAAAATATCTTGTTCAGGTTTATTAAGTGTGTTGTAAAATTCAAAATTTTTCTGTTCTGCTGTCCTATTATCAGAACCGCTAGTAGTTTTATCAGTAAGTAAATTCTTAATTTGACTTTCAGCAATCAGTTTTTCCATATCAGGACCACCTTCAGCTAACGCTCCAAGTATGTCAGGTCTAGTAGCTTCTCTTCTTGTAGAACCACCAAAAGCATAATTAGGAACAACATTGCCTTCAAATTTATCTCTAACACCCTCTTGTTCTAATCTTAAAGCCTTTGCAACGGCATCTGATTTTAACTGTTTATTTGCTTCTTCTTTTTCCGAAGCTCTTTTTTCTTTAAATCTCGCAGCTAGTGCTTCTCCTAATTTAGCAACTCCTTGTATTGGAGAAGGTGGTATAACATGACCACCCACAGTTGTCATATTAAGCGGAGTCATAGATTGCTGTCTTAATGAATCAGCTAACGCACGATCTCTACTGATAGTAGTAGGATCAGTAAAAGAGATTGACCTTACACCACCAAAATTAGGTTGAGTTACTTTTTCATCATCTGGTCGGGTTCTATACGGATTATAAAATGCCATTTTTTTCCTCTTTTAAAATAACCAAACACGCTTTATCCATGTAGTGACGGATAATGTTTTTAATCTTTGGCTTGTCTTTTATAAAACTTGCAAATCTTTCTCCAAATCTTATGTAAAGTTTAAGCAACCACTTAGGTGCTAATGTAAACAACCATTCTCTAAAGATTAACCACTTAGGATTAGACTCGCCATATACTGCTCTGGCTACCCAACATAAACCGATAGCAGCAGAACCAAGACTAAATAATCCTGACATATTATTACCAGCTTGTGCCATTTGTTGATTATATTTATTCATCGCTGCTTGATGTTGCTGACCTACTGCACCTTGAATATTAGGCGGTGCTATATTTGCACCTTGATAACCTTGAAATTGTGGCATCATTGGCTGATTACCTGTACGCAGAGCATTAACCTCTGATAAAGGTAAACTACGCAAAAATGCCTGTTCCTGAATACCGCGACCGCGTTCACCAGCTTGCATACCATATAAGCGTTCTTGTTCGCCACCAGCAGCTAAAATAGCAGCTATTTTTAAATCATTCTCTCTTCTATCTGCCTGGTCCATAGCACCTTCAAAGGCACTACCACCAGGATTATGTCCTCGAACTAAAAGGTCTGTCTCAGTCGCTTCACGTTGAGCATCAAGTAAAGGTTGCTCTCTGGCTAAAATAGCATTAGCGATAGCATCTCTTCCACCTACTGTCGGTTGTGTCGTTATATCACCAACCTGGCTAAGATCAAAAGGAGTGCCAAGACTTTTTTGTACTTCAGTTAATCCCTGTTCGGCAATACCGCCAAGCTGAGTACCAATTCGTTGTTCCTGGTCGAGTCTTTCTTGTCCAAGCGGAGTTAGGGTATCGGTTATAAATACTTCATCGTTTGGTCTAAACTCAACACTTCTTTTGCCAATAGGATTAATAAAACTAGGATTACCTAATTTAGCAGTAGCTCGTGCAGCATCAATATTTGCAGCACCTTGAGCAATAGCAGCACCTCGATAGTCTGGTGGGGCTGGTGGATCAGGTTTTGAAAAATACATTATCAAACCTAATCTTGTGAGATAATTCTCTACAAATTTTACTATCGTTTTAACCACTTACATTCTCCTTTTAACATTCCGTAAACAAGCATATCGTCATCTTTTAATGCTCTTCTCATATTACCTTCTAATTTAAACCCTAAATGTTTATCAAACTTTCTTGCATCCTTATTTGACTTAGGAACAAGACCTGTAATTCTTTGTACACCAAGTTGATTAAATGGATAATCAAACATAGCGTGTAAAAACTTTTTAGTAAGCCATCTCTTCCCTTCTTTCCCAGCTATGTGAGCGCAGATATTTTCTCCTGAAAAATGGTTATATAGCACTCCCGCTATCAGTTCGCCATTCTTATCGAGCAATCCTATACAAGTATAATTCTCAAAAGGGAAATGAGTATTATCTGTTTGCTCCGATACGAAATCTGCAATTTTCTCTTTCGGTTGAGTAATAATCAAAGTAAGTTACCTTATAATACATCGCCTACCTCATACAGAAAATCTGTTGCTTCCCATCTCAGTTCACTAGGATTACCACCTGACTGAGATTGAAGCCTTAATGCAGCAGCAGTTCCGACTGCGACTAAAGTCTGCCAGTCTCGAATAACCGCTAAATCTCCACCCCATAATCCAGCATCCCATCTCGCAGCATCCCATAGACCGCCTACAATGGGGCTGAAGGTCAGACTAGCATTAACAGGTACATCTTCATAATCTACGTTAAGTGCAGCCGAGAAACTTGGAGTGCCGTTTGATAAGAGAATTGGTCTTATCATTTTAAAATGTTTTATAAGCCCTCGTGAACCAAAATATGAGAAGGCTTGTTTTGCTTCTGCATTAATATTACTGGTGTCGTCTTGATCTTTATTCCAGAATTTAAAGACTTTTTCATCACTACCAAAATAGGCATCACTTCCGAATAATTCCCAACAGTTCGCCTCGATGTTGGTAAACTTACCCCAAGCACCAGTTAGTGTATTCATTGCGTACTGAATCTGACCTGAACCTACTTTTTCAGGAATATTTAAAAGTAGCATTTCAGCTTGTGGGAAAAGGAATAATTGCCAACCAAAGTTAGTGCTATATAAAGCAGAAGCATTACTAACATCGGCTTGTATTTTGTCCGTTATCGCAACATTAGGTGCAACATCACTTGAGGCTAATGCCTTGCTCATAGGATAGACACCTTGCTTGGTTAATATAAGCAAGTCTCCGCCATATTTAACCATTGGCCGATCACCGATTGGTTCGCCAACGTGCCAGACTCCGACAAGGCTAAAAGTAGCAGCAGCAGCGGGATCAGTACCTTCAAAGACTACAACCTCTCCTTCGGAAGTAATCGCTACCCAGTAGTCGTCTAATCCTTCGCCAGCATCAATAGTCCATGCACCGCCAGCGATAATTTTACCACCACGCTTTACTATACCATTTAAGTTGATCTCAGTAGCACCACCACCAACTCCATTTGCGGGGAGATACCAGCAAGATAAAGAATTTTTCTCAACAGCCCATAATCTTCGTTTATGTGTAAACGGCTTATCTAAAAGGCTTGTTGTAACATTGGTAATCGCTGGTGTTGATGAAGCATTAATTGTTATCCAGGTTGAACCATTATGATAACGTGGTGAATCAGTACCATTAAAACAACAAAGCCAGTTTGTGCCAGATGAATCCATATAATTAATATGTTGCCATTTAGCATTGGTAAGAGAAGTAACCTCTGCACTTCCCACCGCACCAGCAGCCGTTACGTTAAAGAAACTTGAACCAGCAGCAGCATATAATTTCTGTGTGCCGTCTGACTTGTTATAAGCCATTAACGACTGAACTTGCGCTCCCAAACCTGTCGCATGAGAGGAATAACCTCTTCTTACTCTAATATCAGATGTTTGAGGAAACCAATTATCTAATTGGATAGCATCCTCTGGTTTCATGTCTGCAATCGAATCACGACTGTTCAGACCACCGACAGGCGATGTTATTGATACTTGCCCACTAAGTTTGCGCCTTGAATTTCTAGGTTGTTTTAATAGTGCTGCCTGTCTCACGATATATCCCAGTTGCCTTGCGGTACAAATAATCCAGGTCGATATTCTGCAAGACCACCAGCTAAATCAAGTACTGGTTTTGTTGCTTCTCTTGCAACAGCATCAGCGACTCTTCTTTCGTATTTATTATAATCTTCGGCATAAGCTAAACCCTTTGCTTGTTTCCACCGCCAGATTACACCGATTGCCATTATCTTCTCGGATATTCTGCCAATATCAGAATCCGCAGTCCAAGCATCTTGCGTAGTACCGCCCGATGATTCACACCAATGATTACTTATGTATTCAAATGCTACTGTCTCACCGCCTTTTGGCGCTGGATCAAACAGTAATAAGTTTCCCATGAAACGATATTGGTCAAATGGTCCAGATACAGGACTTGCCTGTAATCCCTGATAAGCTCTGGCCGTTAATGGTCCGAATAATGGTCGTCTTTGTGTTCTGTTCCACATTGTCTCGTTAGTGATTCGGACTGCACTTGCATCAAAATCACCAGCAGAAATAATTGAACTTATTGCCCCTTGTGAGGCTTGAACGAGTCTGGCTTTACCACCAGTTGAATAAGTGCTGTAATCTGAGGAATCGGTATCGTCAAGTGTAAAAACATTGGCATTAGTTCTCGTTATCGTGTACCTGTTTCCGTTTAACTGGACCATCCCCTCAACATCCGCAATGTCTACCTGATCACCAGTTGAATAACCATGAGCATTAGACGTAACAGATGCTGGGTTAGCTTTCGTTACAGCAGTTATGGTTTTAGCAGCACCACCAGTTGTAAAGGTTACTTCTTTGGTCATAGACTGCCAGGTGTGTCGCTCTGCCAGTTCTTCGCCTTCTTCGTTTGCTAAAGCAAGCACCTGAATAATTTGTTCATCAGTATTGCCAGCAACGGCTGAAGGAGCTGCGATACCAATCCTTCTGGTAACTTGTTGAACCATTGTTAATAATGACATTATGTTTTCTTTTTCCTCGTTTTCTTAACTGGCTGAGATTCTAATGCTTCTAATCTAGCTGTTAGACTACTTAAATCCTCTGTTAATTTTTTATTCATATTCTTCTGATCTTTTAACTCAGATTGTAGGGCAGATATTTTCTCTGTTGCCTTACCTTGTGAGTTAGAAGAATCTAGCCACGCTTGAGCTTTTTGTTTCATCACTCTTGAACCAACACCTAAAGATATTAGGGTTTGTTCGTTAGCTTCTGCTAATTCTTCGACAGTTCTGATTCTGACTGCAATAATATTTTCCTGGTCAGATGGACCTAAAACTGTCCACCCTCTAATCGGTGTACCATCGACAGGCATTTCCAAACCTTCTTTCCATGCCTCGTACATTCCTTTTATAGCTTGGACATATTCAGCCTTAAATCTGCCATCTCTGATACCCTGAGTGAGTTGTTCTATCCATTCATGGTAAATTCGTGGAATTTCATCTTTACTCCCCGCTGGAGTTATAACTGCATAATCGACATCAACTGCAACATAATGACCAGCTTCAATAGAAGCATTACGATCCTCATGTGGCCTTACTTCAAATTTAATAAAAGGTGGTCTATCTTCCATCACTCCAGGTTGCATAACATTTCTCCTGTTGTTGAACAAGAAAAGGGGAACTTGCGCTCCCCCTTCGTTTACTAGGTTTACTACTTCTTAAAGTGGGAAACAGCAGACAATTTCTTGGTCTGAAATATCCCCAGCAATCGCACAAACATTGTCTGTAACTGCTGCTGATACATCTAGTGTTCCATCAGCAGAACCAGTTGGAGTTAGTGGATCACCATCAGCACCCGCAGTTAAAGCAATAGATAGTGTGGCTGCGCCTCTTATTTGAAACCAGCCAAATTGCCCATCGGTCATAACAGCTTGGATTACACCAGCACCGATTTCAACAGAATCACTCAAGTCACTTGTGACTATATTGGTCTTGTATCCATCTAGTAGGTAGTAATAAGCGACTTCACTAGCTACCGCAGAGGTAGCAGCAGAAGCATCTTCCCATTGCATATATTTATACAATTTACCATCGCTAGTTTGTCCGATTGTACCTAATGCCCATTCCTGTGACGTATCGACACGAGATGGAAGTATACCAGTTATATATGACATAATTTATCTCCTCGCTTACGCTTTTTGGACACCTTGAAGTGAACGATTAGAGCAAACTAAGTTACCCATCCAAAGAATAGGTATTACTACCGCATCCTGGTTGATAGCTTTGTCTTGATCTAGCTCGGTCATGTCAGCATCACGATGCGTGACTAACTCCAAGTAATCTGTGTTTAAGAAATACGCATGAGCGCTAGGGATGCCTGAACCGCCATCAAAAGTAACGTCTGCGTTGTGATATTTTAGCGAAACAAAACCGCCATCAGCGCTAGAACCAGAGGTGTAGCGTTTAATAGATGTTTGGCTTTGCTCGAAAAATGTGTAGTAAGTGTTATCCATAACGATTAAGTCAGGTTGGTCGTTTCCACGAGAAACCTCAAGCCACAATGGAAGCATTAATGATTCCATAGTACCTGAAGCTGGAGTGATAGCACCACCACCTTGCAATGGAGAAGCAGCACTTTGTAGTGTGCTTTGCCAAAAGGTAAAGGTAGAGCTATTGATTCCACCAACTGTTCCAGTTCCCGCATCGGACACGAGTGCCTGTAACCCATTAACTTGATTTGTAGCCGTTCCATCTGAATACATATCAGAGGAAAAGTTATTTTTGAAAGTACGCATTGCATTTGTAATGCGTGATTTCGCCAAGTTAATGATACGACTGTCGCCATTATTAACACGTAGTTCGTAACCTGAAGCGGTTACATGAACTGCTATTTGCTTCCAATTATATTCAGCAGATGAAAGCACATCACTCGCATTGATATTGAGAGTGTCATAGCCTGAATATCTCTGATAAGTGCCATTTTCGGCATAATCAAGAGGACAAACAATGCTAAGACCACCATCTTCGACACGTTTACGACCGCGCCTGTTCATACGAGCTAGAAGTGCATTATTATTGCTGACATTGTCTGCAAATTGCTTTTTATGTTTACGGAACGTGGTAGATACCAGTTCGGTAAACGTGCTATTTGGACTTGCCATAAAAATTGACTCCTAAAAATTAGTGTCTGTTATTGATTGAAGCTAATGTTTCCTCAAGTGTATCTTTAATATCACCTGAAGCATCAGTAGCTATCCCTTCTCTTGCTAACGGCTTTGTTGAAAGGTTAGTCTGAGCTATTTTGTTTGCCTGTTTCGACTTCTTTTGTGCTTCCTCTTTGCGCTTTTTATTCGCTTGTGTCAATTTGACACTACGAATCTGAGGGTTTGCCCAACACGCGGTTTCATAGGCTTCTTCTAGGCTGAGTTGTCGGCCTTGTCGTTCAGCGCTTTCAATCAAATCGGCCATGTCATTTCTGACATCGTCAAAATGGACGTTTCTAATGTTTCCTTTTTCATCGACTTGATTTTGAAAACTACCAATCGAGGTAACTGCTTCTTGCTGAGTCTGCTGTTGAACAGCCTGTTGCTGAGAAGCGTAAACTTGTTCTAAATTATTAATTTTTTCCTGTAACGGATTCAGATATTGCTGAAGTTCAGGGATTTCCTGGTTCTCAGTATTTTCTGCGTTGGCAGATGAATATTGAGATAAGTCAGCACCATACTGTTGTGCTATCTGCATCACTAATTGACCACGCTGTTGCGGTGTGCCAGAGCGTAATCGGTAAGCTGTATTTAATAAACTCTGGACTGTCTTTATCGGATCAGAGTTTTCTGACCTAATCATAGCTTCGTAGGGCTTTATAGCCTCACCAATACTACGTCCATAGTTTGCAGCTTGTTTATACATTGAGATGCCTTTTCCAATATCGGCTTCTCGTTTTATTATTTCATCTTGTATATGTTTTGGAAGTTTTGAGAAAGATGCTTTACCTTTAGCCGACCATGTTGAAGGTGGCCTTTTAGATTGCGTTTCTCTTTCTTCAGTAACGTCCTCAGAATCAGCCTCTTCTTCCTGCGTTTCTTCTTCAGGTTGTGGCTCTTCTTTGACTTCCTCTTTAGCTTCCTTTTCAGGTTCTTCCTCAGATTCGGCTACTAATTCATCTTCTTCTTCAACTTCTTCAGAGACTTCCTCTTTAACTGCTTCAGGTTCTTCATCTCTTTTATTAATTTCATCGAAAGTTTCTGCGAGTGACTCATCGAGTGACTTCTCTTCTTCTACTGCTTTTTCTTCTTCCATTTTCTCTCTCCTTTGTCAAAAGGTGTTGCCTTTAGGTAAATATTTCCGTAATATGACCAAATCGCTGATTTAAGTAACAACTTGCAGAGCGATTCATAAGTACTGCTAAAGCGTTGATTTCTCTAAGGCTCTGGGATTGCAATGCTTTCACCAATAGAGCCAGAGGAATAAATCATGTCACAATCTATACGAGCTGTAATAGATTCAATCGCAGATGATCTCAAACCAGATGTTCAGGCGATAGAATCATCAGTAAAAACTACAAAAGACCACTACGGCAGATACTTGTCTATCCTTACTACTTTTAAAGATAAGGGTGACAATTTCGTGCTTATAGTAGCTAATAGCCTAATAAAAGCTGGTGCTAATAAAGCTGGTGTAACGTCAGCACTAGGTGTCTTAGGCATAAACATCCCAGAGGCAATTTAATATGAACATTAAAACGCTTCAGGATTTAAAGAGCGCTAATCAACAATTTTTCGCCAAAGGAAATAAAAGATTCTTCGGTGATATTGATTACCGCTTATTAACTGGTAAAGAGTCAAAAACTAAATTTTTAATACAACATACCTACCAATGGTCTGATATGTTCGGTGGTCCTAAAAAAGCTGTTTTTGTCGTCAAACGAATCTCGACAGATGGTAAAATTTTATCTCAAGTTGAGCAATTTGATACTCTTGCTGAAGTAAAAAACTATTTAGGAGACTCATAGCTATGAGAAAAAAATTTAAAAGCTCAGAAGTAATCTACTACGACAATCTGAAGGACTACTTCAGAAATGCAAGCTGTACTTCTCTTTCTATACCGAGTCGGGTTCTAAATATCCCTGACTCTGATTCTGAAGATCAGGTAAAAGATAAAGAAGAATAGCTGGAGCAAGACCTTTCTTAACGAGAGATTCAACTGCTGGAATACCACCTTCGGACCAATCTTTCAGCACTCTGATTATCTTTTCGTTAGGTTTGCCAGCTTTAACGCTACTGTAGTAATCTGCTAACTCACCAACTATTTTTTTCATTCTTGGTGAGTTGGCATTTTTTTCTAAACCAGGAATCTTTTTAATCTTTTCTAAAACTAATTTAGTTACTTCTCCCTTCTCCCAACCTAAATTCAATAGTGCTGGATCAGTAGATGTTTTCCCTCTGGACATACCTCTTATTTCTGACGTAGTACCAGTAATATTTTCTATTTTAGATTTTGCTTCGCCTAATAATTTTGCAAAATCAGTATTAGTAATTTTTTCTGGGTTTATATTTAATATGTGGAATCCATCAGGATTCTGCACAAATATTGTATTACCCTTACCATAAACTTCATCCAATGAAGATTGGACAGTCCTTGCGTTATCCTTTGTAATTTTAGGACCAATAACTTCTAGTGTGTCGGTAGATTTCAAAGTTTTTGCTGGTAAAAGTCCATACCCAGCAGCACCTTCCTGTGCAAGAAGAAGCCCTCTTACTGCCTCAGTTGCATCAATAAACGCTTTTGATGTTGGATCAATTCCTTTACCTGTGACATAGGACATTATCTCAGTTTGCATACCAGGAGATAATTCACCACCCCAAACTCCAATGGTTTCTCTCATCGGTAATTGTAATTCACCACCACCACCGAGCGCTGCGACTATTTCATCCTTTCCTTGATCCGATCTTAAAATATCAGCAACACTTTTATTGTAAGCATCTTTATCATAAGGACCTGTCATGTGTTCAGCTTTTTTGCCAGGTACTGTTTCCCAATTAAGAAGAGTTCTGAACTTAGGTACAGCACCACCAACAGTATCAAATTTAAGAATATCGGGTGCTGATTTGCCTTCCTGTAACATTTTTACAGCAGCCCAATTTAATTCCTGTGCCTCTGCTGCGCTTAAATTAATCCCCTGTTCTTTTAATCTTCCAACAACATCATCCCTCATGCTGTGCATAAATCTTGTTTGAGCTTCAGTAGGTGTTTCTCTTTCTACAGGCTTGCCTTGTTTATTTTTAAGAATATTACCAGCATCATCTGTTTTGTATTTTCCAAATAACGATCTAACTTCCCATATATCATTAGGAGCAATATCATCAGAAAGACCACCCTTAGACCTAACATAAGGTTCTACTTTAGGGCCAAGACTTTCCAATGGAAATTCTCCAGCAAGAACAGTCTCTGCTCTTTCTTTTGTCTTTGTTGGGAATCTTCCGCTTTTTATTGGCTCATCCAAACCATGCTGCTGCAATGCCTTAACCATATAACCAAACTCGTCAGTAACAGGAGTGTTAGGCGAATAAACTGAACTTAACACATTAGCTCTAAGAGCATCTTCTGGTGTTTCAGTTAATCCCTTATATGTTTTTTCTGCATCTTTATAAAAATAACCAGGCTTTATTCCTTCGTCTAAAGCAAGCATGATTCTATCGATATACTGATTAACTAAATTGTCGTAATCTTGCTCTGATTTTACTCCACGAGGTGCGCCTACTACTTGTCCTTCGTCTTTTCCTTTTTTAATTCTTCTAAATGTAGAAAATGTTGAACTTTCTGGTACTACATTAAGACCAGTAATAGGTTCTCTTAAAACTTTTGGTACTACACTTTCTATAACTTTTGGTACATTCTCTTTTAGAACTTGTTTAGCAACTTCTTCAGCTTTATATAAATTCTTACCAGTAAAAGGTAATAAATAACCAGACATCTCAGACCAAAATTCAGTTGGACTACCACTTCTTTCAGGATAACCGAAACCTTCTTCTAAATTTTTGTGTCCTAAAAATGGATAATCACTTGATAAATGTCTGCCTGTGCTATCGGTTGCTTTATTATAAGTAGCATCAATACCCTCTAAACCCATATTAACAAGGTCTGCTGGGAAACCTAAAATACCAGGTGGTACTCTACTTAAACCGCTTATCGCTTCTGGTATATTTTCTTTAACAGCACTCCAATAATCTGGGCTTCTCAAAGCATTTATTATATTTTTAGCACCTTCCTTGTAACCAGCAATTTCTTCACCACCAGCTTTCATAAAAGAATAATCACCACTAACAGGATCATACCCTCTGCTTTGTTTTTTTATTTTCTCCCAGTAAGATTCTGGCTCTGTTCCCCAGTCGTAAAATGCCATTAGTCTTGGCCTAAAAGCCAAGATGGTTTAATACTTTTCTCTGGTTTAACCATGCCATCTCTAAGCTCGTAATATGTTCTTTCTATGCCGTTACTGATAATCTCGTTATTCTTTTTTTCTTTCTCTTGGTTATGAATATCAGCGTATTTCTTTTCTTGCTCATAACCTTCATATGTTCTGCAATTATTACGTTTCAGATCATCACGATAGTCTTTTCTTGAGTTAATAACCTTGTTGTCAACAGGGCTTTGATAAGGCTCAATATCTCCCATTACATAATGGGTTTTGCCTGTTTTGTCGCCATACTTCTCGTACCACTCATGGCTCGGTATTAGTTTCTTGGTTTCCTTATCGAGCTTATATCGACCAGCCCTTTTTTCCTTCGGAACACTAAATATCTTATTAAAGTTTTCCTCAAATTGAGCAGTTGAAATTGTTGCTCTTCTTCTTTTATCTCCTTTCCCAGCCATTATAAAAACGCAAGATCATCTGGAGTCATAGTTCTTAGTGCATCAGCTAAACTTGTTTGACCAGCTCCTTGCGTGTTTGGCTGGTAAGATTCAGGTTGAAGCAAAGATGCCATTAATTGTTCATCTGTCATGTTAGCGTACATATCCTCTCCAGGTTGAACGATTGGTGTAATCGTAGATGGCAAAGAGCCAATGACATCTGGCTGTTGAGCGACTAATTGTTGCGGAACAGCAGACGTTTGAGGTAATGCGTATGCTTCAGGTGGTGTGTGTTCCCAACCTGGATATTCCATTGGTCTTGCCTGACCAACACCCATTTGTTGCTGGCGCATCATCCTCATATATTCTTCTTCTGTCATACCCTGACTTATTGCGTGGTCTAAAGTGTGCATGGTTATAATCCTACTATTTTTGATTGAGCTTTAGCTTGCATCTCTTGCATTTTCATTTGATGGTCAGCTTGGTCTATTTGTGCTTCTCTTTCGAGTTTCTGCATTTCCATTTGATGTTTAGATTGAGCTAATTCAAGTTCCATTTTCTGTTTAGCCATTTCAGCTTGCTGTTCAGATTGAAGTCTGGCCATCTCTGCTTGTTGTTTAGCCATTTCAGCCTCACCACTTTCCCCAGCTTGTTGTTCTGGGTTCTGTATAGGTTGGTCGCCAATCTTATCAACGGCAGTCTCAACTTCTGTGCCTAGCTTGAATCGTCTAACCGCTGCCATTAGCAATGACTTGGCAGTTTCCATAGGTACAGCACCGCTTTCTACTGCTGGTGCTATTCCGTTTAAGAATGAGGTAATACCAGTTAGTAACTCGGTTATGTTCTGTTGTTGCTCTGCATCGTTAGCAGCGATAGTTGAGTCAGTCTCAATATCAACCTTAAACTCACGCAGTAAATCATCTCTTGCAATCTGTTGGATCTGCTCCCAGGTTGGTTTTTCCAGTCTTTCGAGCATCTGCGGATCAGGTTGCGGTGGTTGAGGCGGTTGTTGCCCTTGCATTTGCATCTGCTGGGCTTGCATTTGGAACTGTTGCATCTGCATTTGCATTTGCGATTGAATCATCGCTTTTTCTTCTTCAGTAGGATAATCCAGGCCAGTCATTTTCTGGAGAGTATCTATCGAGAATTGTTCTGCGATAACCTCTGCAAGCAAACGCACCACATCTCTGGCATAGCGTTGGACTTCTCTTTGTCTGCGTTGCAGTCTCATGCTGCCGTAGTTAGCTTTTATGCTTTGGGCTGTTGCAGTCTCAGAGGCAACAGATGAACCTCGTAGTACATCGGAGATACCTGTTATCTCATAAATTGAGGTAATCAGGTTTTGACGATACGCATATAGTTGATTTACAACACTAACGTATTTGTCAATAGGCATCATCCATATTGCTTTATCTAATCCACCAGCATCGAGATACTGAGATGCACCATCCAATGGAATCATCTTGTTATCGCCAGAATCCATCAGTCGTCCGATTTCAGACATTCTGGAGTCGTAGATTCCTCGTAACCTCAGACCTTTTAAAATATCAATAATGCGCTTGGTGACATTGTTTAGCTCTGTCGCCAATGTGTGATACAGATAATATTCGCTGACAGGGATAAGTGAATCCGTTGTCGTCAATGAATAAATCGGTCTTGGTATCGGGAAGAACCCAGATAAGCCTAACGGATCGTCTGCTTCGTTAAGCGGTTTGTCTTTGTAGGAAGGTGCAATAAAGTATACCTTCTTCGTGGTTTTACACCAGATTTCCCAGATGCGAGTTCGACCTTCTCTTGGGGATCGGTTTGTTTCGTTGTCATAAGTATCATCCTCTCTTGCGTAAACATCTATCCCGACTGAGTTAGCCATTTCCTCGCCAAACTTTTCTTCAATATCTTGTTTCGTTAATTTATGTTGGAAGCCTACCCAATCTACTTCGGACCATTTATTAGCTGGTCCTCTTCTGAAATCTTCATAGGCAACAGATTCAGCGATTGCTTCTTCTTTGACTACTTCACCGACTGGCTCTTCATAATTTTCTTCCATCTCACCAGGCATTTCACCTTCAGGTTGTTCAGGTGTTCCAAAGGTAGGTACATACCTGACTCTGGTAACACCACGACCGACTAATAAATAATCGTCAACCGCATCTGACATTGGTGCATCTAAGTCATTGGCATCCACCATAAACTCAAGCGAGCGCTCCAGGACTTGTGCAACGGCACGACCAAGCTGATCTTCGTCTTTGAATCTTCTCTGCACATTCGGAACAGGAGTCTTGTTATATATTGCTGGCTTTAATGTTTCGATATTCGACCAGAGAATATTAAACGTATTCCTACGCATTTTCTGACCATCTGAACCAACTGCTGTTGCAGCAACGTCCTCGCCACGATAAATATCAACGACACTCTTGGCATCATCTCGCCAGTCTTTTTCTGTTTCGTCTGAATCTTCTAATTCGTCAAGCCAGTATTTGACTAAATCTTCAGGCGAGTCGCCATAAAGCGGATTTTTATAATCAATCATAGTTTCCTTATTTCTTTGAGGTTAGATAAGTTGATATATCAATAATCCTCTTGTTGTAGTCTCATTCGTTTGCGTTCTTCGACCATTTGCATAATAGTTCGCTCTGAACGACCTTTGATGGTTTGTACATCGAGTTCTTTCTTATCTTTTGCTTTCTTAATAAATGGTCTGGACATACAAGCGTAGCGTGTTTCATCTGCTGCATGATCTTCACCATCAGTATCAACGTCCTCTGGCCTTTGAACGTCATGCTGCATCATTGGAATTGTTCTAATCGTTTCGGTACACGTTGAAAAGAATAGAATCATTGGTGGTTCAGGCTTTAGTCTTGCTCTGAGATTATCCCAGCCACCCATTGCACCTTTTCTTGATACCCGCTTATTGTCAGCTCTTCTGAAGCTGATTACATTACCAGAAGCCTCATATATTCGTTCTGCATGGGAAGGACCACCATCTCTTGCAAAGGCAGATGGATCGAGTACCGCATCATCAAGCCTTTCATCTTCGGCCATTCTTTCTACGATCCCCACACCAACTTCTTCTGCTGTCAGTTTAAGACCAACATTACTTCCAGGCTCTCTCGTTCCGTACCACTCACGATATTTAACCAGACAACCCTTTGAGATGCCTTCTGTTGAGCCGTCTGATACTGCATACCAGCCAACACTAAAAGGTGCAGCACTTCCCCAGTCCATGCTTATGAATCGTGTCCAATGCTCTGGGATTTCAATAGGCTCTATGATGTGGCGCTTTCCAAATTCGCTGAAGAAAGCCCCCTCTATTACGTTCCAATCTCCTTCAAGCCATGCTTTAACCAGATTAGGAGAGCCAACCATCTGAAGGTTAGCAATATAGTCTTTACCCAGATATTTATTATCTTTTACTTTGCTGGGAATAAATACCCAATCTCTTTCAATCTTATCGTTAGTAAAAGGATCATCAAATACTCGTTTATTTATTTTCCAACCTTGAGGAGCTGGATCAATATATTTTGATTTAACCCAGTTGTGTCCAGGACCACCAGGATTACCTGTTAATCTTATCCCAACAGGAACATTCTCACCTGAACGGAGTGTTGCCATCAACTTTAAAATTGGTTCTATTCTTGGGAACGTACCAGCCTCTTCAATATATACTCTGGTATAACTGTGGCCTTGATAGCCATTAGCATCACTATCTCTTTCAAGATAAGCAAAGCGGAGTCTTGCTCCGTTTGGCGCTCTCCAGAGCTTATTAACCTCTTCGTATTTCCATCCCAGATGCCCTAAAATCTGTTTGGAACGCTCTATGGTTTCAATTAGCTGAGTTCTTTCTCTACGGACCATTAAGCCAATAGCACCACTCCTGTATAAATCAGCATGGTTTATGAAGTCACCTATGACTGCATCGGTTTTGCCACCACCTCTAGCACCACCAAAGAACACTTCAAAGCATGGGCAAGTAACAAAAGCTGTTTGTGGTCCTGGTTGAGGACTCCAAGCTATTAACTGTCTAGTTTCGTTGGTGTGTAAGTTGTCGCCCATTCAACTGCATCCTCTGGAATCTCAGGGAGTCTTACGACATAGCTATGCTGTGTGTCTATTTCTGCTATGACTTGTTGAGTAGCTTTTCCGTCTAGTCTGTCTGCAATTTCTTTTATCGAGTTCAAGTCTCCATCGATAGCCTGAGTTATTAACGAGTGTGCAATGTTTCTCAACGCTTCACCACGAGAGATTCCTTTTCTCTTATTGCAATACTCTTCGATCTCTTTGTTCAGAGCTGTTCTGAAATAAGTGCCTTTTGATGCGTTCTTGTTGCCTATTGGTGCTGCCATTAACTTAATCCTTTGTTGTTGATTTTACTGAGGATTCTAATGTTTTGAATAACTGATTCCCGATTAAAGTATGGCTCTGGATATATGGTAGTGCAGCTCCTGGTAAATACTCTGCTAATACTTCATGCAGATCGAGTTCTTCAAGAGGAAGCCAGCCTGTTAATTCATCTCCATGACAGTCGCCAAATCGAATATAGTCTTTTGATGGCGATAGGTGATCTCTTGATATGGTCACTTGGTAATATATCTGCCTTGTATGCAAAGGCTGAGAGTTAAAGCTCACTATGCAAATCTGTGCCGTTGGCATTGTTTCAATAACATCGGCTAGTGTTGTAAGCACTTCGGTAACTTTCGTTGTTTCCATGATTCCTCACAGTTATGTGAATAAAAAAAAACCCACAAGATGTGGGTATTCAACAGACTATTATATCCATCATATAGTATTTTATGTAACTACTACTGTAGTTGTCAATAACTTTTCTTTTATCTTTTATCTTTTATCTTATATCTTATATCTTTGTCTTGTTAACCTTGTCTTCCCTACCTACTTACCTAACTACCAACCTACCAACTTACCCACCTACCCACCTACCCACTAAAATCATATTTTTTTCTTTATATTTTTAAGAGCAACTGTCTCTCTTTTGATAACGTAGCCACCAAATAATTTATTAGCACTAATTAAATTAGAAAGTTCGCCTATGACTTCATCAAGTAGAAAGACAATCTTCTTCCTTTCTGCTAAATATTCTAAAACAAATTGGCATGGATAAGGGATAGGTTTTCCTGAAATCCAATGTCTGATTGACCTATCGTTGACACCGATACGTCTCGCAAGTTCCCTTTGCGACAGACCTATTTTATCTACTAATCCTCTAATGTACTGAGGATCAGTATTGTGGTTTTTAGCATTAAGTTCCATTACTTTTCTCCTTTACCCAATAACCATAGACACATCTTGTTCCATCTCTGCTTGGATCGTAAGTGTCGTGAATTACACCATCAATAACGGCAGTTGAATGTTTACTAACTTGAACTACCAATCTACCGCTAGGCAACTCATTTTTTCTTAAATGTACTTTACAACCTGAACCAATGTGCATAGTTGCAACCCATGTAAAACCAAGATTAATCATATAATCTTTAAACCATTTTCGTTTTACAAATATGCCATTTCTAGCTGTTTTTACACCATTACGATTTTTAGAGTAACTCTCACGTTTACTACTGCGTTGTTTAGCATTTCCATTAGCTAATGATTTATATACATCTACATAATCTAAACCAGATGCAATAGAAATAGCACGGCAAACGCAATCACCAGCAATACCTTTAAAATTAGCATCTACTCTGCCACCATCATTATATTGCCATTCCATATTCTTATACCTCACTTTTTAGTTGGTTAAATTTACATCTACTTCTACCCAAAAACCGCCAAGAAGGCGGTTGATAGGATTATTTGTTTTTAAACTACTCGATTACTGCTCTCGCTCTTACTCCTAGATCATTTAACTTGTTTACCTCTTCAACTTGAAAAGCTAAGTAATCGTATGAAACATTACCCGACTCTTTTAAATCTTTCCAACATTTGTCTGAGTCGCTAAACCATTGAACTTTTACATTTGGTACTGCGTTTTCATCGTATATTACTTTCATCTTCTTATACCTCACATTTAAGTTGGTTAATTTCTACTTCTACCCAAAAACCCCCAATTAAGGGGGTTTGTTAGGGTTATTTATTTAAAGTCTAAGCAACTGCACCAAGTACCACTTTATCTTCGTTTTTCTTGATGTTGATCTTAGTAACATCTTGCTCATGGGTATGACGAGTAATGAACTGTGGTGTTAGCTTTCTTCTTACAGCTTTTAAGTCTAATCTGCCTACTTTGGTGGTTTTAATTACAAGGTAGTTATCTTCTTCACCAAAATATTCGCCATCACCTTCAGCTTTAATAGCATCACCGATTGCTTTCTTTTTAGCGGTTAGCTCTTTTATTTTTTCGTCTAGTTCTATGTATGTATCTACTTCTTTCATTTTATGTACCTCACTTGTTGAAGTTGGTTAAAAATTCAGACCACCTACTCTTTTATTTTTAAAGTGAAGTTGATAATAG
>Ga0098035_1000518_pt1 | contig 19386 bp, 22 predicted proteins | sample 3_EtaG_FD_75046 | JGI IMG/M metagenome (GOLD analysis project Ga0098035, IMG submission 75046) | Marine viral communities from the Subarctic Pacific Ocean - 3_ETSP_OMZ_AT15126 metaG | ecosystem: Environmental > Aquatic > Marine > Oceanic | place: Pacific Ocean | collected 2015-01-07
AACGGGTCAATATTGTCTCGGAATATGACCGTGTTGTCCGGTCTCCGAGCTTCGAAATACGGCTACCCAGCGTGATCTGCCTGAAGCGGTATGTCAAACAGAGTAAACAGCCCGCCTTCACCCGATTTAACGTTTTTCTGCGGGACGGATTTCGGTGCCAGTATTGCAACTCTCCAGAGGAATTAACTTTCGACCACGTGTTGCCCCGCCGCCTCGGGGGGCAAACAAGCTGGGAGAATATCACGACGGCCTGCGCCCCCTGCAACATGAAGAAAGGAGGCAGGCTTCCCCGGGAAGTTAATATGTTCCCGGAAATCCGCCCCTACATACCCACCCCGCAAATGCTCAACCATCAGGGTCGCGCCTTCCCCCCCAACTATCTTCATGAAAGCTGGCGCGACTATCTTTATTGGGATACCGAGCTCGAAGAATAAACGAATTTCCCTGCCCGCACTTGCCTTTCCCGCGTTTCGACGTCTATATAGAGACAAATTTGTAATATTTCTTTATCGCTGAAGATGTGACGCACAATGAGTTATGGCCTTGGTCTTTCAGAGAAAAAGCAGGCACGGCAGCGCCGCACCCGCTTTTTCAAGTTCGTTTTGTATATTGCACTGCTCGCTGGAGCCGGTGTCTATGGCTACTATGAAGGTCAAGCCAATGCGGATAGGCGTATCGCTGACATCGAAGGGCAGGTCATCGTCCTTACCAGTGAAAATGACCGACTGAACGATCAGGCTCGCGCTGCCCTCGATAAACAAAGCGCGGCACTCGCCGAAGCCCGTCAGTGGCGTGATAAGTTCGAGAATGAAATCCCAAGTGGCCCAACGCGTGAAATTCTGGATCTGGTGCAAACCAGGCTGGCAGACGGATTAGAGCCGGATCGGCTGCTTTCCCTGATCACACTCGCGCAGAACAGCCAGAATTGCGACGCGGCGCCGGAGACGAAACGGTTTATTGTCAATACGCCGATCTTTTCAAGCCCTGGGAACTCAGTCAGCCTTGGCAATGGCACGATTACGGTCACCGGAAACGGAAAATCAGTTGTCAATTCAGAAGGCAAGGTGGAAGCGTGGTATGATCCTGAACAACCGGTTGAAATCACCTTCACACAGTTAGGCGGCCAAAAGGAGCTCCTGACCGGCGTTCTCCCGCTTCACAAAAGTGTAGTCTTCGGCGCCAACGAATATCGCTTCAGCATACTGGCCGGCAAACAGAGCTTCGCTACTATTTCTGCAACACGCTGCGATTTTCCATAGAAAACTCCCGTCAAATGCGGGAAGAGAGCCAGATCGCCATCTTTGAGCCAGCTTTAACGGCGGACGTCAGAAGCTCATAACCGGGGGCTTCGCTGGCGCCTTCCGTCCGTGCGGTATCGCGATGCTCGATTTCCTCATCGCGAAACTTGGAAATAGTCTGTTTCAGCTCCGCTTCTTCCTCTCCAAGTGTATCAAGTTGCTGGCGGTAATGCTCGTCGATTACCTCCTCGACGGCTTCGGTGCAGGCCATCGCTGCCTCTTTCCCGAGCATGGCGGTTCCCGCGCCAAGCGCAAACCCGGCAACATGCCAGAGCGGGCTTAACAAGGTCGGACGAACGCGGCGATCCCGGAGAAGTTCTTCAAATTTCTTTTTGTGAAGTTCCTCCTGTTCTTTCATGTGCTGTAGAGTTTCCGCCGACTCTGTTTCTTTCAGAACGGCCAGCTGTCCTTCATATATTCGCACGGCACCGAATTCGCCGGCGTGATCGACACGGATAATTCTCTCCAGCTGCTCACGCGGGCTAAGATCGCCGGGCTGACGGCCAAATGCGGGTTTCTCATCAATGTTTTTTTTGTCTGGCATCGCCATTCCTTATCTGTTCCTGAAAGAACTTAGTGCAGCAAACACCGAAAAAACAGCCAGAACGGCACCAAAAATGACATTATAACCCGCCATGGAAATGCCAAAGAGCGACCAGGCAACCTCATCGCAGCGCACAATGGGCGTCGACATGATCTTGGCTTTCAAATCCTGCAGACTGCTGGCCTTGGCTGTATCACCCACACATTCAGCCGTGCCTTCCCACCAGCCTTGCTCTACCCCCACATGGTATCCGCCGATGGCGGCGGTGATAGCAAACGCAACGGCGCAAAGCAGAAGAATCGGGCCAATCTCGACGCGTTTTCGCAGGGCAATCCCGGCGAGGGATATGACAATAACCACAGCATAGGGCCAGCGCTGATAAAGACACAGAACGCAAGGCCAGAGATCGAACACATATTGCGCAATAAAAGCTGTACCAAGCGCGCCGATACTTACAAGCAAGGCTACCCACAACGCGTTTTTCGTCAAGTACGTCACCCCAATCCGCCCTTCCTAGAAATCTAGAGCACGTATTTAATCGCTACAAAACCGCCAATTAGCAAAACGAAAAAGAGAATTGTCAGCAGACCGAGATATTTCTCGATAAACAGCTGTATCGGCGCCCCGAATTTCCACAAGAGGCCTGCGACCAGGAAAAACCGCAAGCTGCGCGAGAGGGTAGAGGCGACGATAAAGACCAGCACATCAAGATGGGTTACCCCGCTGGCGATGGTGATGACTTTATAGGGAAAGGGGGTCAACCCGAAAAAGGCGACAATCCACCCGCCCCATTCATTGTAAGAATCCGTGAATTTGACAAATTTTTCCGTATAGCCGTAGAAATCTATAATCGGGGCACCGATCAGGTCGTAAAAGAGATATCCCACCAGATAGCCAAACAACCCGCCGACGACTGAGGTGAGGCTACAGATAAATGCTAGCCGCCAAGCGTCCCGGCGGTTGGCGAGCACCATCGGGATCAAAAGAACGTCTGGCGGAATTGGAAAAAAGGAGCTTTCAGCAAAGGAAATGCCCCCCAGAAACCATTTTGCCCGCGGTTTTGCCGCCAGTCCCATGGTGAAATCATACAAACGTCGGAGCATGCGCGAGCCAGAACCTGAATAAACTAAAATTGTAGACGGATCTTTTTAGCCGCTTTTTTGTATCGCCTCAATCTTTATCATTATTTATCATACAGATGTGTATCTGCCAGAACACCTATTGACCCGCCGATATTCATCGCTATAGTGCGGATTTTCGACCGCAGCCCCTGTGGCGGAATTGGTAGACGCGACAGATTCAAAATCTGTTGTCCATAGGGCGTGCCTGTTCGAGTCAGGCCAGGGGCACCATTTAAATCTATCCTCACCATCTGGCCGATACGACGGAATTCCTTAACTATATGCTAATATCTGACCGGTAGGATTTAAGGCAGACTTACAGCTTTGCCTTTAGAGGGTGTATCAAATGCCTGTCCTGATGATGTCAGCCGGTGGCCTTGTCCTAGTAGCGGCGATATGGGATGTTTTTTCCCGCCGAATTCCGAATATGCTGCCCCTGATCATTGCCGCGCTGTACTTGCTTCAGGCGTCAATCGCCGGCGACTGGTCCTCCCTTCCCTGGCATCTCCTCTGCGGCATGGGCGTTCTCGTTGTCGGGATTATGATTTTTGCCCTCGGTTGGCTGGGCGGCGGCGACGTCAAGCTTCTCGCGGCACTGGCACTCTGGGCAGGGCCTGATCACCTGGTCCTTTTGCTGTTAATGACTTGCCTGGCCGGCGGCATACTTGCCCTCATCTATGTTTTGCCCGTCATTCTATCCCGCAACCCAGCAGTCTCCGGCTTCATTGACTGGTTTTTCATGAAAGTTTTAAAGAAACCGGCACCACTGCTCCAGGCTGGCAAGGCGCTCGGCCTTCAACTTCCTTATGGCGTTGCCATAGCTGCCGCGGGTTTCGTGGTATTCTATCAATTCTTCAAGGTAATGTAGGGTTCAGGCCGCCCTCGCGAGCCATATCCCGAAAACGATGCAAAAGGCACCTGCAAGAAACCGTAAACTCAAGGGCTCTTTCAGGAATATGTAACTCATGATCGGCACCAGGATAAAGCTTAGTCCCATGAACAGATACGCCCTGCTGAGCGGAAAATGCTTGAGAATATAAACCCAGAGCAATGTAGCCACCCCATACAGGATCAGCGCAAAGATAAAATAGGCATTCACAGATAGTTTCAGCAAAGAGTTATGGTCGAAGGCAGCCACATCCCGGCTTGCAATCTTGAACAGAACCTGCCCGGCCGAAATGATAAACGGCATAATGAGAATAAGAATGTCTTTGCTCATGAGTCTCTCTGCGCCTTGACAGAAGACGGGCCTGCAATAGAGAGGTAAGAGAGCCGCTTTCTTTCCCGCCGCCCCCGTGTAACGGAATCAAGAATAAATCCACAGGCGAGAAACAGGAATGATAACAGCATACAGGCGCTTGCCAAAATTGCTGTTGGAAAGCGCGGCACCAGACCGGTCTCGATAAAGGTCAGCACGACGGGTGTCGCCAAAATGATCGAAAACGCAGCCAATAACAGAAACAGCCCGCCAAAAAATGTCATTGGCCGTTCGTCCTTGACCAGCTTGACAATCAGCTTCGTGATTTTCAAACCGTCCGAAATGGTATTGAGCTTGCTGTCAGATCCTTCCGGACGCTCCAGATAGGTGCTGGCGATTTCGGCGACCGGCATGTTCAGTTCAAGCGCGTGAATTGTGAGTTCTGTCTCAATCTCGAATCCCTCCGAGAGGATCGGGAATGACTTGACGAACCGACGCGAAAATACCCGGTAGCCTGTCAGGATATCTTCAAAGCGTCGGCCGAATACGCGCGCAACAATCCCCGAGAACATGCGGTTGCCGAATACATGTCCCTTGCGATAGGCCGCCTGCCCGGTCGCAACCCGTTTTGCGCAGACCATATCCAGACGGTGTTTCAAAAGATGGTCGACTAGGACAGGCGCAAGGGAGGCTTCATAGGTCGCGTCTCCATCCACCATCAGATAGATATCCGCTTCAATATCAGAAAACAGGCGCCTGATTGCGTTACCCTTGCCAGGCATATCTTCATAGATTACATCAGCACCCGCTTCCGTAGCCACTTCGGCGGTTTTATCAGTCGACGCATTGTCACAGACAACTATTCGCGCCCCCGGCAGGGCCGCACGAAAATCCCGGACGACCATACCGATCGTCATTTCCTCGTTGAGGCAAGGGATCATGACGGCAAGAGATGCGGATCGCCAAAGATCTCCCTGTCCGGCCACTACATCAGGCTTTTCAATCAGGTCGCTCTGGTTCATTCTCCACCATTCCTAACCGCAAACAGTCTCCAGGGACGCGGTGCATCAATCTCCGTTAGATCATCCGGCAAGGTCCCGCCCAAAAGTCTATTATAGAGGACTTCCGGTGATTCTGACTCCTGAAAGTATGATTTTGACGAAGCATTGGGGCATATGAGGATATAGTCAATGGCGTATTTTTGGAGAACCTCGTCACTTCGGGAATAATCTGTCGCGGTCAGAAGTGCGTGTGCGTCGAAAATACTTTCACCGTTGCGGTGATAGGGAACAGCGAGAAAATAATGCGGTGTCCGATAAATAAGCTCTGGTCCGAAATCAAGATTATTGGCAAATCTAAGGATACCACGACCGCGAATAAACGCATCATCGCTCAAGGTGGCGGCAATTTCGGGGATATGACATTTCGGCTCTTTTTGCTTTGCCGCCGCAATTGCCTCCGACGACTTCAGGCCATTGCTAACCGTGCCAACCAGAAATGCCAAAAAGAACGGCCCAAGAATAATGGCTGTGCGCACCAGCAGCCCCGTCGCGCTTTTCTTCCAGCCATGATAATGAGCATTGATCCTGTTTAGCAAATACTCCAGAAGTTGCCCTGCGGCGATCACACCGACGACGGCGAGGTAAAGGGATGCACGCATATGAAATAGCGCCAGGGCACCTGTACAGATCAAAACCGGCAACAGCCGTACCCACATTTGACGGTGTTCCGCATGACCTTTTCCAATCAGGACAAAGCCGCCGTAAACAACGCCAATAAACGGCAATAGACAATATAGGATCGTCATACGTGGGCTGCCCAGTAAAGGTAGCATTTCGCTCACCTTGTCGTGCCATATCGGCCCGATACGCGGATCCGCCTCTGCGACAGGCCCGACTAACAGGTTCGGAAAATAGAAGAAAATCAGGCCAAGGCATATGATACCAAATACGGTCGTACCGGTTAGGCGCCGTCCGATCTTGTTTGTGTGGCCGATAAACCCGGCCATGACAGACCAAAAAAGAACCGGACACGCCACCAAGAAGAGTTGGGCTATGGAAATCCGGTCAAAGCGCGGAACCAGCCAGTTCTCAGGAGCGACATCAATAGCCATGGCGGTTATACACAGTAACAGCGCGCCCACAGCAAAATCCTGATTGGCACGTCTCCAATTCTCTCCCAAGAAAAGCCAGCAAAGACCAAGGCCCAGGGTAACAGGAACAAACACAATCAAAAATTCAAGACTGATCCACAATCCAAGGCCGCTTAACATGCCTCCGATCAACGCGAGGCGGAGAGGCCTGCCGTCCGAAGTGAGACGTATCATACAGCCAAGAACAGCGGCAGTCAGTACTGCCAGTACCATATGATGATCGACCCGGCCGACATCGAAGTAATTCTGAATTACCGGCTGAACGGCAAGAAGTAGAACGATTGAAAATAGGTTACCGGGCTGCATTAACGGCATCACGGCCCATATACAGACCATAACGAGGATCAGCGACATCAATATCGGCAAGGCGACACCGGCCGTTTCAATTGCCTTTGAGATATCCATAAAAGTCATGAGGGGCGCCGCCGTACCAAGGATCAGCATATCCATCGGACGCGTCCAGTGAATATCGGCTCCGCCTTCGCCTGCTGCTCGGGCGACATGGCCTTCATACCAGTCTCCTGTCTGGACTAGGGTATTCACCCTTTCCAAGCGCATGAAGGCATCCGGCCCCTCGGGCTGGAAGGCATTCGGACCGGACGTAAACTGCGCAGGCAGGATTACAAAGCAGGTCAGCCAAAGCAAAATAAACATCAAAACACGTTCGATGGTCACAGATGTTTCCTTGATTCCAGTAAATGCGCCGTTCCGTTCAGCCAAAAGCTAGCGCAAAAACCTTAACAAAAAGGAATGGATATCTAAAAAATCGTAAATTCCCGGCCGATCCCGGCATCCCGACAATCAGGGGCTAATCTTTGGATCGAAGCCCTTCGTCGGCCGTAGTTACAGGCTTCATGAGGCTGCGGTCACTCGTCAGTGCTTCTTCGACTTTCTCGCATATTTCATCAAGCGAGAAAGGCTTGGCGATAACGTCATGAATCAGCATTTCAAGATTGTAGGCTCGTTGTCTTTCGGCGGCATATCCTGTCATCATCAAAACTTTGAGATCAGGAAAATCCTTTGTCACTTTGAGGGCAAGGGCAATACCATCCATAACCGGCATCACAATATCAGTAAGCAACAGGTCAAATTGCTTGTTCTGTTGCAACACAGCCAGCGCCTCTGCGCCATCCTCAACTGCGACGGTTTCGTGCCCAATATGAGTTAAGGCGCGGCTGATGAATTCCCGAAGGGCGGCCTCATCCTCTGCAATCAATATCCGCGCCATATGTACATTCCGCTCAATTCTTGACGATATAACCTATATAAGGAAGCTCCCTGTAATAGTGAGCATAATCAAGGCCATAGCCAACCACGAAGAGATCGGGGCAATCAAAGCCGACGAAATCCGCCTCGAAATCAGAGACTCTTTTTCCCTTCTTATCCAGCATCAGGCAAGTCTTAACCGTCGCGGCTCCCCGATCAAGAAGTTCCTGCGTCGCAAACGCCATAGTCCGGCCCGACTCCAGAATATCATCGATTAGCAACACCTTGCGGCCCCTGACCGTATCGACGATATCCCGCGTGATCATCACATTTCCACTGCTGATGGTTTTATCTCCGTAGGAGGAAAGCGCCATGAAATCGATCTGCGGCTTTACGCCCGCATGGTGTAGGGCGCGGATTAAGTCTGCGGCGAAGACAAAACTCCCCTTCAGCACGGCGATGACCAGAATATCTGACCCCATTGAATTGGCAATTTCCTCTGCCAGTTCTTCATTGCGTTTGGCGATATCCGCGCTTGCGAACAGGATTTCAATATCTGATTTCGCCTCGGCGATATTCATGGTGGTCCTTTCAAAATAGCGATGACGTTCCGTCGGTCTCTATACAACAGATATCGACGGACCTAATTCTCCGGGTCGATCAAGTCAACCTTAACATTCTTTGCCTCGTCAGGTGGCTGGTTCATGCTGCTGGAAAATTCAATCTGTCCCCAGGGTGGAACCTCGGGATCCTCAGTTGCCGTCGTCCAGCTATAAACGCTTTGACCCCCATCATCGATAAGCGCGATCTTAATACGCGGAACGGGTTGCGGGCTTTCTGTAACATTTTTTATGACACCCGACACTGTCAGGGTTGTCACGCCGTTCTGCATCACCGACTTTGTTTTCAGGTCATGTATTTCAAGCCCGAGTAAGTTCTGGGTTTCGACATCGATTTGCAGATACTGATACGCTGTCGCGGATCCCGGCCAGACCTGCACAACGTAATTGCGGCCAAAATACGCGCCGCAAACAAGAACCACCACCACGAGAAGGAGGAGAAGCCAGGCTATCCAGCGCCGCTTTCTGCCGGAATTTCCGTTTGCAGCAGCCCCGGCCTGGGATGCCGTCATCTGCTCAATGCTCATCCCCTGGTCTGGCGGGGTGTCGGGCGTGCTTGCAACTGGTTTATCAGGCGCAGATTCGGCAGCGACTTTCTTTGGCATGTCCTCCGGAGGGAACTCACGCCACTTGTGGCCACATTTGGCGCATTTGACCGCACGCCCTTCAGGACCGATCGTAGACGGATCAATCGAATAACGGGTTGAGCAACTCGAACAGGTTAGAATCATTGGCCAGGATTACCAACTCACAAATTAAAGTTCCTTTTTTATAAGCGTTTGCTTGGACATGCACAAGACTGGCTGATAAATCTATCTTAGTTTATCTTCTGTCGCGTAATTTTGGGAGGACAGTTTGGTCAGGTTTGAGAATGTTGGCATGCGCTATGGGCTGGGGCCTGAAGTATTGCGCGATATCAGTTTTCACCTGCGGCCCGGTTCCTTTCATTTTTTGACGGGCCCGACGGGTGCCGGTAAAAGTTCCCTGCTGAAATTACTTGCTTTGTCACATCGGCCAAGTCGTGGGTTGATAACGCTTTTCAATAAGGAAGTCTCCAGCCTTGCCCGCGATGACCTGCCCTCGATGCGCCGGAAAATTGGCGTTGTCTACCAGGATTTCCGGCTGCTAGACCATCTCTCCGCCCTGGAAAATGTTGCCCTGCCGCTCAAAATCGCCGGGGCAAAGAACGACCAAATTTATCAGCATGTCGCCGAACTGCTGGAATGGGTTGGCCTCGGCCGGCAGGTGGATGCAAAACCACCGACCCTCTCTGGGGGAGAAAAACAACGGGTCGCTATCGCCCGTGCTGTGATCAACCGACCACAGCTTTTGATCGCCGACGAGCCAACGGGAAGCATGGACGCCGAGATGGGGCTGCGACTCATGTATCTTTTTCAGGAACTCAATAAAATCGGGACGACAGTAGTTGTCGCGACCCATGATCTGGAGTTGATCAAGCGATTTGGCAATCCGGTCATGTTTCTCAAAGACGGACTACTGACCACTCGCGCCCAGGACGAGCTTCCCGCGACGTTCAGCAAGGATCCGGTATGATACAGTTTTTCGGAAGATCTGCAGAATTACAGCTGGAAAAAGATGTCTCCACCCGTTACCTGCCTGTCGTGATTGCGGCCATGATCTTTCTTGCCGCGCTTTCAATCGGCGGGCTGTTTTCCTTGAGCAATGCCATCAGCGACTGGTCGAAAACACTTACGGACAACTTGACCGTCGAGATTGCGTTTGATCCATCGGCCGATCTCGACAAGAAAGTAACGGATGCCGTTGCTCTTCTTTCGGCGACGCCCGGTGTCGCCTCCGCCCGCGCAATCAAGCAGGACGAAACACTGCAACTGCTGGAGCCTTTCCTTGGAAAGAATGCGGCTCTTGGTGGCCTTCCCATCCCTCGCCTTGTTGAAGTCATCATTGCGCAAGACAGCGCCATCGATCTCGCCGCGTTAAACAGGAAACTGGCCGAGGCTGTCCCGGGGGCCCGCCTTGATATCCATCGACCCTGGCTCGACAAGATGGTTCTTCTTGGCAGGTCAATTCAGATTCTGGCGGCCGGAATCATGCTGCTGATCGGCTGCGTTACCGTGATTATCGTGATTTTCGCCGTCCGCACCGGCCTGATCATGCATTCGGAGGTTATACAGGTCCTGCATCTCATTGGTGCACGCGACAATTATATTGCTGAGCAGTTCCAGAACTATTTCTCCCGCCTTAGCTTCTTGGGTGCCTTGCCGGGCCTTATCGTCGCCATCATTGTGATGTTTATTTTCAATTTCCTTGTTGGATCGCTGGAAGCGTCTATGTTACCGCCGCTAACAGTTGGTATAGAGGGAACGGTTGCGCTGATGTTGCTTCCCTTTTTGGTGGCCCTGCTGACGAAATACACAGTCCGGCGGGTCGTGTTAAAGTCGCTTCGCCGGATGATGTAGTATGCTTGTATTGCTGGACAGGGATGGGGTAATCAATGAAGACCGGGCGGATTTCGTGAAATCGCCGGCGGAGCTCATTTTCATCCCGAAAGCGCTGGAGGCGATTGCCCGGCTCAAAGCGCATGGACACAGGTTGGTGGTTGTAACCAATCAATCCTGTATCGGGCGCGGGATTATCAATGAAGAACAGCTGGCAGCCATTCATGGCAAGCTCAAGGATAGTCTGGCCAAGCTGTCCTGTGATCTGGATGATATCATTGTCGCCCCCGACGCCCCCTGGGCGGCCACGCCACGGCGCAAGCCCGGACCGGGGATGCTTTTTGAAGCAATGCAAAAATATCACGCTGCGGCCCGGGAAACCGTCTTTATAGGTGACAGCGCGCGGGATATTGAGGCGGCGAGATCCGCGGAATGCCATCGCATTCTCGTCCGGACAGGGAAAGGACAGAAAACGCTGGCGGAAGGACTTCCGCGGCACCTTATGCCTGTCCACGTCGCCGAAGACCTTGACGAAGCGGCAGGTTTCATTCTTGAGGGAAGGTTCTAGCATATGCCCTTTCGCTGGAAATTTGCTGTGGCCGCAGTCTTTCTCTTGCTGTGCCTTTGGACGGGGGCGTTCCTCACTTTCATGGCGGAGGTTGAAAGCAGGCTGCCTGCCTTGCCCCATGAAATCAATGGGATAGTCATCCTGACCGGCACGCCAGCGCGGTTGACGGCAGGATTTGACCTCTTGAAAGAAAATGACGGGGCGCGGTTGCTGGTGTCCGGCGTGAATTCAAAGGTAACGCGCGAAACCTTGCGTCAAGCTACCGGGCAAAGCGCGGAATTAATGAATTGTTGCGTTGATCTCGGCCGGCTTGCACGCAATACGGAAGGCAATGCCTATGAAACCTCGCTCTGGGCCAAATCAAATAATTTTAACAGTCTCGCCATCGTCACCAGCGCCTATCATATGCCTCGCAGCCTTGTAGAGCTGAAACGGCAGATGCCCGACATTAAACTTATTGCCTATCCCGTCGCCAGTGATACGCTTGAACTAACCGGCTGGTGGAAAAACCCAAGGGCCTTTATGGTGGTGGCCGGAGAGTTCAATAAGTATGTTTTCAGTCTTGTCCGGGCCCGGCTTGACGATTAGACGCTGAAAGAGAGTCGCGTGACGCAACTAAGATCCCTAGCCTTCTTTATTTGCTTTTTTGCGTGGTCCACGGTGATGAACCTGGCCTTTTTGCCGTTCCTTCCCTTTGATCGAAAGTGGATTGTTCTCGGGCAGCGTATTTGGTCAAGAGGAATTGTCGTTCTTCTCCGCAGTATCTGTAATCTGCGCCTGGAGATCCGGGGAGAGGAATATCTCCCGAGCGGAGCCGCTATTGTCGCCGCCAAGCATCAGTCCGCGTTTGAGACCATGATATTTCACCTGATCACCGACGATCCGGCGATAATCCTGAAAAAGGAACTTCTCAGCATTCCCGTCTATGGCTGGTACTGCCGCAAGACAAAGATGATTGCCGTGGACCGCAAGGGCCACGCAGCCGCACTGAAATCCATGCTGGCGCAAGCACAACAAGCCATGGACGACCAACGCCCGATCATTATTTTCCCTGAGGGGACTCGCTCCCCTCTCGATGAGGATCTCCCCTTTCAGCCGGGAATCGCTGCCCTATATACGAAATTGCAGCAGCCGGTGGTACCGGTCGCGCTCAACACGGGCCTATTCTGGCCAAGAAGGAGCTTTTTCTGCCGACCGGGTGTTATGGTGATCGAGTTTCTGCCGCCGATCGAGGCCGGAATGGACCGAAAAGTGTTCATGAAGGAGCTCAAGTCCCGAATTGAGACCAAAACCGAGGCGTTGGTTGCTGAGGGACGGGCAAAATACATTTCCTGATCACTGCTGCAGATATTAGATTTTACGCGAGCCCCCTTTGCTACTATATTTAGTAGGACGAGTTTTTCTAAAGTGAAGGTGCCCTTATGTCGCCCGTCGCCCCGATATCGCAGCAGATATGGGATATGAAATACCGCTACAAATCTGCCGATGACAATGCCAAGGAGCGCACCATCGAGGATAGCTGGCGACGTGTCGCCCGTGCCATGGCTGCGGTGGAACCCGTGGAACAGCGTCAAAAATGGGAAGATCGTTTCTACGCACTCCTTGAGGATTACAAATTTCTTCCTGCGGGGCGTATTCTTTCCGGTGCAGGAACAAAACGGAAAGTCACGTTATTCAACTGCTTTGTCATGGGCGATATCGCCGATGACATGTCCTCTATCTTTGACAATCTGAAGGAAGCCGCCCTCACCATGCAACAGGGCGGCGGGATCGGTTATAATTTCTCGACCCTCCGGCCGAAGGGTGCGCCCGTGCATGGCATGGGATCGGATGCCTCCGGTCCGCTCAGCTTCATGGATGTCTGGGACAGCATGTGCCGCACGATCATGAGCGCGGGTTCTCGCCGGGGCGCCATGATGGCGACTTTACGCTGTGACCATCCCGATATTCTCGATTTCATCAAGGCAAAGCAGGACCCCGGCCGTCTTCGGATGTTCAATCTCTCGGTCCTTGTAACGGACGCCTTTATGGAGGCTGTCAAGAAGGATGACGCCTGGGAACTTCGCTTTGACGGCACCCTCTACAAGACCGTGCAGGCCCGCGAGCTCTGGGACGAGATTATGCGTTCGACCTACGCCTTTGCGGAACCGGGTGTTATTTTTATCGACCGCATCAATTCACGGAATAACCTCTACTATACAGAGACAATCACCGGCACCAATCCCTGCGGAGAGCAGCCCTCGCGCGCCTATGGTGCCTGCCTGCTGGGGTCGGTCAATCTTACCAAGATGGTTGTTCATCCGTTTGAGAAGAAGGCGGCTATAGACCTCAAGAAACTCGACGGCGTGGTCCGTGACGCAATCCGGCTGATGGATAATGTGGTTGATGTTTCGGGCTATCCCCTTCCCGAACAGGCAGATGAAGCGCGAGCGAAACGACGGATCGGCCTCGGTATTACCGGTCTTGCCGATGCGTTGATCATGTGTGGCGTTCGTTATGGTTCGGACAAGGCGCTCGCCCTGACCCGCCAGTGGATGGCACAGATCCAGCGATCCGCCTATCTCGCCTCCGCCGACCTTGCGGCCGAGAAAGGGGCGTTTCCGCTCTTTGACAAGGAAAAATACCTGGCTGGAGAGACGATCCGCGCCCTCGATAAAGACATCCGCAAAGCGATCGCGGAAAAAGGAATTCGCAATGCGCTCGTTACCTCCGTTGCGCCAACGGGGACAATCTCCCTGCTCGCGGATAATATCTCAAGCGGGATCGAACCGGTTTTCAGCTTTTCCTACACCCGAAATGTCCTGATGCCCGACGATACACGCAAGTCAGAGGAAGTGACCGACTATGCACTTCGGCTGTTCCGGCGCCTGAAGGGGGCGGATACGCCGCTTCCCGACTACTTCGTCGATGCGCAGGTGCTGACGCCGCCCGATCACGTGCGGATGCAGGCTGCCGTGCAGGAATATATCGACAGTTCAATCTCGAAGACCATCAACTGTCCGGAAGATATCAGCTTCGAGAATTTCAAGGATATTTATCTGCAAGCCTATGAGCAGGGCTGCAAGGGCTGCACGACCTATCGCCCTAACGATGTCACCGGCGCGGTGCTGGAGGTGAAGAAGGAAACAGGCGCGGAGGAACAACCTGCCCTGCCGCTGCAGGAACCCTATACGAAACCTTCGGATAGTTTTGAAGCGGGCGGAATTGTCTATATGACGAAACCACTTGACCGACCTGGAACCCTGCCCGGCCAGACCTACAAGCTCCGCTGGCCAGAGAGCAATCATGCCATATATATAACACTCAATGACATCATTCAGGATGGTCGCCGTCGCCCGTTCGAGATTTTCATCAACTCAAAAAATGTCGAGCATTTTGCTTGGACAGTCGCCCTGACCCGCATGATTTCCGCGGTTTTCCGCCGCGGCGGCGACGTCAGCTTCGTGGTCGGGGAGTTAAAGGCTGTCTTTGATCCGCGGGGCGGCGCCTGGGTGAAGGGAAAATATGTGCCCTCCCTGCTTGCGGCGATTGGCGAGGTGATCGAGACCCACATGATCCAGATCGGCTTCCTTCCTCCACCTGCCGAGAAGAAGTCCGACGCGAGCGAGGCGGTCTCGAAAGTGGTCGTGGGTGGAACAAGCAAACCAAAAGAAGGGCTGCTCCGCCAATGCCCGCAATGCGGTGAAGCCGGGCTCCTCCGTATTGAAGGCTGCGATACCTGCACAACTTGTGGCTATTCAAAATGCAGTTGACCAACAGTCCCCGGTACGAATCTGTTTCGGGTCAATTTTGTGCAGAAATATCGCTTTCAACATAAGATAAAAGACGTTAATAACGCCAGATAGTCTGCAATGGAGATGCAAATGACGGAAACAACGATCCGCCCCTTTCATCTGGCGTTTCCCGTCGATGATTTGACGGCCGCCCGGGACTTTTACAAAGGCTTGCTAGGGTGTGGAGAAGGACGGAGTTCCGAGGAATGGATCGACTTCAATTTCCATGGTCATCAAATCGTCGCTCACCTCGCGCCGGAAGAAATCGGCGCTGCCAAGACCAACAATGTGGACGGCCATGGTGTGCCCTGTCGGCATTTCGGACTGGTGATGGCAATGGACGAATGGCAGGAAACCGCTGATCGCCTTACCGCAGCAGGCATTGACTTCATCATTGAACCCTATGTCCGCTTCAAGGGCGAACCCGGTGAGCAAGCCACGATGTTCTTCACCGATCCGGCCGGCAATGCCATTGAGCTGAAGGCTTTCAAGAATCTGGACCAGCTGTTCGCGACCTAACTACCGCTTTCGATCAGCGCCATGATGCGGTGAAGCGGTCCGTCGGCAATACCGAATTCATCGAGATGCTCCAGCGTACTCTTCAGATAATCCACATTCGGGCCGCCCCTGCCATGCGCGCGGGCGATGATCCTCGCGGCGTCCTCCAGGGATGGTTTACCGCAATATTGCTCATGGCTCGGATCTGCGACAAAGGTGAGCGCAGATGCCATGACGCCATCATTCAGGAGCCTGATCCGCACCATCTTGGGCCGATAGACACTTGTCACCATTTCCCGACGGTAAAGATAGTCGATCACCGGCTCACGGATATCCGCGGGACAAAGAATACCTTTCCCACGGCATGATCCGCCCCGATCAAGACCAAGGACCAGTCCGGGATTCTCCCGGGTCCCCCGATGCACGACGGACGATACACAGAAAGCGCGATGATACCCGTAAAGCTGTGCATCCTGTATGCCGAGATGATCAAAACCCGGTCGCCACATCAAGGAGCCATACCCGAATATCCAAAGATCTTCTCCATTCGGCAATTCCGGCAGTGGATAATCAACAGGGGGAAGATCCGGTTCCAGAACCAAATCAAATTTTCGCATCATGTACGACCTGCCTTCTTAAACCTGTAATTTACAAGAGCCACTCCGGCCACGGCGATTCCCATACCCAGAAGCGAAAGCGCGTCCAATGTCTCATCGAAAAGGAAATAGGCAACAATCGCGGTGCAAGGTGGTGTCAGATAAAAAAGACTGGATACATTCGCCGCAGCCCCCGTCCGCAAAAGCATGTATAAGAGCGTCATGGCGCCAAGTGACAAAATGATCACGAGCCAGAGCAGCGCGAAGATCAACTCCCCGGACCAAATCACCTCTCCCGTCTCGAACAGGAGCGACGTGAGATAGAAATAAACCCCGGCAACCGCAAACTGGATCAGGTTCCCGCTTTTGATATTCATCTGGGAGCAGAATTTCTTCTGATACAGGGTCGCCGCGGCAATGCTGACGAGGGCGATGAAGGAAAGGCTCATGCCGAAAAGCGTCCCTTCCCCGATTGAGAGTTTGTTTGATACCACAAGAAAAACACCGGCAAGTCCCAGCAACAGGCCAATCCATTTTTGCAAGGAAACTGTCTCCTTCAGCAAGGCCCCCGCGAGCGCGGCCACGATCAGGGGCTGAATGCCGACAATGAGCGAGGAAATCCCCGCCGGTGTCCCTTTCGATATGGAGAGAAAGACAAACCCCAGATATCCGCCATGCATCAAGAGCCCGCCGATAGAGATATGAATATAGTCAATCCAGCGAGCGGGCCATTGGGTCTGGGTAATCAACACAAATGGCACCATAAGCAACACGCAAATGCCAAATCGCAGGGCAAGAAAGGTCATCGGCTCGACAAAGGGGAGGCCCATTTTCGCGCCGATAAAGCCGGTGCTCCATAAAAAGACGAATATGATCGGCATCGCTTTTACGAACAGGCCGGTAGAGGGCTGGTTGAAATTATCTGTCATTTCACATGCGGGCCGGGATCAGGATTTTCTGTAATTGCTGTAATTCTTTCTATATAGAGTGCTTAAGCGTTTCACAAGCAATCAACCCGGACCGGCGATGCGTATTCTCTTTGGCGGCATTATGGCTCTCCTCCTCATTATAGGCGGCTATGTCTACTGGTGGCACCATGTCGCCGACCGGCTGGTGGATATGGCTGAAAACTGGCGAGAACAGCGGATTAGCGAAGGCTATGAAATTCGTCATAATCCACTGGTCACGTCCGGTTTTCCCTATCGCGTCAGGATAACAGCAGAGGCGGTCTCAATTGCCAACCCGACCCATGTGCAGGCACCCCGAGTTGATATTCCTGTCTTTTGGGCTGTTGTGCAACCATGGCGCATAAATCATGTGATTTTTGGCGTGGAAGGTGGCGGGCGGGCTGACTGGCTGGAAGGAGGCGAGAAAAAAGGCCTGGATTTCACGACCTCTTCCGCCCTTGGCAGCGCGACATTCAACACCCGCGGAAGAATACGTACTGTCGCCGTGGACATCTTGGAACTGTCGGCGCGGCCATCTTGGCGCCCGCCAGTCACAGCGGAGCGATTACAAATACATGGCCGCCCCAAATCACCTGAGAATACGGGCGACAAGAAAGGAAATGAGGAAGGCGGGGGGCAGCAGATCGCTGTTCGCGCCGACAATATGATCATCGAGGGGATCGATGATTTCCCCCTCGGAAAACGGATCGAGGATTTCTCCCTCTCCTCTATTCTCTATGGCACGGTGCGCAAACTTCCCGCAGCCGACACCCTTGCCGAATGGCGGGACACAGGCGGCTACCTTGATATCCAGGCACTCAATATTGATTGGGGCCATGGCGCCATATCCGGCAAAGGCGCGCTGACTCTCGATGATCGCCTGCGACCAAAAGGGGAGCTCGAGACCCGCATTTCCGGATATGAGGCAATTCTGGCGGCTCTTACAGAAACGCGTCAAATCGATGCAAATGCGGCACGCACCATTGGCTTCGGTTTGAGTTTGCTCGCCAAGGAGGGCGATGATGGCAAACGCTATATCGCGCTGCCCCTTTCCGCACAGGACGGCGGGGTTTATCTCGGACCCGTCTATCTGATGCGGCTCGGCTCCGTTATCGGGAACAAATAGCGCCGTCAGGACTTCTTCGGTGTTTCGTCCGATGTATGAACGCGACCGAAATCCGGTTCCGGCGTTTCCTGCCCGGCATCGATAATCTGGCGACGAATAGCCCGTGTACGCGAGAAGATATTAAACAGGGTCTCTCCATCATCCCGCCGGATAGCCCGCTGCAACGCAGTCAAATCCTCGGTAAACCGGCCGAGCATTTCCAGCACCGCGTCCTTGTTGTGCAGGAACACGTCGCGCCACATGGTTGGATCGGATGCGGCGATACGGGTAAAGTCGCGAAAACCACCGGCTGAATATTTGATCACTTCCGACTGGGTCACATCTTCCAGATCATCTGCCGTGCCAACGATATTATAGGCAATCAGATGCGGGATATGGGATGTGATGGCAAGGACAAGGTCATGATGTTCCGCATCCATGATCTCCACCTTGCTGCCCATCGCGGTCCAGAATGCCGTGAGCCTTTCAACCGCCGGCTCGCTCGCCTGCCCGTTTGGTGTCAGAATGCACCAGCGATTGATAAACAATTCGGCAAAGCCCGCTGCGGGACCGGATTTTTCCGTACCCGCAACCGGATGCCCCGGAATAAAATCGACATAGTCCGGCATATGCGGGCCGATGGCCTTGATAACCGTGTTCTTGACGGACCCGACATCGGTAACAATGGCGCCTTTTTCAAGCGACGACCCTACCTGCTCCGCCAGCCTTTCATAGGTACCGACTGGCGTGCAAAAAATGACCAGGTCCGCCCCCTTAACCGCGTCTGCCGGGCTCTCAAACGCCATATCGACGATGCCAAGTTCCTTCGCCACTCGCCGGCTGTCAGCCGTACGTGCTGCACAGACTATTTCGTCGGCGAGCTTGTGCTTGCGCGCGGCGCGGGCGATCGATGACCCGATTAGACCGATGCCGATCAATGCCAGCCGTTTGAATTTCACTTCCGTCATACACTAATTGCTGAGGAATTCCCTCAACGCCTCTATCACTGCGTGGTTCTCGTTATCCCGCCCGATCGTCATGCGCAGGCAGGTCGGTAGGCCATACCCTGCGACCGCCCGCAGCAGCAAGCCTTTTTCTGCGAGATATGCCTCCGCATCCGATGCGGATTTTCCACTCCCGTCGAAATCGAGGAGCAGAAAATTGCCGACGCTCGGTGTAACGCCAAGTCCCATTCCACGGAAACCTTGTGTCAGGATCGGGAGCCATTTCTCGTTATGCTCCCGTGCCAATTCAATATGCGCCTGATCGCGCACTGCCTCGACCCCGCCTGCCTGGGCAAGGGCGTTGACGTTAAACGGTCCCCGCACCCGGTGCAACACGTC
>Ga0098035_1000521_pt1 | contig 19332 bp, 19 predicted proteins | sample 3_EtaG_FD_75046 | JGI IMG/M metagenome (GOLD analysis project Ga0098035, IMG submission 75046) | Marine viral communities from the Subarctic Pacific Ocean - 3_ETSP_OMZ_AT15126 metaG | ecosystem: Environmental > Aquatic > Marine > Oceanic | place: Pacific Ocean | collected 2015-01-07
CTCTCGGGCGGCGAGCGCCAGCGCGTCGGCCTTGCCCGCGCCATCCTGCGCGACCCGGGCATCCTCATCCTCGACGAGGCGACCAGCGCGCTCGATACGGCCCTTGAAGCGCGTGTGCGCACTTGTCTCGAGCAGCGCTTTGCCGGGCGGACCGTGCTGATCATCACCCACCGGCTCGAAACCGTGCGCAATGTCGATCACGTCGTGCGCATCGGCAACGGCCGGGTTCTGGCCGAGGGGACGCCAGCCGAAGTCTTCGGTCCCCACGCGGACGGATCTGTTGCCGCGCTGGGCTAGGCGGGCGCTTTCTCCAGGGTCCTGTCGGCGCATTTGCGATACCAGGCGACGGCGGTGCGCACGATCGTATCGATGTCCGAGTGCCGCGGAATCCAGCCCAGTTCCTCGCGCGCCTTGGCGGCATCGGCAATCAGCACCGGCGGATCGCCGGCGCGGCGCGGGCCGAGTTGCGCCGGGCGATCGACCCTGCAGATGCGCGCCACGGCTTCGGCGATTTCCAGCACGGTCGTGCCATTGCCGGTGCCCAGGTTGAAGGGGTGGAAGCCCTTGCGATCCATGATCCATTCCCCGGCTAGCACATGGGCCGCGGCCAGATCGGACACGTGGATGTAGTCACGCACCGCGCTGCCATCGCGCGTGTCGAAATCGGTCCCGAACACGGTGAAAGGCCGGTCTGCGGCCAGTGCCCCTTCGATAGCCAGCGGGATCGCATGGGTCTCCGGATCGTGGCACTCGCCGATTTCGCCGTCGGGATCGCAGCCGGCGGCATTGAAGTAGCGCAGCGCTACACTGTCCAGCCCGTGGGCCGAGGCGTAGTCGGACAACATGCGTTCGACCATGAACTTCGACCAGCCATAAGGATTGATCGGGGACTGCGGATGCGCCTCGTCGATCGGAACCCGGGTCGGGACGCCATAGCTTGCGCAAGTGCTGGAAAAGATGAGCTTGTCGATCCCCGCCGCGCGCATCCGGTCCAGCAGGGTGAAGCTGCCGATGCTGTTGTTGTGATAGTACAGTTCGGGCTTGCGCACCGATTCCTCGACATAGGCGAAGGCGGCAAAGTGTCCCACGAGATCGGGCTCGTACTGCGCGAATGCGGCATCGAGCGCGTCTGCATCGAGGATGTCGCCGACGACCAGCGGCCCCCAGCGCACCGCGTCGGCATGGCCGCGCGAGAGGTTGTCGTAGGTCACCACCTGCCAGCCCGCTTGGGCGAAGGCCTTGCAGCAATGCGACCCGACGTACCCGGCGCCGCCGGTGACGAGGATCGTGCCTCGGGATTTACTGTCGGATTTTCCGGGGGTCATGCCGGTATCAGTCCTGCTTCGATGAGGTCGCGGAAATACTCGATGGTTCGGGCGAGGCCGTCCTTGAGCGGCACGGAGGGTTCCCAGCCCAGCTTTTCGCGGGCCAGCGTGATGTCCGGCTGGCGCTGGCGCGGATCGTCCTGCGGTAGCGGGCGATAGTCCAGCGTCGAGGCGCTGCCGGTCAGATCGATCACGTTGCGCGCCAGCTCGAGCATCGTGAATTCGACCGGGTTGCCGAGGTTGACCGGGCCGGCGAAATCGTCGGGCGTATCCATCAGTGCGATCAACCCGTCGATCAGGTCGTCGACGAAGCAGAACGAGCGGGTTTGCCGCCCATCGCCATAGATCGTGATCGGCTCATCGCGCAGTGCCTGCAGAATGAAGTTCGATACGACGCGGCCATCGTCGGGCTGCATGCGCGGGCCGTAGGTATTGAAGATGCGCGCCACCTTGATCGGCAACTGGTGCTGGCGGCGGTAATCGAAGAACAGCGTCTCGGCGCAGCGCTTGCCCTCGTCGTAGCATGAGCGCGGGCCGATCGGATTGACCCGGCCCCAATAGTCTTCGCGCTGGGGGTGCACCTCGGGATCGCCGTAGATCTCGGAAGTAGAGGCCTGGAGGATCCGCGCGCCGGTGCGCTTGGCGAGGCCGAGCATGTTGATCGCGCCGTGGACGCTGGTCTTGGTCGTCTGGACCGGATCGTGCTGGTAGTGGATCGGGCTTGCCGGGCAGGCGAGATTGTAGATCTCGTCCACTTCCACGTAGAGCGGGAAAGTGACGTCGTGCCGCAGGATCTCGAAGCGGTGATTGCCGAACATCTGCGCAATGTTGTCGCGCGTGCCGGTGAAGAAGTTGTCGACGCACACGACCTCATGGTCGAGCGACAGGAGCCTCTCGCACAGGAACGATCCCAGGAACCCGGCGCCGCCGGTTACGAGAACCCGCTTCCTGCGCGCCAATTGACGTTTCGCCATGTACCTCCGTCGTCGCCCGCCGGGCGCACGTCAAACTTCAACCGCTCAAGTCAAGCGCAGCAACTGTCTAACGAGCAAAGCTGCTGGATGTTGCTCAACCCGACAAGTGGTTGTGAAATTAAGTTAAATGACGGGTCTCAGGACAAGTTACTTGGGAGTACTCCGACAGAACGAAGCCGGCGCGCGACTATCCGAGGCTGGCCGAAGTCCTGTCGCTTCGTGCCGATGCCGGCGAAATTGTCGCGTAGGCGCGCTCAAGCCGCCGGGAGAAGGCGGCGGGGCCATAGAGATCGCGGGCCCTTGTCGCGGCATTGGCGCCCAGTCGCGCTCGAAGGTCAACGTCCCGGATCAGGACACGGATGCCTTCGGAAATGGCCTGCGGATCGGGCCGGGCAAGCACTGCGCACCCAGCGTCGAGAACCTGGCTGTGGCTGAGAATGTCCGTTGCCAGGATGGCACGTCCCGAGGCCATGTAGCCATAGACCTTCATCGGCGTGTTGACGCCCTTGAGCCGAGGCGAACACAGTATGTCGGCCTGCGCGAGATAGGTTCCAAGCGCGTCGAGGTTGCGCTGGCCGAGGAAACGTATCCGTTCGGCAATCGCGAGGCTGCCGGTCTTTGCACGGTAGCTTGAGACCATCTCCGGTGTGCCGCCGATCACTACCAGGTTGCAGGCTTCCTCTGGACACAACTGGCGAAAGGCCTCGAGCAACAGGTCGATCCCCTGGTAGCGCTCCAGATTGCCGACGTAGAGCGCGAGGGGGGCAGGACTGTCGAACAGGGCGCGCAGGTCCTCAACCTCGCAACCTTCCGGTGCGTCCGGCGCGAATGCGACATCGGGCAGGAGGTGGACCTTTGCCGGGGCCGTTGCTTTCGCGGCCCTGTCGGAAATCGCCTGGCAGACCGGCAGGACGAGATCGGCGCGCCGGATCGCCTGGCGCTCGAACCATTGCAGCGGCGGCAGCAGGACGCGCGCGGCAGGCCACTTCTCCGCGATCTGGTCCGGCATGAGCGAGTCCATGTCGTAGACGACCTTGAACTTGCCTGCGGCGCGGCAGGCCAGGGCGATGAACACGGCTTCCTCCACGGCATGGACGACGTCGTAGTCGCATTGCCGCACCTGTCGCAGCGCTGCTGCTGCCAGCCACGCATCGCACACAAGCTTCTTGGCGGAAAAGCCGATGGGCACGTTGCTGATGCCGAAACCGGGCCGGATGCGCAGGATCCGGGCGCCCGGAATTTCTATCTCGGCGCCTTCGTGGTAGGTCAGGAGGTCGACCTCATGCCCCTGCTCGCACAGGACGGTCACGGCCTGCCGCACGGCAATCGGCGTGCCGCGTTCGACGAAGAAGGGATGGGGCGCAAGGAACAGGATTTTCATCGCGCCGCCTCGCTCAAGGGCAGGCGCAGGCGGATCTGGTCACGCAGGAACCGCACGGGAGACGCGAGCCTGCCGTAAGGCGTCAACACCGCTGCAGGATCGCGCAGGGCCTGCATCAGGGCCGTCGCCGGGCATTCGGCCGGGAGGTGGCCGTCGAGGAGGAAGCCGAAGCGTCCGATAGTCCCGCTCGACCCGGGCAGGGGGAGGGGATCGGACCCTGCGAGCACGCGCCGATCCAAGGCAAAGCGCGGAACCTTCCAGAAGCCGGGACGTCCGCCGTTGTCGCCGAGCAGCAGCGCCGGGTTCTCCTGCAGCAGGTGGTCGACGAGGCGACCGCGCGCGCCGAGCCACTTGCCCACGCCCCAGGGCAGGACCGGCAAGGCCCGCGCGGCATGGATCGCCGCCACGATCTCGCTCGCCGGCCTGCGCTCAAGCGGCGCGGTCGATGAAAAGCCGAGGCCGAGAATTTCCAGCCCCTCGGCGCTGACGATCTGTCGCCCTGCGACGACAAGCAGGCGGCGGCTCTCGTCAAGCCAGAGCGAATTGGCTTCCCCGGTCTGAAAGAGCCGGCCGCGCAAATGTTGGAACACTGCAAAGCCTTCCCGCTCGACCAGCATGCATACGCCAGTCTGCGCCTGCGGTGCCGCCTGCGCGAAGCTGCGCGCTGCAGCTTCAAGCGCGGAAAGGGCCGTGTCTTCGTCATGAAGGTGGACGTGGGCGTCCACGGCAATGCGATGGGGCGCTTCTGGCCGAGTCATGCCGCGCGCCGCGCCTCTTGCGGCCAGAGTCGCCGCGCGGCATCCATGCTGAGCAAGGGAGCTGTCGTCAGCTTGGAGCCCAGGACCTGGCTCAGGCCTGCAGGCCCCGGCGTGGAAATCGTGTCGGCCGCGCTCAGGGTCCGTCCGGTCCCGTCGGTATCGGGAAGCAGCCCGGGCATGACCGCGCGTACGCCCGCCTCTGCAATGCCATAGCCCGGAAGCGCTCGGTCGAGCACTTCGAGGAAGGCGGCGATATCCGCGGGAGTAACGTCCGGCTCGCGCGCGCCGGGAGCGGGGCGATAGAAGGTGCCGGCAAACGTGCCGCCTTCCAGCGGGCGCAGGAAATAGCTGCGCCCCTTGCCCGGCGTTTCGGAGACGGCCAATGCCGCATCGCCCGGAAACGGTATGTCGAGGACGAGATTGAAGGCGAGCGTCGCCGTAGTGGCGGCCTGTGGCTCCTGCGGCCAGCGTGAAGACCACGAGCCGGCGCAGATTGCCACGCGGGGGGTTGCGATCTCCTCCATGCTCCCGTCGGCATGGGTGACGTTCAGGCCCACCACGCGGTTGTCGGCAACGATCAGCTCGCCCGCCTCGGTATCCTCCATCAGCGCTGCCCCGCTGGCGCCCGCATCGGCGAGGATCTTGCGCAGCAGCGTTTCCATGTCGTCTGCCACGAGGTCATGCCACAGGGCTGCGCCCGCCAGGTTTCGCCGCGGCAGGGGATAGGCCCTCGCGATTTCTTCTGACCCCAGAAGCTGAAGCCTGGGCAGGCGGCGGGACAGGCCCGTGCCGCGATAGAGGCAGCTCTCGATTGCGGATGCGGCGCGAAATGCCATCGGCGATCGCAGGGTGTGACGGTAGAGCGGCATCGCGCAGGCCAGCGGACGAACGTGATCCGGGTAGTTGTCGAGAAACCACGCCTGGGCCTGGCGCGAGCGCCGCCAGCGCGCGACGCTCAGGCTCTGCAGGTAGCGCAGGCCGCCATGGATGATGCCGTAGCTGTTGCCCGTTGCGCCGCTGCCGACCCTGCCGCGTTCGACCACGAGAGGCCTCAGTCCGGCGCGTGCCGCGGCCAGCGCCATCGTTGCTCCCTGCATTCCGGCTCCGACAATCACGACATCGCTTTGATGCATCAAGCCTCGTCCGGGTGGGTCACGATCTTCTCTATCTTGTAGGCGCTGCGGCTGGGATTGCGAGTGAAGATGATGATTTCCGCGATCAGGCCCACGGCCGCGATCTGGATGCCGAGCACGATCATCAGCACGGTGAGCAGCAGGGCCGGGCGATCGGCCAGTTCCATGCCTGCTGTCTGGCGCTGGATCACGATATAGATGCCCATGGCCACGCCGATCGCGATGCAGCCCGCGCCCACCGATCCAAAGAAGCGGAAGGGCTTGCGCATGAAGCGGGTCAGGAAGCCCAGCGCGATGAGATCGAGAAACACGCTGAAATAGGTGATCGCCCGGTGCATGCGGATCTTCTGGTCAGAGCGCGACTGCGGCATGCAGACCTGCTCTACCTTGTAGCCCATGCCCTCGGCCAGGAGCGGCAGGAAGGGGTGCTGCTCATGGTGAACCTGAAGGTCGTCGAACACGCGGCGCCTGAAGGCGCGCACGACGCAGCCCGGATCCTTGAAGCGCGAGCCCGCCATGCGGGCGAGGGCCTCGAAGCTCCAGCCGCGCAGGCGGCTCAGCACATTGTCGGTGCTGCGGTCGCGGTAGGCGGCGACGACGTCCGCGCTTTCCAGCTTGTCGAGAAGGGTCGGCAGGCTTTCAGGCGCGGTCTGCAGGTATGCGGGCAGGATAAGGATCGTCTCGCCGCGGGCGTGGCGGACCCCTTCGAGCAGGCAGGCGACCTGCCCGAAGGAGCGATTGAAGCGCACGATGTTGAGCGGGAAGCCCCGCTCGCCGATGGCGGCCAGTTCCTCTGCATAGTCCTCGAAGGGGCCGTCGAGGACGTAGATGAACTCGAAAGACTTGTTCGTCTGCATCAGTACGTCGTGATAGGCCCGCCATACGGCCTCGGCCGGTTCGGTGCGGTCGATCACCGGGATGATAACGGAGATGTCGATGGTGAGATCGGGCGGGGCCATTGTGTTCATAGTCCCTCCTGCGGGGCAGGGTTGAGCGGCTTGAGCCGCGACGAAAGTTTGGCTGCGATCACGGCATACCGGCTCACGTTGGGTTCGACCGCGGCGAAAAGTCCTCCGGCCAGGCCCCAGACGACAAGGAACAATGTGAGCGAGAAGAGTACCACGGCGATGCCGCCGGCAACGACGAGGCTTTTCGGCTGGCCGAATATCACGTAGCCGAAGGCCAGGAGATCGAGCAGCAACGATAGGCCGACGACCTTCAGGTGCCAGGTCAGCGGTGCGCGGGCATAGCTGAGCAGCACGCGGATCGTGACGATATCGAGCATCACTTTCTGGATGCGCGAGAAACCGTACTTGGAAACGCCGAACTGGCGGGGGCGGTGGTTCACTTCCAGTTCTACCAGACGCGCGCCCGCCAGTTGCGAGAGGGCGGGAATGAAGCGGTGCATCTCGCCGTACATGGGAATGCCCTTGATCAGTTCGGCCCGATAGGCCTTGAGCGAGCAGCCGCTGTCACGCACGGCGATGCCCATGATGTAAGTCATGATGCGGTTGGCGATCTTGGAAATGAAGACGCGGGCGCCCCCGTCCTTGCGCTTGCGCCGCCAGCCGATGGCGATGTCGTAGCCCTTTTCGATCTGTTCGAGCAGGCGCGGAATGTCCTCGGGATCGTTCTGGAGATCGCCGTCCATCGTCACCAGCACGTCGCCCCGCGCCACCTCGACGCCTGCGGCCATGGCGGCGGTCTGGCCGTAATTGCGACGGAACTTGACGACGCGGACGCGCGGATCGCGCTCGACCAGAGCTGCGGCGCGTTCGTATGTCCGATCCTTGCTGCCGTCGTCGACCAACACCAGCTCGAAATCGAAATCCCGGCCGCTCAGTGCGCGATCGACCGCCTCATAGAGCGGATCGACGTTCTCCTCTTCGTCGTACACCGGCACGATGACGGAGATTAGAGCCATGCGTTACCCCCACCAATACTCGAAACATCGAATAACTTGCGACCCGAGTTGGTATAAGCGTACGGCTAACGAGAAATCAGCTTGTCCTGTGTTTTCAGAACCTATTTAACGATATATACCTTGGGGCATATATTAGCCATATACTGGTTGTTATATGCTTGCATCGTATGTTATTTATGCAAGTCGTAGTATTAAATTTCTACATTAAATCATGACGTGGCGATTTTTTAGAATATGTGATCGGCGTAATCATTGATGATGCGAAGTCATTCTATATCGTAGGAATTTTAGTTCTGTCAATTAATCCACAAGGCTATGTCAGCGTCTCGAAATTGCCCGGTGCAGGGGTGATGCGGGCACACGACGATTGCGGGCGTAGCGGGGCCGCGCTCCTTGCCAGGTGGGTCGGTATCGCGCATCGGAGTAGCGGGCATGGCCAGTAGAACGGGCGGAATTTTCGCATGTTCGGCCTCGTTGCCGGAGAATTCGGGAGGATTGAGCGCCGTTTCGCCCACACTGCAGGCGCTCGGGCTCTTCGCCCTGGCCCTGCTGGTGCGCCTGTTGGGCAACGCCAGCCAGCCGGTTCATGTCGACGAATTCTATCACCTGCTGGCCGGACAGTCCTGGGCGGACCATGGCAGGCTCTCGATCCTCGACGGCGTCTACACACGCGCGCGCGGCTACACGATGCTGACCGGGCTGGTCTTTCTCGCCCTGGACCATTCCAGCATGTTTATCGCCCGGATACCCTCGCTGCTCTCGGGCGCCTTGCTGGTACCCGCGGTCTTTCTCTGGACGCGCCGGACCTTCAGCTTGCGGGTCGCCTGGATCGCGGGTCTGCTGCTGTGCTTTGCCGACATAGCGCTGGAGGTCTCGCAGTTCGCCCGCTTCTACGCGCTCCACGCCCTGTTCGTCTGGTTCGGCTCGGTCGCCGTCTATCGCGCCTTGGAGCCGCGCCGCAGCTTGCGAGCCGCTTTCCTCTCGCTCGGCTGGTCCGCGATCTGCTTCCTGATCGCCCTGCACCTGCAGGTGACGACGGTCATCCACGTGGCCGGGGTCGGGGTGTTCGTCGCCGGAGTACTGGCTACCCGTCCCCCGGTTCGGGGGATTCTCGAAGAACGCAGATATTGGCCGTGGTTGGCAGCGGCAGCTTTGCTTCTTGTTGTCATCGGTTTCGTCGCGATGAGGAACTTCTCGATCGTCGAGCGTTTTCGCGACACGTCGTACTGGGCGCTGGAGAGCAAGGACGATGTCCTGTTCTACCTGCAAATATTCCTCGATCGCCTGCTCATCCTCTCGCTGCTCCTTCCGCTCGCCCTGTGGCTGGTCGTGGTGCGACGATGGCGCGCGGGCCTGTTCTGCCTCGCGCTGTTCATCGTTCCGTTCGTGGCGCATTCGCTCGCCGGGATGAAGAGCTTCCGCTACCTCTTCTATGCTCTCCCGTTCTTCTTCATCCTGACAGCAGTGGCCATCGATTTCCTGCTCGCAAAGCTATCTCAGGGGCTGGCATCCTTAATGGCAGGGTGGGGAGAGAGGCATGGCGGCGCCTTTGGTCCGCCGGCTCTTGCGACGATCATCGGCAGTGCGGCGTTTCTGGCTGGTGCTGCGGCCATTGTCGGCAATCGCGCCGAGGCTCACGGGCTCAAGCGTCTTGCCGTCGATGCCTACCGTGTCGCCAGGGCGCCGGCCTCGTTGTTTGCAGAACCGCCCGACAAGCCATGGACGAAAGTGTCGCCCAACTGGTCTGCCGTGATAGGTTCACCATCGTTGCTGGTCGTGGCCGACGACGTGCGCACGCTGCACTATCTGGGTCGTCCTTTCGACGTGCTGATCAATCGCAGTCGGATCACCGACATCTCCCCTGCGGTCGAGTTCGGCCGCGACTTTCGTACCGGTCGGCGGGTCATAGGGCAGGGCCGAACGCTCGCAAGGGTGGCTTCATGTTATGCCGATGGCGTGATCGTCGTGCCCGATGACCGCTGGGCCTTCGATTTCGCGGTGCCTGCAAATGTCACCAGGGCCATCGAGCGGATCGCCGCGCCGATCCAGCCGGGTGTGAAGGGCTTTCATCTCTATCGCTGGCAGTACCCGGTCCATGGTGAAGACTGCGCCGAAATCAGGGCCGAGATCGCCAGTCACTCCGCGTCCTGACCGGACCGGTCCGGCTCCCTACTCGACGAACCCGCGCGACAAGGCCTGCCGGGCCAACAGGGCCGGCGGAATCGTGCTGAGCAGGCAGCCGACCGCGCTTCCGCTGATCAGGCCGGCGAGGCCCCAACGCGCCCCGATCCAGGCACCGAGCAGGCAGGCGGCGATCGTCAGCCAGTTCATCCAGCTGAGCTTGCGGATTTCCCCGGCGGTGCCGCAGGCGACAACGGCTGCGCGTGGCAGGCCCTCGATCAGCTTGGCGGCACCGTTGCAGCAGGCCGTGAAGACCAGTAGGCGGTCCAGCTCATAGCGCCCGCCGGTGAAGATGGCGGCGACGAGAGGGGCCAGCGCGACGACAACCATGGTGGCGATCACCATGGTCAGGCCCAGCGACCGGGTTTCCTGTGCAAGCAGTGCAAAGCGGTCTGCCCGCTGCGCAGTGGCCCGCAGTCGGGGCGTCAGTGCAAAGCTCGATCCGGATCGCAGCAGGCGAAACGGGAAGATCGCAACCGATGCGATGACGGCGAACATTGCTAGCGCCTGGAAATCGAGTACTTGCGGGATCACGAAGCGCTCGATCTGGACGAGAACCGATCCGGCTCCGGCCGTCACCATCAGCGAAAAGGCTTCGCCGCGCGGCACCTTGTCAGGCCTTTCGCCGCCGAGGCCGCAGTAGCGGATGAAGGCGTACCAGCTCAGAGCTGCCGCGAGGGCGCAGCCCGCCGCAAGGATCAGCAGGACCGGCAGGTCCGACCCCAGCGTGAGGACGAGGCCCAGTCCTCCCGCCAGAAGCAGGGCCCAGCTGGCGACGTTCGTCGCCACGAGCGGAACGGCAGTCCAGTCGTGGCGGCGCAGGCCCATGCTGGCCGCCATTGCCAGCCCTCCGCCGACGATCGCCATGCCCAGCAGTACCCCGGATAGGGCCGGGAGATCATAAAACAGCACCGTGCCGATCGCGGCAATTGTGGCAATGCCGCTGCACGACAGGAAAGCGCGCAGCAGCAGGCGGGCGGCCGGATCCAGCCGGCGGCGCAGCAGCACCTGGTCCAGTCCAAGTGGGGCAAGCCAGATGAAAACGTTGTAGACCGCAATCGACAGGGAGAGCTGCCCGAACGCGGCCGGGGGCAGTGCACCCGCCAGCAGGAGGTTGCCGAAAGTGAAAGCCGCCCCGGCGAAGGCGAAGCCGAGGCTGGCAAGGATGGACCGGGAATGCAGCAGCGCATGAATCATTCCGCGCGCCCGATCATGACCGGAGCGGAGAGCGGAGCTTTCCTTCGGGATCGTCATTTCGGAGGCAGCAGTCCGGTCTCCCGGTACCACGCGACCGTGCGCCTGAAGCCTTCGTCGATGTCGATCCGGGGCCGGTATCCCAAGAGCCGCTCCGCCTTGCCGCTGGTGAAGGCACGGTTGTGCTTGAAGAAGGTCAGGCGGCGGCGGTGGAGCGGTGGCTCGATGCCCAGGGGCGTGCAGATCGCCTCCACCAGCCGCGCCAGTTGGTGCATGGCCTTGTAGGGAATGTGCAGGGCAGGGGGCTTGCGGCCGAGCGCCCGCGCCGCCGCGCCCACGTAGTCGCGCAAGGGCAGATAGCGCGGGCCGCCGATAATGAAGGTCTCGCCCGGGGCCTGTTCGCTGTCCATGGCCAGGACGAAGCCCTCCACCAGATCGTCGATATAGACCGGGTGGAAGTTGGCGGAACCGTCACCGACGAAGAAGAACGTGCCGCGCTGGACCATCCGGAACATCTTGAGCATGCGCGTATCGCCCGGGCCGTAGATGCCGCAGGGCCGGATGATCACGATTTCCAGACCGCCGCGTGCCATTTCCTTGCGGCAGAAGGTCTCGGACAGCAGCTTGCTTTCCTGGTACGGGTCGCGCGGGCTGAACGGGGCCGTCTCGTCCGAGGGGCTGTCCGCAACGCTGCCGTGCACGCCGATGGTCGAGCAATCGACGAACCTGCGCACGCCGGCCGCCCGGCAGGCCGCGACGAGGGATTTGGTACCCTCGAAATTGACGGCGACGAACTCTTCCGGACTGCCTTCCTTGCGGTACATGGCGGCGATGTGAAAGACCGTGTCGCAACCTTCGACCAGGCGGGCGAGCGCGGCCTCATCCTGCAGGTCGCCCGCAATGCGCAGGATGCCGGGATGGTCGGGCAAGGTGGAACCGGGCCGTGCGAGGGCGCGCACCCGGTGGCCGTCCTGCGCGAGGCGCAGTGCCAGTGCCTTGCCTGTGAATCCGGTGGCCCCTGTGATGGCCACGGCACGGGTATCGCTCATGAAACCTCGCGATCGAAGCGGGCAAGCACCGGATTGCCGATCAGCCCGGTCACGCCCGCCGTGCGCATCAGGCCCTCGGCCTGCTGCGTCAACGTGGCCCGGGGCAGGGCGCGGTGCAGGGCCATGGGCAGGACGAACTGCCGCCAGATACGGGTCTGCCCGAAGCCATGGCTGGCGAAGGCCCTGCGCACTTCGCCGACAAAAAAACTGCGATAGGTGCGCGTGTTCTTCTCGATCCGTTTCTTCAGCGGAAAGGTGAGCAGGGAGAGCGCATTGACGCTGGAATAGACCGGAAAATCGATGATTACCGCCTTGTCGGCGACCCGGCAAAGTTCTGCGACGAGGCGCGGCCAGTCGTCGATATGGGCCATCAGCCGCACACTCGTGACGACATCGAACTGCCGGTCGGCAAAGGGCATCTGCAGCAGGTCGCACGCCACGAAATCGACCGCGCGCGCGCTGGCATGGCTTGCAAGCCGCAGTCCGCAGCTGGCATCGCTGCCGGCCACTGTCACGCGATATCCTGCGTCCGCCAGCGGCGGGGCCAGTTGCGCGTGGCCGCCGCCAACGTCGAGCACCGTCGAGCCGGGCGAGATGGGCGGGTGTTCCAATAGGGCAAAGACGCCCTGTTCCTGAACGCCCAGCAGGTATTCGCCCACCTTGCCGCGGAACCGGGAGGCATAGCCATCGGAGGAAGTCTCGATGTCAGGCGGCTCGTCGACACCGGCAACGAGACCTGCAACTGCCTTGTTCATCACGGTATTATCCGATTGCGGGAGAGAAGACCTGCGATCTTGGCGACCCATGCGCAAGAGCATTCAATCAGACGGCCTACCTAATGGCAATCTTGCAACATGCAGTAATACGTTTGGGCACAAGCGACGGATTTGCAAGCAATAGTCGCGCACGATCGAACCGCCGACTACTGCGGTCGATGCCATGCGCACCGAAGCGGTTCGTCGAAATCTTCGTAACTCACGGCCCGAAAACGGTTTCGCTGCAGGCCGTTTGAGGTTATTCGCACGTCCACAAGTGCATTGAGTCCGAAGAGGAAACGATAGCCGTGCCGCTCTGCATGACGCAGGCCAAGGAGGGATGGTCCACATTGCTTACCAGGGTTGCCGCAGGAGTCGCAATTGTGGTGGCTGTGATCGCTTTCGCGGTCAGCGGGTGGGCTATTCTGACCTTGAGCAACGCGCCCGCGCCCGCACCGGCCAAGACCACGGTTCCCCTCGATCCCGTTGAACAGACGGCTGAGGATCGCGCCAACCAGGTGATCACGAAGATCATTGAGAAGCGCCTGCCGGACCCCGAACCTGCCCCGCCCGTGCCGGCTGGCACTCGGCAGGTTGCCGGTAGCGCCAGGAAAGTGGAGCGCCTTCCGGACACGACCCTGAAGTTGAACTGCTCGCGGCTGCGCGATGCCTATTCGCCCGAAGAACTGAAGGGCATGAAGGAATTCCAGCAACTATGCCTCTGAAGAGCATTGTCATTGCCTTGTTGTTCCTGAGTGCCTGCAAGTCGACCGAGCCGCCGAAATTCTATCCTTCGCCGCTCGATCTTGAGACGGTGGCACAAGCCAAGCCGAAGCCGACGGCGGCGATCCTGACCGATCCCAAGGCCAACGACATGTACAATCACGAAGTGGAGGCATGGGGCGATCGCATCCATGCCGCGGGCTTGCGCCTTTGCCGGTTCTACCAAAATCTGGGCCAGGCCGTGGATTGCAGTCCAGGGCCGGCTACCGTGCCGGCGCCGGCTCCCGATGCACGCCAAGAGCCCGTTCATACTCCTTAGTTGCAAGCCGAACGGGTCAGTCGAAGCGGTGTCGAATGGCCCTTGCGCTCATACCGAATTGACGTTCAAGGCGCGGGAAAGATTGAATAGTCTTCGCCCGTTGAGTTCGGCGTAACCCGTGATGGGGCCGGGCGAGCCTGGCTGCAGCTCGATCCTGTGCAGTCGTGATGCTGCAAGGGACACGCAACACATATGGGACCTGCCGATAGTTCGCGTTCTTCCGGTCCCCGTGAATTTGCGACCCTCGACCTGCTCCGGTTTCTGGCGGCTCAGGCCGTGGTCTTCTATCACCTCCTGTTCCTGTCCTGGGTGGAAGCGCCCGCGGCTGGCGGGATCGGCGCGGTAGCGCGATCGGGGACGCGCTTCGATACCGCCGTTCCCTGGGCCAGCCTGGGCTGGTTGGGTGTGCCGGTATTCTTCGTGATTTCCGGCTTCGTCATACTCATGTCGTCGGGCGACAAGACCCCGAGCCAGTTCGCAATTGGGCGGGCCAAACGCATTCTCCCGGGGTTGTGGACCTTTTCCCTCCTCTCGGCTGCAGTAGTGCTGATGACGGGGGTTCTGGCACCGGCGGAAGCCATGCGGCGCCTCATCCGCTCCATGGCGCTTTTCCCCTTCGGTCCGTGGATCGACGGGGCGATATGGACGCTGGTGGCGGAAGCCCTGTTCTACGTCCTGATCTTTGCCGCCATCAGATTTCGGTTGCTGGCGCACATGACGGCGCTGACTTCGGCGATCACCGGGTTCAACCTCGTCTTCTGGAGTGGCATATTGCTCGCCGCATCGGGACTGCTCGGGCGCGATGTGCAGGACTTCGCGGACCTTGCCGCTTCCTATCGCCTCAGTGTCACGCTGGTGACGACGAACTGTTTCTTCCTTGTCGGCATAGCGCTCTACCAGGTCCATGCGGGCAAGGACGTCGCGCGTAACCTGGCCATCTACGCGATCAATTTCCTGATCGGGATGGTCGTCGTCTACTTTTTCGCCCGGGCCAGCCTTGGCGTCGTCGAGTACGGTCAGAACGCGCACGTTGCCGCGATCGTCTGGGCGGCGGCGATCCTGTTGGCGAGTGCCGGTGTGATGCTCCCCGTCTGGACGCCGCGCCGGTGGGCACGCGCGGCCAAGGCCATGGGGCTGTTGACCTATCCGCTGTATCTCGTGAACCAGATCACCGGGGGCTACCTCTTCGGTGTGATCGAGCGCACGACCCACAGCCCGGTGCTTGCAGTGGTTGCGGCCATCTTGTTTTGCAATCTGCTGGCCGGGGCGTTCAGCTTCGGAATCGAACGGCGGCTACAGTCGGCCTTGGGAGCATTGCTGGAACGTGCCTTGCGGCATTTCCGGCAAAGGCTGCGGTTTCAGGTCTAGGGGAAGATAGCCTCAATCGCGCCAGAAGGCCCAGCGGTAGCGGGTGCGTTTACCCTCGAGTGCCTTTGCCTCGGCGCGGCGCATTTTCCGGGCCTTGCGTTCGTGCTTCAGGGCCGTTTCGCGAAGGTGGCGTGCTGCCTGGGCGTCTTCGTGGCGGGCGGCCAGCTGACGGGCGTAGCGGGCTAGTTGTTCGTAATAGATCGCATCGCGAATCTCTTCCATCGCTCTGTAATATGCCCAGGATCGGCAGCTTGTGGAGTCTTCTCTTCAATGGAGACTTGTCTGAAGAGAATTGCGGCCAAGAAACGATGCGGATGCCCGCGCGTTTATGTTCAATCGTGCGCAGTCACTATCCCGCAGCCGCGTGTCTCGACCGCATCGGACGGCACCGTGAAGCCATTGAGCGCCTTCGGCTGGTCGTCAGCGGATTCCGGATCTGGTTTAGCGAACCTGTCCGCGCTGGACCAGGTTGACGATGCCAAGCAGGATCACTGCGCCCACGAAGGCGATGATCAGGCCAACGACCGAAAATTGCTGGACGGTGCCGGCGATCCCGAACTGGTTGGCGACGAGATTGCCGATGACCGAACCCACGCAGCCCACGACAATGTTCCAGAAGATGCCCATCGAGGCATTACGGTTCATGACCATGCTGGCCAGCCAACCCGCTATGCCGCCTACGATCAGTGCAATAATCCAACCCATATGAACCTCCAGTCAGTCCTGATTTAGGGGGGCGTCAGGCCCGGTGCACGATCTTGCCCGCCTTGCCCCAGTTGCGCATAAACTCGCCAGCCTGCTGCAAGGTTGCCACGAAGCGAGGGTATCTTTCTTCCCTGCAACCTGTGTCTTCGGCGAGATTGCACATCATGGGGCTTTCGCGCCTTTCGCCGGGCTGGATGCAGCGCGTGACGAAGAGTTGGATACGAGACGCTGGACCAGTCTTGCCGCGTTCAAAGACGAGGCTTTTGCGGCGCTCTTGCCGCCTCTAAATTACCAATCCCCATCCTCGCCGAATAGGCATGACAAGATTTTCCGGTTCGGCCACAATCGCTAGGCAATTGCTATTCTTGCGCCGCTACATCATGAGGTTTGGCTGAACGGGCATCTTGAATGGGGGGTGAGATATGCAAGATGATGATTTCGTAGACTATTATCAATTGCTGCAAGTCAATGCATTCTGCGACGTCGAAGTCATCTCCCTATCCTACCGTCATTTGGCCAAGAAATATCATCCGGACCATCCGAAAACCGCAAATGCGGCTTTGTTCAAGCAAATCGTTGAAGCTTATAACGTTCTGAAAAGACCGGACAAGCGGGCCGAATATGACCTCGTGTATCATGCTCGTGTAAATACCGGAACTTCGGCAGCGCACCCGCGTCTTGATATCGGCATAGACGAGAAAGTAGCGCTATCCGATGCAGAGATGCAGCGTAATATACTTTTGCTTCTATACAAGAGAAGGCGAAACAGCGCTACCGACTGTGGGGTCTACGGCTTTCACGTCCAAACTTCTTTCGGGTTATCCGACGATCTTCTGGACTTTCATGTTTGGTATCTCAAATCGAAGGGATTCATAAACATGAACGAGCAGGGGATGCTGGTGATTACTGTGGAGGGTATCGACCACGTCATATCCCTGCATCAACCCCGCCCTTCGGAAAAGTATCTGATGGCGCCAACCAGTAATCGAGACGGCTGAAGTGTCGCCGTAAGGGCTCGGCTGCGACACGCGTTAGAGCGGCATTCAGGGCAGGGCAGGCAACCTGATCTTGCCGATGATTTTCCTTGGGAAAGCGTCTTTAAGAAGGTGGTGCCGCAGAAGGGACTCGAACCCCCGACCCCAACATTACGAATGTCGTGCTCTACCAGCTGAGCTACTGCGGCATGCCCGAGGGTTCGACATGGTTCGGACCCGGGACAGGGGGCGGCCTTTACCGGGGCGAATGGGTTCGTGCAAGAGGGTTTGCGATATCGTTTCGGGATAGCGCGTTTTGCGATGAAAGCCTCTGCGGGCCGGGCCAGCGGGGAGTGTGTCCAGGCAGCGACCGGTCGCTTGGCTGAAATGCGGAACGGGACCGGGAGAGAGGGACACTTCCCTCCCGTTCCCGTTCCGCGTTCCCGTTGCTGCTCCCGCCTTGCGGCAGGTTGGGCGACGGGAACGGTCACCTCGTGAATGACTGGTCTCGCGGGACATGTCCCGGAGGGCTCGGATTGGAACGAATCTATCCGGGCGCTGCTGACGCGCGTAATAGTATTACCGGGGCGGTAAGTACAACGGAAATATTGCGACCCCAAGACTGCTTCAAATCAGGGCAGGTGCGAATCGTCGACAAGGGCCAGCAGTGGCCCATAGCCATCCATCATTTGGGCAGTCGGGGGGCTGGGGGGTGGTCGCGACCTTGTCAGCGGCGATGCAGCTCTCGCTTATGGGACTTGGGCGCGCGGCACGCTCGATTGTGTCTCGTCCAGACGCAGAACGCCGGCGTGCCTCAGTCGGCCGTGCTGGCCGAGGGTCCCGGTACGGGCTTTGCGAACATTCCGAGTATGCCGAGCCTGCAGCAGCGCGCGCCGGCCAGTGTTCCGGGGCGACGCGTTCATGCCACCGTGGGCGGTTACTCGCTGCGGATCTCGGTCAGTCGGCGCTCCCATGCCAGGGCATGTTCGACGATCGTGGGCAGGTCGGCATAGCGGGGCTGCCAGGGCAGGGTGGCCTTGATCCGCCGGTTGTCCGAAATCAGCGAGTCCGGATCGCCTGCGCGGCGGCCTTCCATGCGCCTCTCGATAGTCCGGTTGGTCACGCGGTCGACGGCATCGAGCACGTCGAGCACGGAGAAGCCCTGACCGTAGCCGCAATTCATCGTCAGCGAGCGTTCGGGCTGCGCAATCAGCGCCTCGAGCGCAAGGACGTGGGCATTGGCAAGGTCCGATACGTGAATGTAGTCGCGCACGCCCGTGCCGTCCGGCGTGTCGAAGTCGGTTCCAAAGACCGCGACGTGGCTGCGCTTGCCGAGCGCGGCTTCGACGGCAACCTTGATGAGGTGCGTGGCCCCGGCGGTCGACTGGCCGGTACGCGCCTGCGGATCTGCGCCCGCCACGTTGAAGTAACGCAGCGCGCAGTAATTGAACGGATGCGCTTTGGCGACGTCGCCCAGCATGATCTCGGTCATCAGCTTGGACATGCCGTAAGGATTGATCGGCGTCTTGGGGCTGTCCTCTGTCACCGGCGAGACTTCGGGGATGCCATAGGTTGCGGCGGTCGAGCTGAAGATGAAATGCGGCACACCGGCCTTGACCGCCGCGTCCATCAGCGCGCGGCTCTTGGCCGTGTTGTTGTGATAGTACTTGAGCGGGTTCTCTACCGATTCCGGTACGATGACCGACCCGGCGAAATGCATGATCGCCTTGGTGCCCTGTTCGGCGAAGATCCGGGCAAGCAGTTCGCCGTCCTCGATATCCCCTTCGTATAAGGCCACGCCTTCGGGAATGGCGAAGCGGAAGCCCGTCGTCAGATTGTCGATCACGGCGACCGGCCAGCCGGCATCGACGAGGGCGAGCACGGCGTGGCTGCCGATATAGCCAGCGCCGCCGGTGACGAGGACGGGGAGTTTCTGGGTCATGTTCTGGCTGTCCGGAGATTGGTGTCGGTCGAGACGATCGAGATTGAACTTTATGGCTTGCGGGCCATGGCATATGGTCCATGTTGCAACGCGTCAAACGCCTAGTGGGAGATGCGTCCGCTACGGGGCATTCCGTCCCGGTCATCCACGCCGATCAGGTTCCGGCCCGGCGCGGCTGCGCATTTCAAGATGGGAGCATGCATGGTTTCGCAATACCCGACGGTCCTTGTCACCGGCGCGGCCGGCTTCATCGGTGCCGCGGTGGCAGAAGCATTGATGGCGCGCGGGCAGCCGGTGATCGGCATCGATTCGATGAACGACTACTATCAGGTCTCCCTGAAAGAGGCCCGCCGGGATCGTCTTGTCGCGCGGTTCGGCAATCTCTTCACGTTCCACACTCTCGACTTTGCCGACATGGAGGCCACGCAGGCCGCGCTCGCGCCTCACGATTTCGGCCTGATCGTGCATCTGGGCGCGCAGGCGGGCGTGCGTTACTCGCTGGAAAACCCGCAGGCCTATGTCGCCTCGAACCTGGCGGGCCACGTCAACATGCTGGAGATCGCCCGCGCCCGGCAGGTCGGGCACATGGTCTATGCCAGCTCCAGTTCGGTCTATGGCGGCAATGAA